>Ga0075123_10001246_pt1 | contig 12955 bp, 14 predicted proteins | sample AntAceMetag02UKX_FD_69808 | JGI IMG/M metagenome (GOLD analysis project Ga0075123, IMG submission 69808) | Saline lake microbial communities from Ace Lake, Antarctica - Antarctic Ace Lake Metagenome 02UKX | ecosystem: Environmental > Aquatic > Non-marine Saline and Alkaline > Saline | place... | reverse complement strand
GTAGCGAAGATCACGAGCCACCGCAAGCAACGAGGGCACTAGCATCACCTCCGCGGCATCTAATGCGTAATGAGTAACAAAGGAGAGAGTAAAAGGGAGAGTTAGTTCTTAGTTCTTGGCCGTGTCCTTTGGCCAACAGCTAATTGCCAAATGCCAATGGCCAGAGGAGGCGGTAGTCCAGTGGGATTTGAAGATCTAGAGGTATGGCAGAAGGCACACAAGTTAGTACTCGATATCTATAAAGTGACGGAACACTTCCCGAATACCGAAAGGTTTCGCTTGACCGATCAGCTCTGCCGCTCCGCAGCCTCAATCCCAGCCAACATCGCCGAGGGGAAAGGACGTGATTCGAACAAGGGCTCAAGCATTTCCTCTACATTGCCTGCCCCGTGCAATTGTGTGGGACGAGAGTATTTCACGGGGCCGAGGTTCGTTGGAAGAGACTAAGTATCTCTTGCTGCTGGGCAAAGACCTGTGTTTTGTAACGCAAGAGGATTATACTTGTCTTCGTGATCGTTGCGATAGTGTCGGGAAACTGCTCAACGCGCTGATCAACTCTCTGAAAAAGGAGTAGCTTTTGGCAAATATCCAAGAACTAGGGACTAAGGACTAAATACATGCTGACGTTAGAGCTTTCCGGAATCTTTTTTGGAGTCCTCGCTCGTGCGTTCTTCCCATGGGTGCGTAGGAGCGGTGATCTGTAACGGGTGATGAGTGATGGGTGTAGAACTCAGTGATGCGTGATAAGTAACACGTGATGAGAAAACATGGATGAGAAACTGAAGACTCATAAGGATCTTGATGCTTGGAAAAGGAGCTTAGATCTTGTCGAGATGGTCTACAAAGTCACCAAGAAATTTCCGAAGGAAGAACTGTACGGATTGACGAACCAATTGCAGCGGGCAGCCGTGTCCATCCCTTAAAACATTGCCGAGGGAGCGGGCAGAGGTTCCAAAAAAGAGTCTATTCAGTTCTTGCATATCGCATTAGGGTCTTTGTCCGAAGTTGAGACACAGCTTATCATAGCCAGTAGGCTGGGATACGTGAGCGACATCAACAACGTGGATGAGCAACTGGGAACCGTTAGGAAATTGATACTAGGGTTGATACGTTACCTACGAAGAGAAGACAGAAATGAGCGATGAGATGTATCTCCTTTCACAGTTCACTCATTACCCATCACTCATCACCGATCTTAGCCATCGTAGACGAGGTCGGTAAGTGGACTGGGGCGTTCAAGCATGAAGATAAGCAGTAAAAGGGTAGGATCAAGAGTCAAGATTTGAACCGTAGTGCATGTGGCGTATATATTTAGGGGCGTTAGGAGAGGGACATCTCAAGAGTATGCGGGTTCCTGATTCATCTGAAGACAAAGGAGGCTTATAGTGGCTAAGAGGGCTTTGATAACCGGGATTACCGGTCAGGATGGCTCCTATCTGGCGGAATTTTTGCTCGAAAAGGGGTACGACGTCTTCGGACTAAAACGGAGGACGAGCACCGTCGCATTTGAGCGGATCAAGCACATCCAAGAAAAGATCACCTTGGCCTCGGGAGATATGCATGATCAGAGTTCTCTCTTAGGAGTGGTGAAGGAAGCCAAGCCGGATGAAGTATACAATTTAGCTGCTCAGTCGTTTGTGCCAGCCTCGTGGGATCAACCGCTCCTGACGGGAGAGGTAACCGGACTTGGGGTGACGAGAATCTTAGAGGCGATCCGCAAAGTCAACCCAAAGATCCGATTTTACCAAGCATCGAGCAGTGAGATGTTCGGGAAGGCCCAGGAGGTGCCGCAGACTGAAAGGACACCCTTCTACCCGCGGAGTCCCTATGGCGTGGCTAAGGTCTACGGCCATTGGATCACTGTGAACTACCGAGAAAGCTACGACATATTTGCTTGCTCGGGGATTCTCTTCAATCACGAATCGCCAAGGCGCGGGCTTGAATTCGTGACCAGGAAGATAACGGATAGAGCAGCTAGGATAAGATTAGGTCTAGCAAATGAGCTAAGGCTGGGGAATTTAGAATCCAAAAGAGATTGGGGATATTCTGGGGACTATGTTCGGGCGATGTGGCTGATGCTCCAACAGAATGTGCCTGATGATTACGTGATCGCAACTGGGGAGGCCCATTCAGTAAGGGAGTTCGTGGGGTTGGCCTTCAGAAAAGTCGGTATAGGTATAGTATGGGAAGGAAAAGGTCTAGATGAAAAAGGGATTAACTCTAAAACAGGGAAAGTATTAGTTAACGTGGATCCAGAGTTCTTTAGACCAGCGGAAGTTCATCAATTAGTGGGAGACGCGAGCAAGGCGAGAAAGAAGCTGGGATGGGCGCCCAAAGTCTCCTTTGAGGAGTTAGTCGAGATGATGGTCGAGGCCGATCTGGAACGACTTAAAGAAGAACAGCGATGACGAAGGCACTGATTACAGGAATCAAGGGGTTTGCTGGTTCGCATTTAGCTGGACTTCTATTATCGGAAGGATATCAAGTTTGCGGAATTGACTACGATCTCGGCAATGCTGAAAACATAAGGCAAATAAGGGATCGGCTTACGTTACATGAGTGCAATATTCAGGACGAGACCAAGCTCAATGAGATAATCTCCCGGAGCAAGCCCGATGAAATCTATCATCTGGCTGCTATTGCCCATGTTCCAACCTCATATGAAGACCCCAAGTTGACCTTCGATGTAAACCTCTATGGTTCTCTCAACGTGTTCGAAGCAGTCAAGGCAGCGTCGCGGGATATCAAAATCTTGTATGTGGGTTCTGCTAGTGAGTATGGCGATGTCACACACATGGACATTCCTATAAGTGAGAATGTTCCTCTAAGGCCAGTAGATCCATATAGTGTAAGCAAGGTGAGCGCAGATATGCTCGCTTTTCAATACTTCAAAAGCTTCAATATGCATATAGTTCGAGTAAGGCCGTTCAATCACATCGGCCCGCGTCAATCTCCCGATTACGTTGTTTCTAGCTTTGCCAAGCAAATAGCCGAAATTGAAAAGGGCCAAAAAGAGCCTGTGATAATGGTGGGTAACTTAGAGGCGAAGAGGGACTTCACCGATGTGAGGGACATGGTGCGGGCTTACTGGTTTGCACTGCAAAAGGGAGAGCCGTGGGAGGTATACAATATTTGTTCAGGGAAAGCAATATCCATTCAAGAATCGTTGGATAAGCTCCTAAAGATGTCAGAAAAAAGGGTTGAGGTAGAGCAAGACCGTAATAGGCTGCGCCCTGCCGACATTCCTCTGTTACTGGGGAATTCGACCAAGTTCAACGGGAAGACCGGCTGGGAACCGGAGATTCCTTTTGAAAGGACACTACAAGATACATTGGATTATTGGCGAGGGAAGAGTTGATAAAAAGAGTAGGCCGATGAATACGGCGAGAAGGGCGGCAAAGCGTGGCGAAGCATCGCTCACTTCATGCGGAATAAGCTGCCCATTTGATGCCGCTGCAACTGGTACGTATGTAAGTGTGCGTCTGTTTGCAGTGGCGCCTGAATTCGGGTTCGGGTGCCCTGTGGAGCCACCCCCAAGTTATTATACATCACTGGGGTGTTTCCATGGGGGCACGGTATCGTTAATAAGGTTGCTAGATGGGCGCGTTCGAGGATGTAGATAAGGAGTACGGATGTAACATCTTCTCTTAGCTTGGGATCCTTAGGGCGAGGCTAAAGGCACTTTGCCCGACGCAGAGGCCTAGAGGGGTTCCTTGATAGCGCAATGGGATCTAGGGGGTAGTTGATGAAAATAGCAGTAGTGGGTACGGGTTACGTTGGCCTTGTAGCAGGGGCATGTTTAGCAGAGACCGGAAACAATGTTACCTGCATTGACAGCGACACGGGAAAAATCGAAGGCCTGAACAAAGGCAAGATCCCTATTTACGAACCAGGATTAGACGACCTAGTTAAGAGGAATACAAAAGAGGGGCGGCTAACGTTTACCACAAACCTGAAGGAAGGAGTCCAGAGTTCGCTACTGGCCTTTATCGCTGTAGGTACACCTCCCAATGACGATGGGTCTGGTGATTTAAGTGCTGTTTTTGCTGTGGCCAGGGACATTGCCAAGGCAATGGATGATTACAAGATCGTTATCACCAAGAGCACTGTTCCGGTGGGAACCACCCGCAAGGTAAAGGAGATTATCTCTGGGCTGACTGACCACGAATTTGATGTTGCTTCTAACCCTGAATTCCTTAAGGAAGGTACCGCACTCACTGATTTCATGAAGCCCGATCGGGTGGTCATTGGGTCGGATGATGTCCGAGTTGCGGAGATCATGAAGGAACTGTACGCGCCGTTTGTCCGGACGGAGAACCCGATCATTGTAATGGATATTGAGAGTGCCGAGATGACTAAATATGCAGCTAACACTCTGCTTGCCACCAAGATCTCATTTATGAACGAGATAGCGAACCTCTGCGAGCAGGTAGGGGCGAACGTGGAGAATGTTCGGAGGGGGATTGGTGCGGATAAACGGATAGGTTACCAATTCCTCTTTCCCGGGGTAGGCTATGGCGGTTCTTGCTTTCCCAAGGACGTTAAGGCCCTGATCAAGACAGCCGAAGATGCCGGCTATGAACTCAAGATTGCCAAAACAGTTGACAAAGTAAACTTTGCCCAGCGAGAAAGGTTCTTTCAAAAAATCTACGACCACTTCAATAGTGATCTTAAGGGGCGCAAGATCGCTGTGTGGGGACTAGCTTTCAAACCAGGCACAGATGATATGCGGGAGGCCCCTTCGGTTACAATCATCAATAGGTTGCTAGAGCATGGCGTTGAGGTGCATACCCACGACCCCAAAGCGAATAAGGTAGCTGAGTCTATCTTTGCTGACAGAATCTCTTACTTCGATGATGCCTACGCCGCTTTGGAGGGGGCAGAGGCGCTCATTTTGGTTACGGAATGGCCCGAATTCCGCAGCCCTGACTTTGAGAAGATGAGGAAATTGATGAAAACGTCCGTGATTTTCGATGGTCGGAACCTGTATAATCCGGCCAAGCTTAGGGAAATAGGGTTTACCTACTACGGCATTGGCAGGAGTTAGGTTTTGGGGCTTAGGTCTTAGGGAGAAATGAATGGAGAGTTTTGTTCAACTAGAAGTCTGGCAGAAGGCTCACCGGCTGGTGCTCAAGATCTACAAACTGACTGCTGCCTTCCCAAATGCAGAACGTTTCCGGCTCACAGATCAATTGTGTCGTTCGGCTTCTTCGATTCCCGCAAATATTGCGGAAGGCAAGGGGTGCAACTCCCGAAAGGAATATGTTCAGTTTCTATACATCGCTCGCGGTTCCTTGGAGGAGACGAAGTATTACTTATTATTGGCCAAGGATTTGCATTATATGAATGGCACCGAGTACGAGAATTTAAAGGAGAGATGCGACCAGGTCGGGAAAATGTTCAACGGATTGATAAATTCTCTTAAAGCTATTGGAGGGAAGCAAGATGAATAGAGGAATGCTCAACACCCAGGACCCAACACCTAATCCCCAACACCCAAGGCCCAAGACCCTAATAACCGGTGGGGCGGGGTTTTTAGCATCACATCTGTGCGACAAACTCATTGCCGAAGGGCATCAAGTGATCTGCGTAGATAACCTAATCACTGGGAGAAAAGAGAATATAGCCCATCTCCTGGATAACGAGAACTTCGTCTTCATCGAGCACGACGTAAGCAAACCGCTTGATCTCGATGTTTTGATGTCCAACCCCCAATCCCCAAGACCTAACACCCAAGCCCTAAGCTACATCCTTCACTTTGCCTGTCCCGCTAGTCCTAAGGATTACCTGAAGTACCCGATTGAGACGATGAAAGTAGAGGCATTTGGAACTTATAACATGCTCGAGCTAGCAAGAAAGAATAGCGCCATATTCCTCCTAGCTTCAACTTCAGAAGTGTATGGGGATCCCCAAGTAAATCCTCAACCTGAAGACTATTGGGGACATGTAAACCCAATAGGACCGAGAAGTGTCTATGACGAGGCAAAAAGATATGCGGAAGCGCTCACCATGGCCTATCATCGCAAATACGGGCTGGATATTCGGATTGCTCGTATCTTCAATACCTATGGGCCGAGGATGAAGGTGGATGACGGACGCGTGGTATCCAACTTTATTGTCCAGGCTCTTAAAGGCGCGCCTATCACAGTTTATGGAGACGGCTCCCAAACGAGAAGCTTTTGCTACGTAGATGACCTAATTGAAGGAATATACTGCTTACTGCTCTGGTCTCCATCATTCCCAAGGGCAAGTGCCCAAGGCTTAATACCTGTTTTCAACTTGGGCAACCCTGATGAGTATACTATCTTAGAACTGGCTAAGCTGAGTAAAGAGATCACACACTCTAAATCTAGGATAGTTTTTCATCCACTTCCGGTAGATGATCCTCGAAAGAGAAGACCAGACATTGCAAGAACCAAAGTTGAGTTGGGCTGGAAACCGAGGATGAACCTCCGGGAAGGCTTGCAAAGAATCGTAGAGTCGTACGCCAGATGGATAGAATGAAGATAGCGAGAGCTAGTCTCCAAATGTATGTCGCCAGAGTTATGATTGCAGTCTTGGGTTTTGTAGGGATCATCTACTTTTCCCGGTCCTTAGGGGCTCATATACTAGGAGTTTATTTCCTTTTTCAAGCTGTGGCAGGCATTATGAGTGTTGTGGTGGATCTTGGCATAGGAGAAGCCGCCGAGAAGAGAATAAGTCAAGGACAAGATCAAAGTAAGTATTTTACTGCAGCATTGATGCTTCGCTTGGTATCGTTAACTACAGTATCTGGTTGCGTGATCGCATTCCAGAATACCTTGAATGCATATATAGGCGCGAATTTGGCGTTGTTTCTGATCCTTGTTTTGTGGATTCAACAGATAAGCGCCCTTCTCTTATCCTCCTTAAGAGCTGAGAAGAAAGTGGCAAGAACTGCGTGGATTGAGTTGACGAGCAAACTATTTCAAACTGGCTCAGCAATCGCGTTGGTATCCTTTGGAGCGGGAGTCTATGCACTAGTTTGTGGGTTGGCTCTTGGGGATCTTGTCGCGATCGGGGTCAGCCTGACTTTCATTAGCGTTGGGACGTCCTTACCGCGAAAAACACATGTAAGAAGTCTACTTAAGTACTCGAAGTATAGCACTGGACTAGGAGTGATTGGATTAATCTATATGTGGATGGATACCCTAATTATCGGATTCCTCATGACACAGACTGAAGTAGGTATTTATGAGACAGCTTGGCGAGTGGCCTCGCTTGCTACGATAATGAGCAACGCTATAGGGACTGTGCTGTTTCCGCAAATTAGCGAGTGGGAGACCAATGGGAACATGAAAGCAATAGGAAAGGCCCTAAGTCGAGGCCTGGCCTATACGGTTCTTATACCCATTCCTGCCTTCCTAGGGGCCTCGGTAATTTCGAGAGATTTCCTGGGAGTAGTTTTCGGAAAGGAATTTGCTCGTGCTAGCGCGGTATTAAACGTCCTCTTGTTTGGGAAGGTATTTGAAGCCTTGCACATCATTTTAAGTCGAATCTTATCTGCTATTGGCAAACCTCAACTCACCTTTAGGAGCGGTCTTGCTGGTCTTGTCATTAACGCCGGCCTTGACCTTGTGCTCATACGACTCTATGGTATCATTGGTGCAGCCATTGCAAGTTGTGTATCTGTTGCAGTAAGTATGTTCTTGTGTGGTCTATATCTCAAGCGCTATGTTGTAATAGTATTCCCCACTCGACATCTCAAGTGGGAAGTTGTAGCGGCAGTGTGTATGGCGTTGTCGATATATGGTTTCACGAAAGCAATACCGATAAGCAGTGAGCTACAATTGGCAGTAGTTGTCTCACTTGGTGTAATGGTGTATGTGGGTATCATGATGCTGGACAGCGGCTTGCGTTCGGAGATTATTGAGGAGTTATTTTCAAGAAGATGAAGATCTGTGGAGGGATATCTTGAAGATAAACTATGTGGCTTATCTCGATCCATTTACGTATTCAGGTGGGGGAGAGATGATACTCCGCCAGCTCATTGAAACAGGAAGGAGCTTGGGGCACAGAATAAAGATTTCCTCTATGTTCATCAATAAGAGAATAGACCTGCACTTGGAACCCGATCTCTTCCTTTTGGCGGATCTTCACAATTTCTCATTGGATAAGCTGTTGAAAATAGAGCGGACAGCAATTCGGGGACGGTTTTTTGGCAAGCGTTTCTTACACTCCATAATTAGACGTTATCCATATATACACATTGATAACAGTTATGTGGATGTTTGTAACTATGACTACTTGCCTTGCAACGGTAACGTGTATTGTGCTTCTTGTCCTAAGAAGCCGACAGTATTACATCAGTGTGTCCTGGGTTTGATACAGAAAGTATTTTCAGTAGATGTACTAGAAATAAGAGAAGAACTGTATTCCAAGGCTCTTGTAAATGTGTTCCTATCCCCGTTGCACAGGCAGATTGTAGAACAAGTGATAGGGACAGATATAGTTGGAGATTCATACATACTTAGGCCGCTCATCGATACGACGACATTCTACAATAAGGGATACCCGCGAGATATTGAAAACCTATTTGCTGGAGTGCCCTGTGAAGCCAAGGGTCTGGAAGCTCTTAAGAATCGTTTCCCTGACGGTGACATTACGATGCTGGGTGAAAATGTGCGAGAAAAGGGAGCTGGATTTGGCAACCGTTTGGGTTATGTTGAGTATGAGAAAATGGTTGACTACTACAATCGTGCACAGAATTTCGTATTTATTCCGAGGTGGCCAGAACCTCAGGGCAGAGTAGTTGTTGAAGCTGCACTGTGCGGATGTAATCTAGTGACGAACAGAAATGTTGGCGCGACATCTTTCGATTTCGATCTTTCAAACCCCAGTAACCTTGTTGGTGCAGCGGAGGAATTCTGGCAAATGGTTGCTGGTGCGATTAAGGGGGAAGGGAAATGCTTAGGATAGGTATCGACATCAAAGCATACTCCTTATACAGGGCAGGAATCGGGTGGTTCATTGAAAGCACAATGCAAAGCATCTTGGAGGCTACGAGATCAGTCGAATTCGTTGTGTTTTACCCGCAGGGCACGAAGAAACTGGGAATTAGAGATGGGCGGGTCAATTATGTAGGTGTGCCATTGGGGCTAAGAGGAAAAGCAGGTTTGCGGATTCTCTGGTACGATCAAGTGTCATTGCCACGGAAGCTCCGCCTGTATGGCCTAGATGTTTTCTGGTCACCATGGATCGATGCCCCGTTGCGTTTAAATAGTCCATTAGTATTGACAATTCATGACCTAGGCCTTCTAGAGCCTAGTGGAGCGCTATCCCTAAAGGCAGGCGTGTATTATAAAGCACTGCTGAAGATAAACGCCAGAAGAGCGTGTTATATTCTAACAGAATCACATTTCACGAGGGACAACATTGTGGGAAGACTTCATGTGCCAGAGCGAAAAGTAAAGGTGGTTTACATCAAGACTCGCCCAAGCATGCGCCTACTAGAATCGGAGAACGAGGTAGTGAGAATCCTAAGAAGCTACGGACTCTCGAGGGGTTACATCCTCTATTCAGGCGGGGTCGGCAAGCGGAAGAACATTCCTAACATGTTAAGGGCATGGAAAATCTTGAGAGAGAACTATGATCTAAATCTGCCTCTGGTTCTCTTAGGGAGGAAAGAAGCATACCAGTCTGATTTGGAAGCCATATTCGGATGCAATGACCATGAGGACATTCTATTGCCTGGCTTTGTTCCGGATGAAGAGCTAGTCGTTTTCTACAATGGCGCGGAACTTGTTCTTTACCCTTCTCTCTATGAAGGTTTTGGCCTTCCAGTTGTGGAAGGGTTTGCATGTGGAACCCCCGTTCTGTGTTCGAGGGTGACGTCGTTGCCTGAAGTAGGAGGTGAAGCAGCAATGTATTTCGATCCCAGATGCCCTAGAGATATCGCAGAGAAAATGCACGACGTATTAACGGATGAAGGGCAAAGACATGATATGATAAGAAAGGGCTTTCTACAAGCCATGAAGTTCCAAGAGACTGACGTTGACAGCTTATTAGCAGTTTTTGCGCAATGCGCATCGAGAGAAAAGAAACATAATAAGGCCTTTGGCCTTTTGTGTGGCAAGAAGAACAAATGAATAGCAATAATAAGATCTTGATGATTGCATCAGGATTTAAGCCTTATGCAGGGATGAAGAATATCCTCGTAACGCATCTAGTAAAGCAATTACAAGACAGAGGATATATAGTGGATATTCTTACGACAGGAAGTCCTTTAAGGGATGATATATCAGGGCTTATGGATCGCGACGTTGATGTCAAGATACATAGAGTTTCTAGCGGAATAACCCGTAAGTGCTTATATACTGGAAGCGGTCCCTCTTCCTATGAGGAGAGCAATGTCTGGCGCAAGAAGTTGCGAGATCTATACAGGAAGTTGATTTTCCCGCTGATATTTCCCGATAGAGACTTTGAGTGGATTCTCTGGGGCTGGCTAAGAGGAATGCAACTCCTGCGAAGTGGCTCGTATAGGCTACTGCTCAGTGACGCCCCCCCCTTCTCAGACCACTTCGTGGCGTACTTCTTGAAGAGAAGATATGGAACCAAGTGGATTGCACACTATAGTGATCCTTGGGTATTCAATCCCAACCTTAATCTTCCAAGATGGAGAAGACGACTAGATATGACCGTAGAAAAGAGGATCTTGAGAGAAATGGATGCCGTTCTCCTGGCCACCGATGCAAGTAGAGACGAATACTTGAGAAGATATCGAAGTCTAAATCCTAAGAAGACTAGTGTGATTGGTTATGGATACGATAAAGGGGCATTTGAGGCACTGGAAGCAAAGAGACTTTCTGACGGATTCTCCTTGGTCTACACCGGGTCATTTTATGAGGATGTGAGAAGCGCCATGATGTTGTTGGGCGCTTTGCAAAAGGTGCCAAAAGGGGTAAGAACGATAATCTGTGGGAGCGTACCAGGAGAGTACAAGCGGATCGCCCAGGAATATGGGATTGACGATAGAATCATGTTCCTTGATGAACAGCCCCTTGGAACTTCCCTGGCGCTACAAAAAGGAGCAGATGTACTTTTGCTTTTTGGGTGGGTCGCAGGGTATCAAATTCCCGGCAAGTTCTATGAGTATGTGGGAGCTAAGAGGCCTATTCTAGCTATTGCGTATGATGACGGTGATATTGCGGCCTCGTATGTTGAGGAACTAAATCGCGGCGTAGTTGTCAAGAATGATACAGAAAATATCAGCAAGGCGATAACAAAACTATATGAATTATGGACAAGGGGGGAGTTAGACCGGACCTTTAATTTACAGGATATAGAAGGTTTTAGATGGGAAAATCGAGCTGAAAAAGTTGCGGAGATAATTGATGAAGTGCTTCGGGGAAAGTAGCTATGCTCTTGGGTATCTCAGTCCAGTGGGTTTTGAGGAAGAGATCAAGTCGGCTCAGAGTATGTATCAATTTTGGTTCCAACGTGTCTGGCTTAAGGGTGCACTCCGGACGATGAAACTAGAGGAGCGAATGTGGCCATGATCTCTTTAGGGGCAGATGCCCTTGCGGTGAGCATGGAAGAAGAGAGGGGCTCTTATCGCTATAGGGAACAGGCAAAGGCGCCTGTCGTGAGATATTGGGAAACTGCTCAGGCGTCAGCGTATTTACATTATATAATGTACCGTTGCTCTGCGAGAATGAACATGAAGAATGCCGCAAAGCGAATAACAGCGCCAGCAGCAATCAATCATCTTGGAGATAACCCGAACGGGAAGAGCTCAGACGAGGTGCCGCCTGGTTACGCAGGCAAGAGGGGAACTTGAGAGCGATCGATGGTCCATACAAAAACTCGATTCAGATGTTCATGTCCAACCCTAGTTCCTTTGGGCTTAGCCGTATGGCATTAGTTATGTATGTCGCGTTATTGTTTGGGAATGCACTCGGAGCTTATAACATTGCGTCTATACCAATCCAATGGTTGGTAAACGTCGCTTTAATCACCACCGTTGTTTTGGTTGCTCTTACCGACCGGCTCTACGTGGTACCAGGAAGCAAAGTGTTGTTATGGCTTTTTCTGTGGAGTTTTCTTGTCACGGGCTTCAATATCTTGCTCAATAATTATGCTAGCTTGATGCCGCCCTTGGCAACGACATCTTATCCGATATTCGTTAGCTTACGGTTTCTAAGTATATTCTCTTTCACCTCCGTCATATACTTGGTGTACTGGCTGTGTATAAAGGGTTATAGAGATATGCTCATCAAGTGGACCGTTATTATTGGGGCTTTCATCGCCTTGATAGCGATTTATGTGTATTTCGCTCAGGTCTTCGGTCTTCCAGAGCCGCTCAGAACTCGGATGGGCACTGGTGGGGGAACACAGTCAACGGTTTTCACTTATGCTTTCCACCGTGCCATGGGAACTTTTCGCGAACCTAGTCATTTGGCAGAATGGCTAGTAGTCCCGTTCTTTCTGAGTGTAATATATCGGCGAAGAGTGCTTAACATCTATACTGTGCTGATTGGTGTGGTCATCCTTCTTACAGGCAGTCTAACAGCGATTATAGGATCGGCAACGGGATTCGCTGCAGCTATCTTGTTGGCTAATCCCTTTAGGCTCACCAATCTAAAAGTCATTGCCCGCGTTGTGCTGTTGTTGTTGCTTTCCGTAGTTGTTTTTCATAGTATCGTTGCACCCTACGTAGGTGGAACAAAGAACATTTTTCAGGTGGTTAGTCAGCGACTGACACCAATTATCGAGGGGAGGATAGTGCAATCGAGCCGAGGTGGCATCTATGAGTATGTTGCCAATACCCCATTCCCGCTGTTCGGCTATGGACTTGGAAACGCAAACATTCTCCTTGGCGAATACTTCGGACAGAAGCTTATGGGAAGTTTTCTGAATTTGTATTTTTTCTTTTTGTTTTCAACCGGTGTCTTGGGTTTAGGCTTGTTCTGCCTCTTTCTGGGCTGCCCTGTATTTC
>Ga0075123_10001241_pt1 | contig 12969 bp, 4 predicted proteins | sample AntAceMetag02UKX_FD_69808 | JGI IMG/M metagenome (GOLD analysis project Ga0075123, IMG submission 69808) | Saline lake microbial communities from Ace Lake, Antarctica - Antarctic Ace Lake Metagenome 02UKX | ecosystem: Environmental > Aquatic > Non-marine Saline and Alkaline > Saline | place... | reverse complement strand
GCCGTACAACGAACCTATGGGCAGGCCGAAATTTTCTAACTGCTCGGTGAATGAGCAGCCGGGATGTCCCCAGTAAACTTCGGTTCGTAGTTCGGCATTTCGCAGCGCCCGGCGGTAAAACTCGAACTGGGAAGGCATCATGTCGAAATCGCCGTTCTTGATCATGGGCCAGTAGACTAATCGCTGGTTCTGGGCGGTGAAGCTGCCGCCTCCCCATGTGCGGTAGTCGGGTGTTTCGGCCTTGACGCCTCTTTTGTTGCGAACGAAAAGCGGGTCGTAAGTAAAGAAGCTGCCGTTGAATTTCGTCGGGTACTTACCGTAAGCGTTACAGCCTTGCATGTAGCGGTACAATTGATAATTCCGGCCGACCTGCCAGAGAGGGTCGTTCGGGTCGGGGTTGTCGGGATTGATAAAGACGTGGCTTCGGTCCCAGAAGTCCTGCCACCAATTCTGGTGTTTCCGCCAAGCTGTTTTTCTGGCGAGGGCGGCTTTGAAATGTACCGTATCCAAATTGGTTTTCCACTGGTCGATGGTCTTATCCTGATTAGTGAGCAGGTACAAGTTGAGTTTGTGGCTGGTCATCGGTGATTTGCTGCGCAGGGCCCAGGCTTTGAAGTTTGTATGAGCGTATTTATCCGACGACGTTCCCGCCCGGACCATACCTTGCCCCGTCATCCGGCCTCCGAAGGTGCGGTTTTTGAGGGGGTTCCACATCTGGTCTTTGACTTTTTCGAGTTCCTGTTGTTTTACCTCTTTGTCGAAGAGGAGGTCATCGTCGTTGTTGCGGTGGTACCAGAGGACGTTGTCGCCGTTGAACTCGACGTGGTCGGGGTGCATGGTGACTTTCCCGGGGTAGCCTACGAGGCTCATACAGGGGAAGCGTGTTTTCCTGTCGTCGCCGAGTAATTGGCGGGGGGCGTTGCGCCAGTTTTCGTATTGGACCGTGACTGAGATGGGCGAAGTGGTGTCGATATCGACGCAGATAACCGGGTGAAAGACATCGACCCAGATTTTGATTGTCGCCTCATTGTCGCCGGTGCGGCCGGTGATTTCAATGTAGCCCTGGCGCAGTTTCAGTTCCTGCCGGAATTGGCCTTTTTTGCTGAAAGGGTTCGGGTCGAGTTTGAGCCTGACGCGTCCGAGTTTGAGCATTTGGTTGTTCTCGTCGAAGGTTCCGCTTCGGCCGATATAGAATAGCAACTCATTATTCTCGACCCATACATTGAGGCCCACGTCGCCGCCGCCGACGGGCATCGAACCGTTCGGATCGGTGCTTTGCGAATCCCAGACGATGTTGCAGGAATCGAGGAAATCGCCGGATTTGGCTGTCGGAGCTAAAAGTGAAAAACAAAGAAGTGAGACGGCCGCGAAATAAGTGGTTTTTCTTGTAATAGTCATCGAACCCTTTCCTACAAAGACTTCCACAATAGTTCTTGTGGTATTGAAATACCAAATTTTAGCGCAAAATGCAACTATATAAGCAGATATGACGCTGAAACTTCTCTCAAATTGGCCGGAAATGCGATCAGGGTCCTGTTGGTGGAAGGGCAGGAAAGTAATTGACGAGCGAGGCGATTATGGCTATAGTAGCACGACTAAGATGTACGATGGTGCCCCGCTGAAGTGTGTTCGGTGGAGGGGGGTTTTGAAACCTCCGCAAGTCCCGGTTTGCTTTTATAAGGAGCTTCGTTATGTGTAGAAAACCTGTCTCGCTTACTTTCCTCGTTTTGATACTCGTTTTGGGCTGCGGCGCAACAGCGCTGAACGCCGAAGCCCCTCGGGCCCCTGGCGGGGATTACACCAATTCACTCGGCATGAAGCTGATTCGTATCGAAGCGGGCGACTTTATGATGGGCATCAAAGAGCCCGTCCCTTCGGGGGGTTTCAGGTCGAAACAGACGGGCCGGCGGGTCGGCGAACCGTTAGACCCGGCTATGTGGAAAGGGCTTCGCCCCGGCCTTATCGGCGCGGTTGTCAATAATGGCGATGCAAGCGATCTGAGGACAAAACAAGTGCTCAAAAGCATCGACCTGGACTGGACCTCGCAGGAAGCTAAGAAGAAGAAACTGGCGCGCAAATCGGCGCGATGGAGAGGTCTGCTGCAAGCCCCGGTGACAGGGGTGGTTACCCTGACAGTCGAAGCGAATGCAAACGTACGCATCCTGATCGATCATGAGTTGGCCGTAGATGTCGAGGGCAAAGACCTGGTGCATTCGGCGAACGTCCTGATGGTCAAGGGCAAATTTACGGCTATCGCTATCGACACCGAGAGCACAGGTTACACGCGTTTATACTGGAGTTGGGCGGGGCAGAATAAGGTACTGGTCCCGGCAGACGCGCTCTGGCATAGCTCCCAGGACGAGAATATGGCCAATGCCTTCATGAACTGGATGTCGAGGAGAAGGAAAAGAGGGGGCGGCGGCGGAAAGACCGGCGGCGATTACGACGAAGTGCCGCGTCACAAAGTTACGATAAGCAATGCTTTTTATATGTCCGAAACCGAGGTGACTATAAGCCAGTTCAGGCAGTTCCAGGCCGAGTACCCGGGCTATGAGAAGTTCAAACCCTACGCATCGTCGGTGACATGGGACGACGCGACGGCGTTTTGCAAATGGCTCAGCGAAAAGGAAGGCAAGCATTACCGCCTGCCCACCGAGGCCGAATGGGAGTATGCCTGTCGCGCGGGAACGGAAACCGCCTTTTCTTCGGGCGATAAATTCCCCGATCACGAGACGGCCAACGGGCTGGGTCTCAAGAACATGCATACGGGAGTTCGCGAGTGGTGCAGCGACTGGTACGCCGTGTACCCGGAAGAAGCTCAGGTCGATCCTGTCGGCCCGGCTCACGGCTGGATGAAAATCGTCCGCGGCGGCAATCTCGACTGGACGCAGGAAGGTTCGTATTATCATGCAAGGTCGACCAACCGCGGAGCCGTCGCGCCGAACTTCGGACCGCCGCCTCTCGAATATCAATTCAAGCAACTGCAAAACGCAAAGCTCACATACAACATCCCGAAGCAATTGGAGGATGAGGCGCACAGACAATATAAAATCGAACGGCTCGATGACACAAACGTGACTTTGAACGAGGCACGGAATACTCCTTTCAGATATACAGGATTAGCCGGTCGCTGGTCAATCAAGACTAGCGGTTTCATACCGGGTCGGCATGAGATAGGTTTCCGGGTTGTCCAGGCCGAGACGCCCAAAACGGATCCTCGACCATTCAAGAAGCCCTTTGTCCACCGCCACGTCAAGCAAAGTAAGGTCAAATTGGAGCAGGGCCCCGATCCTGAAAAACCCTATTACCGCACAAGATTGGCCTATCCCAATTTCAACCGGACTCCGCTGACCGATGTTTGGCAACTCGGCGTCGAACAGGGTTACGGCGGGGGACATCACAACTCGGCGCTTCAGGTTTTGCCCAACGGTGACCTGATGGCAGGCTACTACAACACCATATTCGGCGGCGAACGCAGCCCCTGCGTATCAATAATGAGCATGCGTTTTCGACGCGGGGCCGACGAGTGGGATATGCCCAGTTCGTGGCCCGACAATGTCGACAGCGACGACGAGGGCCCGGTTATCTGGAATGATAACGGCACGCTCTGGTTCTTCTGGGGCTCGCCCAGGCAGATGGCGGGCTATCCTTTCCAGTATGTCAAATCGACCGACAACGGGGCGACGTGGAGTTCGGTTGTTTTCCCGCTGTTTGATAAGCGCGTGGGGCCATACGCCGCTCAGCCGATAAACAGCGCTTTGCGAGATTCGAAGGGGACGGTTTATTTGGCCGTCGACGGCTCGCACTCACCGCTGGCATCCGAGCTTTTCGCCACGCGAAACGAAGGCAGGACCTGGTACGATACCGGCGGGCGAACCTTCGGCAGGCACTCGACTTTTGTCCTGCTGGATAATGATGTGATTATGGCATACGCCGGAAAGCAGGCAAGCATCAACGGCTTTCAGCCACAGAATGTCACCAGGGACGGGGGCAGGACTTATGAGATCACGCCTTCACCCCTGCCAGCGATTGGCGGCGGAAGGCGCGCCAGTACAATCAAGTTAGCCAGCGGCAAGCTTTTTTATGTAGGTGACATGCAGTTGCGCGAACATCGCAAGCTGACACCCGAGCAGGCGCCTCCCGGTTATACCGGCGACGGCGCTTATGTTGGGCTTAGTGGTGACGACGGAAAGACATGGTGGGTGAGAAAACTCGTCGGCGGCAATGTTCTCGATAAAGAGGGCAAGCCGGTCAGAGTCCAAATGGTCAGCTATGTCACGGCGACTCAGAGTCCGGACGGCAGGATTCATATTATCAGCTCGCATAATCATCCGGATCTGCATTATGAATTTAACGAGGCGTGGATCCTGCAAAAGCACGAAGATACGACGCCGCCTGTCGGCAAAGACACTACCGGGATTCTTCGGACAACGGTCAAGCAATACAGTGAGAACTACCCGGACGGAAAGGTAAAGGTCACCTGGAGCGCCGGTACAGGCCAGGACGGACGTTACCTGCTGCACGGCGTCGAAACATGGTATTACCAGAACGGGCAAAAGCAGTGGGAGGTCAACTTCAATGCCGGACGCAGAACCGGCACCGAAACCTATTGGTTCGAAAACGGCTTCAAACAATGGCAGAAAGTATACGCCGGCGACGGGACCTACGAGTGGACCAACTGGAAAGCCGACGGCATGCTCAGGGCAAAATCACAGTGGCGAGGCAGGAAACTGCTGAGCCATAAAATAGCCGGTTCGTAATCCGAAGATGATAAAAGAAACATTTGTTATTCTATTTCAGGAAGGTGTGAAAATGGCAAGAGTCGTAATGATATCACTGATATGCCTGGTGGCGGCGCTTGGGGCGGCGATCAGTGCAATAGCAGCAGATATGCCGGCAGAGAAGGAATATGTCAACTCGGTGGGAATGAAGCTTCTCCGAATCGAACCGGGCGTTTTTCAAATGGGTGTCGGCAAGACGCCGCTGCCGATGAAAATTACCCATCATCGGGGGACACAGCCCGAAGGCGATTTCGACGAAAAGCCCAACCACAAGGTCGAGATCAGCAGGCCTTTCTACATGGGCGTCTGCGAAGTAACCAACTATCAATATGAGCTGTTCGATCCTTCGCATAAGAGGCTTCGCGGAAAAGACGCCGGCCTGTCCAGTGAAGATGACGAGGCGGTCATCAACGTCAACTGGTATGAGGCTCAGGCATATTGTCGGTGGCTCAGCGATATTGACGGCAGAGAGTACCGCCTGCCCACCGAAGCCGAATGGGAATATGCCTGTCGCGCGGGGACGACCAAGCCTTATTATTTTGGCGACGAATTAGGCAAGGAATTTCTCAAGAACGCCGGCATGGTGGGCGTGGCCAAAGATGTCCCTCTGCACGTTGGCAAGACCACGCCCAACGCGTGGGGACTTTATGACATGCACGGCAATGTCGAAGAGTGGTGCAGTGACTGGTACGGGCCTTACCAGGGCGGTTACCAACTCGATCCGGTCGGTTACGTATCCGGAGATTTTCGAGTGACACGCAGCGGAAGTCACGGAACCGACCAATATTATCTGCGCAGCGCCAATCGGCTGGGGACGGTGCCTGAGAATAAGCACTGGCTGATTGGTTTTCGAGTGGTCCTGGGTGAGACGCCCACGGGCAAAGCACTGCCAATGCCGGAGGTGCCGCTGAATCAGCGAAACGTAATCCAGCGCAACCCGGTCGAGGTGAAGAAGGGCCCCGACCCTGAGACGCCCTACTTCAAGGGACCTCGCAAATACGTACGTATGCCGGCCGCATCGAATGGTCCGGTCTTCGCAGGGCATAACCATTGCCCCGCAATAGTCGAATGTCCAAACGGCGACCTTCTGTCAATCTGGTACACCGGCATCGGCGAAAGAGAGAGAAACATGGCCGTTTGCGGCAGCCGGCTTGTCTGGGGCGCCGAACAATGGCAGCAGGCCTCTCCCTTCTGGGACCCGCCTGATCGTAATGACACGGCCCTTTCGGCATGGTACGACGATGACAAGACGCTCTACCACTTTAACTCGATGTCGGTATCGTCGAACTGGGCGCGCATGTCGGTGGTGATGCGGACTTCGACCGACAACGGCGCGACATGGTCGACTCCGCGACTGATCCTTCCCGAGCACAACGGCGAACACCAGGTCAGCGAACCGGTCTTTCGGTTGCAGGACGGCTCGATTGCGATTACCAACGACGGCGCCAGGACACTGTGGGTCAGCAGCGATAAGGGGCTGACCTGGACGAATCCGGGCGGGAATATTCGCGGTAATCATCCGGGCGGGCTTTTACTGGATGACGGGCGAATATTCGGCCTTGGACGAGGCAGCGATATTGACGGGCGGATGCCGCAGAGTATCTCCAGTGACAACGGAAAGACATTCGAGCATACCGCCAGTGAATTCCAGTCGATAGGCGGAGGCCAGCGGCTCGTACTGCTCAAGCTGCGAGAAGGCCCGCTGTTTTTCGCTTCGTTTGGCAATAGCTACGGCAGGTCACAAGTGCCTGTGATAATAACCGATTCCGAAGGCAACCAGCATAAGGCTACGGAACTGTTCGGAGCTGTGTCACTGGATGAGGGTAAGACCTGGCCCTACAAACGAATAATCACAAACGACGGGCCCGGCCAAACGATAGAAAGCACCGACGGCGGCGCCGTTACACTCAGCGGGCGCAGCAGTGAGCACCGCGCGTACCTGTCGGTTTGCCAGGGCACCGATGGGGTGATAAACCTCATCAGCAGCCGGCAGCACTATGCGTTCAACCTCAAGTGGATGATGACGCCTCCGCCTCCACCGGCGCCGCACAGAAAAGTCAAGCACGAAGTCGAAACCTTCGACGGCAAAGAGTTCGATCTGAAAGACTGGGTCGACTACAAGAGTTATACCGGCGGCTTTAACGGCAAGGGACAATACGTTGTCAATTCGATTATGCCCTACGGCGGCATCAGCCGCGTAGCCGGGAAGGGTTCTTTCGAGGCAACGTTTGCCATAAAGAACATGAGATTTCATGAGGGTTACAGATGGCGGGAGATGGCTTTCGGATTCAAGGACAAGCTCGCCCGCACTGTTTTTGCGACTTTCAGCCGCGACGGGCTTAACCTGCTCTACAAAGATACGCTCGCAAAGCACGAGGGCGGCATATACGGCGGAAGAATCGTCGGCTATACCGAGGTCCCGAAATCATTTAAAATGAAGTTCGTCTGGAACGAGCCGCAGCGCAGGATTCGCATCTTCTATGGCCTCAACGGCGACGAACCGGTGACCGAGGCGCCCAAGAGCATCGAGGGTATGTATATGACCGAGCCCTACAGCGAATCGACCGCTGCATATTTTTTGATGAGCGAAGCGACAGCGGAGCTCGATCACTATGAAATCAAACCGATTGAACCTTAAAGAGTTCATTGTTTATTGTTAGTTGTTCATTGTTAATTTTTTATTGTTTAGGAGTCAGGAGAATGAAGAAGGTCCGATTGAATATTCTGATCGTATTGTGCGTAATTGTGGGAGTGGCTCAGACAGCAACTGCCGCCGACTATACAAACACTATCGGCATGAAGTTTATGCGCATCAAGCCAGGCAGCTTTGTGATGGGTCAGGCTGAGGGAGGTGACTTTGACGAGAGGCCTGTGCATGAGGTCGAAATAAGCCGGGAGTTTTGTATGGGCGTCACGGAGGTGACGAACGCCCAGTTTGAGAAGTTCAGGCCGGGACACCGCAAGACGAGCGGCAAACCCGATGAACTGTCGAACGGCGATGATGAGGCTGCGATATTTGTGAGTTGGCATGATGCGGTTGAGTTCTGCAGATGGCTTAGCAAGAAGGAAGCCCAGCCTTATCGTCTGCCGACCGAGGCTGAGTGGGAGTATGCGTGCCGGGCGGGAACGACGACGCGATATTACACGGGTGACGAGTGGCCGAAGCAGTTTCATAAGAATCAGGATATTATTACCGGGCCGGAGAGGTGCTCGCTGAAGGTCGGGGAAAGTGCGGCCAATGCGTGGGGGCTTTATGATATGCACGGCAACGTAGAGGAGTGGTGTCTTGACTGGTATGGGCCTTACGTGGGGGGCAGGCAGGTCGATCCTGTCGGTCGGGTGAGCAGCGAGTTCAGAGTAAGTCGCGGGGGCAGCCACAGCACATTGGTCAAACATCTGCGGTCGGCTAACAGACATGGTGCGCTCCCGGCGGACAGGCACTGGCTGTTGGGATTTCGGGTGGTGATGGGCAAAATGCCTATGAGCAAGCCTTTGGCTGCTGTGGGGCCCAAGCTTCATTCGCGCAATGTCCGCCAGGAAAAGTATGACTGGGAGGTCAAGGTCGATATGAGCAAACCTTACTTCAAAGGTCCTGTGCGATTTGTGCATAATGTCGAGAATCCCGAGACGATTCCGATGTACAGCCATAATCACCTGCCCTGTATAACGTGGTGCGACAACGGTGACATGCTGACGACGTGGTTTTCGGTTACAAGTAAGAAAGTAGATAAGAACAGTAACGGTGAGCGAGGCCGGGAGATGACGATCCTGGCGAGCAGGCTCAGGCGCGGCAGCGGGCAGTGGGATGTGCCGAGCGAGTTTTACAAGGTCCCCGATCGCAACATGACCGGTTCGGCTCTTATCAACGACAGGCGGGGGAGGCTTCACTTCTTTCAGGGCGTATCGGTGGCGGAGAACTGGCGGATAAACAACATCCTTATTACGAAGACATCGGATGACAACGGAGCGACGTGGCCTGCGACTCGGATTCTCGAGCCCAACAGAGGGGAAAGGCCGAGCCAGCCGATTGATTCTTCTTATTGCGCCGACGACGGGCGGTTGATAGTCGCGACCGACTGGGCGTATGAAGAAGGTATGAGTGGCGGGGCGACGGGGCTCTGGATCAGCGAAGACCGGGGCAAGAGCTGGATGGTGACCGAGAAACCTATCGAAGGGATTCACGCGGCTGTGGTGGATTTCGGCAAGGGCAGGTTTATGGCACTGGGCAGATCGAAGAAGAAGCCGACTATGCCCAGGAGCGTCACTGTCAATAACGGCAGGAGTTGGGATTATTCGCTGACGGATTTACCGCCGATCGGCGGAGGCAAGCGGTGCGTTTTCAGGAAACTTAAGGAGGGGCCTTTGCTATTGGTTTCCTTTACCAAGCGCAAGAAGAGAAGGAATAGCGACGCCGGTATGAAAATAATCGACGCGGCGGGTAAAGAGAGAACGGTTTACGGCATGTATGCGGCGCTTAGTTTTGACGACGGCAAGAGCTGGCCTGTGAGGAAATTAGTTAGTCCCGGCGGGCCCGCGCGGGAATATGACGGGGGCGCATGGACAAAGAAGTTTATGATGGACGACGAAAACTCCGAACACATGGGTTACTTAGCCGGCCTGCAAACTCCCGACGGGATGTTCCACGTGATCAGCAGCGCTTTGCATTACCAGTTCAACTTAGCATGGCTGAAAACGCCCATACCCGCAAAGTAAGAGCGGTAAGAGGAAATAATGAAATGATATGACATTTGGCAAAAGAGGGTGAACATGAAGAAGTGGGTAGCTGCTGTTTCAATCGTTTTTACATTATTAACGGTTGCCGATGACGGTCGGTCGGCGACAGGTGGGGATTTGACCAACTCGGTCGGTATGAAGCTGGTTCGTATCGAGCCGGGTGATTTCATGATGGGTCTGGTAAATGAGACTCTACCGAAAGGCGCGGGCGGCGGTTATTTTCCGGGCCGTTACAGGGATTCGAAACTTGGCCCCGCCGCCGGCTGGAAGGGATATCGGCCGGGTCTCATCGGAGTCCACTACAGTGACGGCGGCGTGAGGAACCCGAAATTTTCTGAAAAAGCCGCCCAGATCGAGTTCGACTGGAGCAAAGAGAAAACAAAGGGTGATACCTGGTCGGCGCGCTGGCGGGGATTTATCAAGTCGCCAGTGACGGGGGAGGTCAAGTTCGAAGCCGAATACGATCACGGCATTCGGCTCACTATAGGAAACCAGGTCGTTTTCGACGGCTGGAAGGACAAACAGATCCGCTCCGGAACTATCAGGTTAATCGCCGGTGAAATGAAGCCGTTTTTGCTCGCATACTTGCGCAAAAACGAACCGTCTTTGCGCCTTTACTGGACCCTTCCCGGCGGCAAAAGAGAAATCGTACCCGCCGACGCCTTGTGGCATAACGCTGAAAATCATAATCGCACTTTATTACATGTTTCGTGGATTCCGGAGCGCGTCAAAAAGACTCCGAATACGAATCCGACGATCGGTTCTGAAATATTTAACGAGAGGCCTCTCCGCAAGGTGACAATCACCCGGCCGTTCTACATCTGCGAAACTGAGGTGACGATTGATCAGTTCCGCAAGTTCAGACCGGAGTATCCCGGTTACCACAAGTTCGCACCTTATGCATCGGGTGTCAGTTGGAATGATGCGGTCGCATTCTGCGAATGGCTTAGCAAAAAAGAAAGCAAGACTTATCGGCTGCCGACAGAAGCCGAGTGGGAATACGTCTGCCGTGCGGGGACCAAGGGTGCATATTCATCCGGCGATTTCAGACCCAAGCCTGAAACGCCCAATCCGTGGGGCGTAAAAAATATGCATACGAATCTCGCCGAGTGGTGCCAGGACTGGCACGGAATATACCCGGAAGAATCACAGGTCGACCCGGTCGGTCCGGAGCACGGATGGTTCAAAAGCGTCCGCGGAGGCTGCCTTGACTACACACAATTAGACCAGCCTTTTTTTTCGCGTTCGTCAAATCGAGCCGCGGCGCCGCCGACGTTCGGCCCGCCCTCGCCGGAATATATTGCCAAGCAACTTGAGGGTCAAAACATAGGTGTGGCCGAGGCATTGGATTCGTGGTTCAAGACCAGCGGAGTCATACCGGGCCGTCACGGGATCGGATTTCGAGTCGTTCAGGCAGCGACGCCCACGACTTCGCCGACGCCTGCCCAGTTGCCCCTCTGGCAGCAGTGTGTCAAGCAAACAAGCCATGGCGTCAAGAAAGGCCCCGGCCCGGATAAACCTTATTATCGCACGAGGCTGCTGTACCCGGATTTCGGACGCAATCCGCTCGTCGATGCCTGGGAGATCGGTATCGAACGCGGCTACGGCGGCGGACATCACAATTCCGCACTGCAGGCCCTGCCCAACGGCGACCTGTTAGCGGCATATTACAATACCATGCTCGGCGGCGAGCGCGACACGTGCGTTTCGATCATGAGCATGCGGCTGCGTCACGGGGCCAGCGATTGGGACATGCCCGCATCCTGGCCCGATATGGTCGATGCAGACGACGAGGCCCCGATTATCTGGAACGATAACGGTAAGATATGGTTTTTCTGGGGATGTCCCCGAATGGAAGCTGGCTATCCGTTTCAATATACGACATCGGCCGACAACGGAGCGACGTGGGAGCCGATTCAGTTCCCACTGTTCGACTCGAAGATAGGTTACTTCTCGGCCCAGCCGACGAGCAGTGCGTTTCGCGATTCGAAGGGAACCGTTTACGTTGCGGTTGACGGATCGCGGCCTTCGGTCAGTTCGGAGTTGTTCGCCAGCAGAGACGAGGGCAGGACCTGGTACGATACGGGCGGACGAACATACGGGAGGCACTCGTGCTTTACGATCCTCGATGACGACGTCATCCTCGGTTACGCCGGCAAACAGGCCCAATTAGGCGGGTTCGAGCCGCAGTTTATTTCCCGCGACGGAGGCAAGACATACGAGATGAGCCCGTCGCCGCTTCCTGCTCTGGGCGGCGGTGTGCGCGCCAGCGTTGTCAGGCTCGCCAATAAGAAAATATTCTACGTCGGTGACATGTACCTTTCCAGCTACCGGAAACTGACTCCCGAAATGATGCCGCCCGGTTTTGAAGGTGACGGCGCCTACGCCGGAATCAGCGACGATGACGGCAAGACCTGGCGCATCAGGAAACTCACCGGCGGCAATGTCACCGGCAAAGACGGCAATCCGGTCAAGGTGCGCACCGTCAGTTATGTCACCGCCTGCCAGAGCCCCGATGGAATGATTCACGTAATAACTTCGCACAACCATCCGGACTTGCACTTCGAATTCAACGAAGCATGGGTGCTTGACCGGTCGCAGGAGCCGACTGACATTGTTTTCGGGTTTAATGTGAATATCAAACCCGAAACGGTAAAACAATATCGCGAACAATACGCCGATGGAAAATCGAAGGTCATCTGGAGCGCCGGTGTGGGTACAGATGGTCACTACCTGCTGCACGGCAATGAGACTTGGTATTACAGGAACGGCCAAAAGAAGTGGCAGGCGATTTATCTCGCCGGCCAAAGGGCCGGCCCTGAAACATACTGGTCCGAAGATGGCGCAAAAAAAACGCAAAAAGTCTACCGTGACGACGGCACTTATGACTGGACAATTTACGACGCTCGCGGAAAGACTAAAGCCGACTCTACCTGGCAAGGCAAGAAACTTCTGAAATATAAAATCGGCCGGTAAGAATCGCCAGGCCGGTCAATACGAGCTGATTCGGATTTGTGCTTGAAGGAGATACGTTATGAGGGCAACATCTCTGAGGCCTGCGGTATGGCTGCTGGCGGGATTTAGTCTTGCAGTTAATGTGCATGCTGCGAATGTACCCGCCGGGCGAACATATTCGAACTCTCTCGGTATGCGTTTGGTCCAGGTCGAAGCGGGGACATTTAAGATGGGCTGTCTCAATGGCACGGCCGTCTCTTCAGAGGAAGAGAAGAAGACATGGCGCACATTCGCCGGGCCTGAATATCTGCCAAACGGCGACTGGGACGAACATCCTGCTCATAAGGTGACAATCAGCAGAGCTTTTTACATGTCGCAGACGGAAGTAACCATTGCTCAGTTTCAGCAATTTCGCAGCGACTACGAAGGTTCCGACAAGTACGCACCTTACGCAACAAACATAAGCTGGAACGAAGCGGCGGCGTTTTGCAAATGGCTA
>Ga0075123_10001240_pt1 | contig 12973 bp, 9 predicted proteins | sample AntAceMetag02UKX_FD_69808 | JGI IMG/M metagenome (GOLD analysis project Ga0075123, IMG submission 69808) | Saline lake microbial communities from Ace Lake, Antarctica - Antarctic Ace Lake Metagenome 02UKX | ecosystem: Environmental > Aquatic > Non-marine Saline and Alkaline > Saline | place... | reverse complement strand
TATCCTTAGCAATTTTGATTTCATACTTCTTAATTATTGGATGCAATGAATATTCAACATTGTGAGAGATGTCACTATTACCGTATTCAACAAGACCTCTTTCTATTGAAATCGAATTGTTGAATCCCCATGTTTTCAATATATAATAGGAAATAATTTCAACTATTGTTCCAAGTGCTCTACCAGCAGCTTTCTTTTTATCTTGTGTATAATGAAAAACTTTTTCACCAAGTGCATTTTGTAATTTATCTATAGATTCGAATGCCATATTTTTACATAATTTTTAATAATTACAAAAGTACAAAAAAATTAAATTTATACAAAAAAATAAAAATCAAGTGGAAATTCATAGATGAAAATAAAAAAGGATGCTATTCAAAAATAATAGCATCCTTAAATTACACAAATTAAATGTATTAATTCATAAACATTTCAATATCGTCATCAACTTCACCAATACCTGCAATTCCAAAATTATCAATAAGTACTTTTGCAACATTAGGAGATAAAAATGCTGGTAGAGAAGGCCCAAGATGAATATCTTTTACACCTAAATAAAGTAAAGCTAATAAAACGGTTACAGCTTTTTGTTCGTACCATGCAATATTGTAAGCAATTGGCAAATCATTGATGTCGTTAAGCTCAAAGATTTCTTTAAGTTTAAGAGCAATAACTGCTAAAGAGTAAGAGTCATTACATTGTCCGGCATCTAAAACTCTTGGAATACCACCAATATCGCCAAGATTAAGTTTATTATATCGAAATTTCGCACATCCTGCAGTAAGAATCACTGTATCTTTAGGAAGTTTCTCTGCAAACTCGGTATAATAATTTCTATCTTTATGACGTCCGTCGCAACCTGCCATTACAAAGAATTTTTTTATAGCACCTGATTTAACAGCATCTACAATTTTATCAGATAATTCCATAAGCTGATTATGAGCAAAGCCACCAATTATTTTTCCTTTTTCAATTTCTGTAGGAGCTTCACATTTCTTAGCATGCTCAATTATTTGAGAAAAATCTTTTGGATTTCCATCTACTCTTTCGGCAATGTGAGTAACATCTTCAAATCCTACTGAACCTGTTGTATAAACTCTAGCTTTATAAGATTCTTTTGGTGGAACAAGACAGTTTGTTGTCATAAGTATTGGTCCGTTGAAAGACTCAAACTCTTTATTTTGCAACCACCATGCATTACCATAATTTCCAATAAAATGCTTATACTTTTTAAAAGAAGGATAATAATTTGCCGGTAGCATTTCTCCGTGAGTATAAACATCAACTCCTGTTCCTTCAGTTTGTTTCAGCAATTCTTCCATATCTTTCAGGTCGTGTCCGCTAATAAGTATTCCGGGATTCTTCTCAACACCTATATTCACTTCAGAGATTTCAGGATTTCCGTAAGATTCTGTGTTTGCTTTATCTAATAAAGCCATAGTGTTAACAGCATATTTTCCACATTCCAGTACAAGAGCAACTAGCTCGTCAACTGTAAGATTATCATTTAAAGTTGATGTTAAAGCTTTTCTTATAAATACATGTAAACTTTTATCATCGTAACCCAAAACCATAGCATGATGAAGATATGCAGCTAAACCTTTCAGTCCGTATATCAATAATTCTCTTAACGAACGAACATCTTCGTTTTCTGTAGAAAGAACTCCAATTGTTGCTGCCTTTTTCTCAAACTCTTCAATTGTGTTTGCAGTCCATTTTCCGGCATCATGCAATTTGCAAGAACAATCCACGTCTTTGCAATTAGATTTTACTCTTTCTCTGAGCAATAAACCTTTTTTTATTTTTTCAGTAATTACATATTTGTCAAAATTCACATTTGTAATTGACGTAAAAAGAGCGTCAACAATGAATTCATTAATTTCATCATCTTCAATTTTAGTATTTTCCATACATATAGAAATTCCTTTTGAAGTATAAATTAATAAATCGAGCAAATTTGAAACATCTTCGTTTTTACCACAAACTCCTTTTATTATACAGCCGGTTCCTTTTGCTGTTTCCTGACATTGATAACAAAACATACTCATTTTTTATTTTTATTAGTTAATATTTATTTACAATTACTTAATATTTTTTTATTAGCCTTTGCCTTCTCCTACATCCATTCTTCAGACAAAACATCACCTCTAACTCCAACAACAATAGCTTTCACAGGCACTTTTCTTTCTGATTGTGAGATTGCAGTTTTTATAATTTGTAATAAACCACTACAGCATGGCACTTCCATCATCATCACAGTTATTGTGTTTATTTTTGCATCATTTATCAATCTTATTAATTTATCAATATAAGATTCAATGCCTGAATCAAGTTTTGGACATGCAATTATGAGGGTTTTACCTTTTAAATAATTTTGATGAAATCCACCCATTGAAAATGCAACACAATCGGCTGCAAACAGCAAATCGGAATTTTTGAAATACGAAGCTGACGGATTGATTAAATGCATTTGAACTGGCCATTGCATTAGCTCCGATTCAGAAGTTGTTTGTTCTCTTTTTGGCAAACTTGCTTTGTTCATTTGCTCAACATCAATATTAAAATCAATAGGTTTTGAGCCAGGACATCCACCACTGCAAGCATTGTTTTCTTCTATGCTTTCGTCTTTCATCTTATCATCAAAACTTTTCTTAACATTTTCGAATTCAAATCCCAATGTATCTTTATTTTCTTCAAGATAATTAAAACCCTCCTGAAAAAATTCCATTTCATTATGTTCTTTAAGATGATGCAAATGAGCAATCACAACATTTTCACCTTTTTCAACCATCTTCTTAATCACCAATAATTCATCATAAGCTTCAGCTTCTCTTTGTTCAATTGTTATTGCTCCTTGGGGGCAATGACCTATGCAAGCTCCAAGTCCATCACACATCAAATCACTAACTAAACATGCTTTTTCGTCAATTATTTGTAGTGCACCCTCGTGGCAATTTGGAATACATAATCCACAACCATCACATAATTCTTCATCTATTTTTATAATATCTCTTTTCATGTTGAATAGCTTTTTATTAATTTATTGACAAAATTACAATGCATGTCAACAACAAAATGTATCTTATGTTACAAACACGAATTATTTTTTTAAAAAATTTAGGTGATAATTAAAAAATATATTGTAATATTGAACTTATTTAAGAAAATCGTTAATGGGTTCTACGATTTTTTTGAATCAAAAGGGGAAAATTGAATTTTTAGAACCCACCTAAAGTTATACTGTTAATAACTTATAAAATATTGCATTGTATTATTCGAAATTTAAATAAAAATATTATGAGAAGGAAATCTATCTTTTTGGCCACAATTGTACTATTTATAGCAAGTGTTTTGATAACTCAATCATGTAAAAAAGATGAAAGTGATGTTCCAGTTCCAGATCAAACACCACCAACATACACCAATGGACATGGTGAAATTAGCAATATAGGCGGAACTATCATTATTGAGGATATTAATAGTCCATTAAATGGTGTTTTTGTACGAATACCAGCAGGTGCATTAAGTTCATCTCAATACATTGAGATTGTAGAAGCCCCAAGCAATATATTAATTCCAGGAGATACTACAGCAATTTTAGTGGAGTTTAAACCTAAAGGGTTAACTTTCAATAAGCCTATAGAAATTGGTATCCCGTATAAAAAATCAGAAAGTGATACTAGCAAAATAAAGATTTTCTTTTATGATGCAGATTCTTCAAAATTAGTTCAAATGCCTAAGAAATTTGTTGATATAGACAACAACCTCATTGTAGGGTATACAAATCATTTCTCATATTATACTGCAATTGGAAAAAATGGAGTAATTATGAAAATGGAAATGCTTAATGTTAATGGAAAGGTAGGTGTTCGGGTTTTTATTGAAGGAGCAGACGGTAATGTTGGCCTAAAATGGGTGCCAAATACATTCTTTACTCAATTAAATGCTGAATTTAATGCATGGGAGTCTCTTACAAATAGTTTAAATGAAGTGTATTCTTCATTTCATTTAATATTATATAAAGATAAATTTTTAGGCAAAGAGCCTCTTTCAGGTAAAAGAATTAAAATTTATCGAGGCAACTATGCTTCTGGATTGTACAAAGCTCAAGTATATAATAGTAATCCTACACAATCTCTGCCTATCTTCACAACTGAGGGGCTAGTTAACGAAGATATTAATAGCAACCCTAAATCATTGGGTAATTGGTTTTGTGGAAAGCCATTAGTATTTGTTTTTGATGATATAATTGCCAACTCATCTGACAAATATTTTGTTAAAGCTACTTGGGCATTGGTTTCTGAACCAACAGGATTTGCCCCTTGGAATTATACACCTGTATATGAATTTCATAATAAAAAAGACAAAGTAACTTTAGGTTCAATGCTAACATATAATAATGATTTAGACTTAAATTCAGTTGATGATGCCTATCAAGTGTGGAATTCAAACCAAAAGCCAGTAAGTGATTTCACTGCAGTTCCAACTTCCACTATATTAGGGCAACCAATTCAATTTTCAGACCTTTCAACTAACAATCCAACAAGCTGGTTATGGAATTTTGGTGACGCTGGAACTAGCACTTTACAAAATCCATCTCATACATACAGTTCAGCTGGAACTTATACTGTCTCTCTAACGGCTACAAATTCTTTTGGCTCTGATATTGAGACGAAAACAAATTATATTAATGTATCTACTGCAGGAAGTGCACCTGTGGCGGCATTTTCAGCTAATACTACAACACCCAATACAACACAGTCAGTAACCTTTACTGACCAATCGATTAATAATCCGACAAGCTGGTCATGGAATTTTGGTGATAATTCAACAAGTACACAACAAAACCCATCTCATACATACAGTTCAGCTGGAACTTATACTGTCTCTCTAACGGCTACAAATTCTTTTGGATCTGATATTGAGACGAAAACAAATTATATTGTAGTAACTACTGCAGGAAGTGCACCAGTAGCTGAGTTTTTAGCCAGTACAACTACACCAAATACAACTCAGGCTGTAACTTTCACAGACCAATCTACCAATAATCCGACAAGCTGGTTATGGAATTTTGGTGGCGCAGGAACTAGCACTTTACAAAATCCTTCACATGTTTATAGTACTACAGGAACATATACTGTTTCATTAACGGCAACAAACTCTTATGGTTCTGATACAAAAATTAAAACTAATTATATAATTGTGACCCCCATCTTACAGTCCGGAGAGGTATATAATCCAACAACCGGAAAAATATGGATGGATCGCAATCTCGGTGCTTCACAAGTAGCAACAAGCAGCACCGATGCCGCTGCCTATGGAGACCTATACCAATGGGGACGTGCTGCCGACGGGCATCAAAGCAGAATATCAGGTACAACAACTACTCTAAGCAGTAGCAATACTCCAGGGCACAGCAATTTTATAAAAGCATCAAGCAGCCCTTACGATTGGCGCAGCCCACAAAACACCAATTTGTGGCAAGGTGTTAATGGAGTAAACAATCCATGCCCAACTGCTTATAGAATACCTACAGAGGCAGAATTGAATGCAGAACGTCTTAGCTGGAGCAGCAACAACGCAGCAGGTGCTTTTGCCTCACCCCTTAAATTGCCCGTGGCAGGCTACCGCGACTGCAGCCTTGGTTCGCTGCACAATGTGGGTTCCTACGGCCGCTATTGGTCAAGTACCTTGAATGGTGCTTACTCTCGGAAACTGTACTTCGATAGTAGCGATGCCAACATGAACTACTACAGCCGCCGGGCGTACGGGTACTCTGTGCGTTGCCTTAAGGATTAATTTTTGTCACTTCTGTCACTTTTGACAATTTTGACACTTAACCCTGCCATTCCGCCTTAGCGGATGGTAGGGTTTAAATACCGCCTAAGGCGGTCAAATTTTTTTTTTAAAATGACAATAGCAGAAAAAGTAAAAAACAGCATAAGTAATACCCTCTTTACGCTTTACAAAGAGGGTATATTTTACAAATGTTACAATCAGGATGCTATGTTGTTTGTAAAATACGTAAAACCATATAAGGTAAAATCAAAGTTTATCAAAAACGTTGGCACCGAGGTATTAAGCCTTGGGTTTCCGGCAAGTGAGGTAAGCAAGGGCAATCTTACTTTTGATATGCTATGCGAAACCCTCGGGGCCATAAAATATGAGATTGAGGCAGAAAACATTACCTTTTACCTTAAAGAGGATGTAAAGCAGGGCTACGAAAGCTGGCAAGAAACAGTTATAAAAGAAAACGCTGTTCAATATACCAATAAACTCAATAGCAATATACCAACCAAAAGTGAGCCATACATAAGCCAACTTATTACCATGATAAATAACTATGATTTGGCAAATAGCACGCCTATGCAGGGATTAAATTTTATACAGCAAAAAAAAAGGATGTTCGAAGCGATAGTCAGACCGAGTGGAAACACCCAAAAAAGGGAGCATATAGTTAAATGACAAAATAAATAGTAATTTTAATTAGCACCGGAGGTGCGTAATATTTATAGAAAATTCAAGCTTGAAGTTAAAAAGAGTGCCGTAGGTACGAAATATTAATATAAAAAATTATACAATGTGCTAAATTAACAGATTTACAGAGTTTTGCGAAAACTTGTCATTGGTAGTACCACGCATTGATGAAATAAAAATTTTGAACGAAAATAGCAGCGTGGTGTATCGAGGAATGACGGAAAGTAAAAAGGCTAACAGCGATAAAAATTAAAATAACAATCTAACAAAAACAAATATGAAAAGACTAAGAATAGTAGTAATTATCACATTAGCAAATCTGCTAATCACATCAGCTTTTGCACAAAGCCCTGAAAAAATGAGTTATCAGGCAGTAATAAGAAAGCAAAATAACAATTTGGTGACTAATAAAACCATTGGAATGCAAATTAGTATTTTGCAAAACTCCGTGAGTGGAACTGCTGTTTATGTTGAAACTCACTCACCAACAACAAATGACAATGGTTTAGTGACTTTGGAAATTGGTACTGGAACTTTAGTAAGCGGTAGTTTTGCAACTATTGACTGGACAAATGGACCATATTTTATAAAAACCGAGACTGACGCAAATGGAGGAACTAACTATACTATAACAGGAACAAGCCAATTGCTTAGTGTTCCTTATGCTTTATATGCAAAAACCAGTGGAAGTTCAATTCCCGGACCACAAGGTGCAACAGGTGCTACCGGAGCAATTGGGGCAACAGGACTTACAGGAATACAAGGAATCACTGGACCAACAGGAGCCGGATTAACTGGTGCAACAGGACCAACCGGAGCAAGCGGAATTGCAGGAGTTACCGGATCAACGGGTTTAGGTATAACAGGGCCAACAGGAGCAAATGGTATTCAAGGACAAACTGGTGCGACAGGAGCAACTGGGATGATGGGATTACAAGGCAATATTGGAGCAACAGGAAATACAGGTTTTACAGGTGCAACGGGAGCAACAGGTGTAGGTATAAGCGGTGCTACTGGAGCCATGGGTGCAACAGGAATAGCAGGAGTTACAGGACAAACTGGTGCGACAGGAGCAACTGGGCAATCTGGAGTTGGTGGAGTTTCTCAAGCAGGAACAAATATAAATATTACAGGAGTAGGAACAACGACAAGCCCATATATAATAGCTGCTGTAATGAATGAAGTGGATGCTGATACAACTAATGAAATACAAAACCTTAATCAAGTACTAACTGAAAGCAACGATGGCGGTGCAATACAAATAAAAAACATAACCAATCCAACTGATTCTCAAGATGCTGCTACAAAAGTTTATGTAGATGCTCTATTAACTATCATGGAAAGTAAAGGTTGGACTTTAGTTGATTTTGTTTCTAATACACAAGCTGTAGATACAATTACTTCTGTTCATTTCACTGACAGTTCTCAAATAAATTCATCTAATTGGCTATGGAATTTTGGAGATGGAAATACAAGTTCATTACAAAATCCATCACATATTTATGATTCTGTAGGAATATTTACTGTTAGTCTTACAGCGTCAAATGGAATAATAAGTAGAAATGAAACGAAAACAAATTATATAACTGTAAGTTCCGGATCAACAGTATCTAATGTAACCAACCCCACTACAGGCGAAATATGGATGGATCGCAATCTTGGTGCTTCACAAGTAGCAACAAGCAGCCCTTACGATTGGCGCAGCCCACAAAACACCAATTTGTGGCAAGGTGTTAATGGAGTAAACAATCCATGCCCAACTGCTTATAGAATACCTACAGAAGCTGAATTAAATGCAGAACGCCTTAGTTGGAGCAGCAATAACGCAGCAGGTGCTTTTGCTTCACCCCTTAAATTGCCCGTGGCAGGCTACCGCAGCAGCAGCGATGGTTCGCTCGGCAGTGTGGGTTCCTACGGCGACTATTGGTCGAGTACCTTGAATGGTGCTGGCTCGCGGAGGCTGTACTTCAATAGTAGCGGTGCCGGCATGTACTACGGCCACCGGGCGTACGGGCGCTCTGTGCGTTGCCTTAAGGATTGACACTTTGATTTATTTTACCCTGAGTTTATCGAAGGGTTGACACTTTGACACTTTAACTCCCTGTTCCGCAGGGCAGGCTGTTTTTATATACCGCCTTTGGCTGGCGATCTTTTTAAAAAATATGCTCTATTTTTATAAAAAATTTAAAATTATAATATCATGTATTCCAAAATTTCCGAATCTCCGATTTTTCAAGGAATAAGTTCCGGTGAAATAGCTCACATATTAAATCTCGTTCATCATCAGATTAAAACTTTCGATAAGGAAACAATAATTGCGTTCAGTGGTGACGAATGTAAAAATTTATATATTCTAATAGAAGGAAGCGTTAGAGGAGAGACTGTAGATTTTAGAGGAAAAATTATTAAAATTGAAGATATTAATTCACCTGACACTTTTGCCGAAGCATTTTTGTTTTCTGATGAAAGCAATCTTCTTGTAAATATTATAACAAATACTCAAGCTAAAATTTTAATCATCTATAAAAGTGATTTATTACAATTATTCAACTTAAACAGAAAAATATTAGAAAATTATTTAAAAATTATTTCCAATAGGTTTATTGTAGTTACAAAAAAATTGAAATTTTTATCTTTAAAAACCATTAAAGGAAAACTGGCAAACTACATTTTAAGCCTTGAAAGAAAACATAAAGGAAAACAACAATTTTCAATGGGTAAAACTCAGGAACAATTAGCTGAATATTTTGGAGTAACTCGTCCCTCATTAGCAAGAACAATAGGAGAAATGCAAAATGATGGTTTTTTTGAAATCACCAGAAAAGAAATTAAAATCCTTGACAAAAATGCTTTGATTGAATTATTAAAATAAAAAAAAAGACATGCTCAAACATGTCTCTAAAAATTTTGGAAAAATCTTAATTTCTTTCAGTACTCTGAACAACGCATTAATATGCAAACAAAGGTCTATCTGACATCATGCCATTAACTCTTTCCTTGACAGATTCTAAAGTTTTTTCATCTTCAACATTCATAATTACTTCATCAATCATTTCAACAATAGGTTCCATGTGTTCTTCTTTCAATCCTCGGGTAGTAATTGCAGGAGTGCCAACACGTAAACCAGAAGTTTGAAAAGGTGAACGGTCGTCAAAAGGCACCATATTTTTATTGATTGTAATATCAGCTCTTTCAAGAGCTTTTTCTACAATTTTACCGGTAATTTCAGGCACTTTAGTTCTAAGGTCAATCAACATTGAATGATTATCAGTACCACCAGAAATAACATGATAACCTTTTTCAATAAAAGCCTTAGCCATTACTTGTGCATTTTTCTGCACCTGAACAATATACTCAAGATAAGAATCTGTTAGAGCTTCGCTGAAAGAAACAGCTTTGGAAGCAATGACATGTTCGAGTGGTCCACCTTGTTGTCCAGGGAATACAGCAGAATTTAATACTGCCGACATCATTCTGATTTTTCCTTTTGGAGTAGTCAATCCCCAAGGATTTTCGAAATCTTCACCCATCATAATCATTCCACCTCTTGGACCTCTTAGGGTTTTATGAGTTGTTGTTGTAACAACATGACAATATGGTAGTGGGTCATTTAGCAAACCTTTTGCAATTAATCCGGCAGGATGAGCAATATCAGCCATCAAAAGAGCACCTATTTTATCAGCAATATCACGCATGCGTTCGTAATCCCAATCACGAGAATAAGCAGAAGCACCTGCAAGAATTAGTTTTGGTTTTGATTCAAGAGCAATCTTTTCCATTTCATCATAATCTACAGTTCCTGTATCTTTTCTTACATGATAAGGAATTGGATTATATAAAATCCCTGATAAGTTTACATGAGAACCGTGGGATAAATGACCTCCATGAGAAAGGTCTAATCCTAAAAATGTGTCACCAGTTTTTAAAAGAGCAAAAAAAGCTGCTGCATTTGCCTGTGCTCCGGAATGAGGTTGTACGTTAACATATTCGGCACCAAAAAGTTCTTTAACTCTATCAATTGCTAATTGTTCTGTTTCGTCAACGTTTTGGCAGCCTCCATAATAACGTTTGCCGGGATAACCTTCTGCATATTTATTTGTCATTACAGAACCCATAGCCTCCAATACCTGATTGCTAACAAAATTCTCAGAAGCAATTAATTCGATTCCTGTTGTCTGACGTTTTATTTCTTTATTTATTACATCAAAAACTTGTTTATCTCTTTCCATAATATCTATAAATTAAATTTTATTTTAAATCTCTTTATTTATGGCAAAATTAAAAAAAAATTTAACGAATTTATGTATTTTTGCATAAATTGTTATTGACTAACAACAAGCATTAATCAATATCAAATAATCTGTTTGTATTTAATAAAATTCTTTTATGATAAAATTCGACAAATTCACTTTAAAAAACGGACTAAAAGTTATAGTTCATAAAGATACATCAACGCCGGTTGTAGCAATGAACATTATATATAATGTTGGTGCTATAAACGAGAATCCCAAAATGACAGGTTTTGCACATTTATTTGAGCATTTAATGTTTGGTGGTTCAACGAATATTTCAAGATATGATGAGCCTCTCGAAAAAGCCGGAGGTGAAAACAATGCATTTACAAATAGTGATTTCACTAATTATTATCTAACAATTCCAAAACAAAATATCGAAACTGCTTTTTGGCTTGAATCCGACAGAATGCTAAATCTTGCATTCTCACCTAAAAGTCTTGATGTCCAAAGAAATGTTGTAATTGAAGAATACAAACAAAGATATTTGAACCAACCCTATGGCGACACATGGCTATTGCTTAAACCTCTTGCTTATAAAATTCATCCTTACAGATGGGACACAATAGGAATGAATATCTCTCATATTGAAAATGCAAGAATGGAGGATGTTATGAATTTTTACAAAAAATTCTATAATCCTGATAATGCAATTATGACTATTGCCGGAAATATTGAAACAAGTGAAATAAAACGATTATCTGAAAAATGGTTTGGACCAATAGAAAAAAATAAAACAATTAAACAAAGTATTCCTGCCGAACCAGTTCAAAAAGAAAGCAGAGAATTAAGTGTTGAACGTGATGTTCCTTTTGATACTATTTATATGGCTTACCATATGTGTTCTCGCAGAGATAAAGAATTTCATACAACTGACCTTATTTCTGATATTCTTTCAAATGGGAAATCTGCACGATTATATCAAGAACTTGTAAAAAAACAACGTTTATTCAGCGAAATTAATGCTTATGTTAGTGGCAATATTGATAAAGGGCTTTTTATTATATCAGGCAATTTAATTAAAGGAGTTTCAATCAATAAAGCCGAAAAAGCTGTTGAAGATGAAATAAACAAAATAAAAAACTTTTTGCCAGAAGAAGATGAACTTCAAAAAACAAAAAACAAAATTGAATCATCATTGGTTTTTGCTGAGATGAATATTTTAAGTAAAGCTATGGATCTTGCTTATTACGAATTATTAGGAGATGCATCTTTAGTAAACAAGGAAATAGATAAATACATGGCTGTTACCAAAGAAGATATTCAAAAGCAATCAAATCTAATTTTTGACGAATCAAATTGCTCAACCCTATATTATAAAGCAAAAATATAATAACAATATTTTTAATTCAATAAGAAACAAAATAATTGTGTGTGTTTTATTATTTAAAAAAAATTATAGTCAGGCAACTTTTTTTATTATTTATATGTCTAATAACTAACAAAAACATATATGGTTTCTGAAGCAGAAATAATTAAGAGATGTAGAGAGGGAGAAAAACATGCTCAGGAATTGTTGTATAAGCGATATGCTTCAAAAATGCTTGGTGTGTGTATCAGATATTTCAGAAGCAAAGAAGAAGCTGAAGATGCACTACAGGAAGGATTTATAAAGGTCTTTGTAAATATTGAAAAATTCAGGGGCGAAGGTTCTTTAAACGGCTGGATTAGAAAAATTATGATAAATACTGCTTTGAACATTTGCAAAAGTGAGCTAAAACATTATTTTCATTCTGATATAAATGAAATTGAAGAAAAATTCAATTTTTCTAAAAGTCATTTTGATTCTTATTCTGTTGAAGACCTTCTTAAACTTATTCAAAGTTTGCCTACTGGATATAGATTAGTTTTTAACTTGTATGAAATTGAAGGATATAAACATAAAGAAATTGCAAAAATGTTAAAAATTTCTGTCAGCACTTCAAAATCACAATTGCTTAAAGCAAGAAAACTATTGCAAAAAAAATTAGAACTACTTAATAAAATATAATATCATCAAAATAAAGATGAAAGAAAATAACGAAATAGGAGAAATATTTAGAAATACTTTTAAGGATTTCCAGAAAGAGCCATCTCAAGATCTTTGGAATAATATTAAAGAAAATGCTATTCCAAAATCTCATGGGAAATTTAACTTTTCCAGCTCTAACAGTATCCTTAAAATTGTTGCTGGGCTTGCAGTTGCAACTGTTATTGTTTATGTT
>Ga0075123_10001239_pt1 | contig 12977 bp, 10 predicted proteins | sample AntAceMetag02UKX_FD_69808 | JGI IMG/M metagenome (GOLD analysis project Ga0075123, IMG submission 69808) | Saline lake microbial communities from Ace Lake, Antarctica - Antarctic Ace Lake Metagenome 02UKX | ecosystem: Environmental > Aquatic > Non-marine Saline and Alkaline > Saline | place... | reverse complement strand
TTTTGTCAATGTAAAATTCTATATTTACTAACCACTAATCAGCTTCCTTATGCTTAGGCTGCTTTTTTGCCCGCCTAATTGCGCATAACTCGCTCGTTGACTGCGGGGTTCGACAGCATAACTTGCCGCAGGGATTAACAGCACAGAACTTCAATTACAAATCAAAACTTCCGAAACCGCACTGAACTCGAAAATCGCGCCTTAACCCTGCGGTCAAGTTGATGCATTTGTTAGCACAAAATACTACCGCCAACGCACCATATTTTAGTTAACGCACAGAATTTAAAACGCTTGGCAATGAACAATAGAAAAAATAGCGCACATAGCCAGACAGTTCTTTGCTTTTTTTTTCTTTAAAAATATAATGATAAAAAAAGCAAGGGACTGGCTGGCGGACTCTCGGAAAAGCACAAAACCAAAAACTTCAAATAACAACCTGACAAAGCAAGGCTTTCGGGCTTCTTTCACTTACAACAGAAATTTCGGTAATTAAAAATATTTTTTTGTTCAATCATATTTTCAGAAAACACACAAAGCCCGAATGCCTTGCGGCAATCGATGCATCGAATGTTCAGTGATATTTATTTGATATTCACTTATTTCAGGTAGTAACGCTAAGAATTCCTGTCCATAATTTTGAGATTCAACAAAACGTTTAAAACTGCTAAAAATGGTACGCTGTGCTATACAACAGCATTATTAAGTTATCCAATTATTTTAATAATAAACATTTACGAATATCTTGAAAACAATCTGAAAATAACTTAACAAAATACAATCCCGATGGTAAATGAGAAGTAACCCAAATAATTGTATGTTGTCCAGTTTTAACATCGTTATTGTAAATAATCTCAATTAATCGACCATTAACATCATAGATTGATATTTTGACTTTTGATTGTTTTGGCACAGAAAATGAAATATTTGTAGTTATATTAAAAGGATTTGGATAATTTTGATGAAGTTTAAATTCAGATGGAACAGCACCAGATAAGTTTTCAATGCCTGTTGGTTCGTTTACAATAATATAATCTTCTTTTATTTCTGTATCTGTTCCACCTGGACCAGTAACAGTTAATGAAACAGTAAAAGTATCAACTACATTATATGTATGGATTGAATTTTGTTCACTACTTGTTTGGCCATCTCCGAAATCCCATGCCCATGTATTAATGGCACCAGTGGAACTATCTGAGAATTGTACAGTCAATGGTTTAACACCAGAAGTAGTATCAGCAGCGAAATTAGCAATGGGGCTGGCTTCGGATACAATGATATAATCTTCTTTTGTTTCTGTATCCGTACCATCTGGACCGTTGACAGTTAATGAAACAGTAAAAGTATCAACTACATTATATGTATGGATTGGATTTTGGTCGCTACTTGTTTGGCCATCTCCAAAATTCCAAAAGTAACTGGTGATTGATCCCCTAGATTGATTTGAGAAATTGACAGTTAATGGTTTTATACCTGAAACAGGGATTCCTATAAAATTTGCTTCTACCTGAATAGAAACATTACCTGAATTATAAATGGCACCAAAAATTTTATGTTTACTATAATTATCAAATTGACCAGAACCGACTAACAGTATTTGATCTGAAGTACCTTTACATATACTAGAAATTTTTCTATCATAATCTGCATCTACAAGTTCTAAACCATCGGAATTTAAGACCACTCCTTCAGAGGTAACCTGAGTACAGTAAACGTCGTAGTTATCTGCATTACGCTTATCAGCCCAAAATACAATGAAATTTATTCCATCAAACTCAACGAGTGGATATAGTTGATCATCAACTGCATTAGAAATTAGGACTCCGTTGGTATCAAGAACTTGCCCATTTGGTGTTACTCTTGAGCCGAAAATGTCAAACCCAGACTCAACGTTTCTTTTTTCGGACCATACAACGAAATATACTCCATTTCCAAACACGACATGAGGGTTTCCCATTGGATTTTGATTTGATGATGTGTATATTTTTAATTCGTTAACATCAATAACAATCCCATCATTATTAACTCTTGCACCGTAAATATAGGTAGCTTTCTCTACGAATCTACTCTGACCAAAACAGACCACAAGATAATTTTGACCATCAAAGGATACAGAGGGCTGATAGACCCAATTCTTTACTATCCCAATGGGCAATCCACCTATATATCTTACTGAACCAGAAGTTGTAACAGGTGTACCATGCACATTCCGAGAAAAATTACTTAACCAATGGGTCCAAACGACATAGTATTTATTGGAACCAAAAACAATATCTGAAGACGATAGATGCCATTGTGCAGGTGATATCATAAAACCATTGCTATCAATAACTTGCCTAGATGGTGTTACCCTTGAAGCATAGATACTTACATCATTTGGATATGAGTAGGAACCCCAAATAACTAGATAGTTATTGCCATCAAAAGATATAGATGGTTTTGCCCGATAGCATCGTGATGCTATCTCAAAGGGTTGCGGATCCAAAACTTGTCCATTCGTTGCTATCCTCGCTCCTACGACCCTACTAATATTACCTGGCCATTTTTCCCAAACTACAAGATAGTTATTAGCATCAAAAGCAACATCTGGAGTTCCAACCGAAACCTCTGTTGTGTCGATGATGAATTCATTAATAAGAGTAAAATTAGTTTCAAAATTTATACTGTTAACGTTGTCTGAACTTTTAATTTGTGCAGTAGATTTCGAAAGGAAAGAATTAAATGCTAGAATGAAGATTATGTTATATATAAGTTTATTCCCCATGATTAACCTCCTGAATGTTTTAATGTTATTAATTTAGAAAATATAAAATGCCTAAAATGAAATTAAGTACCAAATAATTAATGTTCTGTTTAGTTATTTAAAGTGCTAACATGGTTTATCTTCCAAAAACCCCCCGCCCCTATGTTTCTTCATATAGAAAAAAATTTCTTAATGTAGAAACTTTTCGCTAATGTTTCTCATATAAGAAATAAAAATGTTTCTAAATACAGAAACATTTAAGGCGGTTTTAGCTGATTTGTGTTTCTTATATAAGAAACATTTTCAACAGGAACCAAACGATTTTCCAATCCCAGGGATAATACCTCATGGTAAGGTAGTTGCCATAGTTTATTTTGATGATCCCAACGTCCTCCAGCAGCTTTTACCAATTCTCTCAAATATCCCTCGTTTAAATTTATCCGAATATTCATAATTTTATTTTTTGGTATCCTTTTTCCGTCTGGCTCCCAGTGGCTTTGTTCAACAATTATTTCAACGGTTTTGCTCTTTATCTTTTTTTCAGCATCATAACGATAACGGACACAAACTAAATTTGTGCCATGCTTTTTAACATATTTTTTTGTGCCTGGGTGTCCCGGCGTTAATCTCCGTTGTATCATTACTTGCTCTTCACTCTTTTTAATATCGAACAACGTGCAAAAAATTCACCGTTTAAATACTAAAGTAAATCCAAAGGACTCTTAACGCCCAACCCGCCTTTATTTAAAACATGAGTATAAATTTGTGTTGTCTTAACGTCTTCATGCCCCAACAGTTCTTGAACAGTCCTGATGTCACTTCCTGATTCCAACAGGTGCGTGGCAAAACTATGTCTGAAAGTATGACAGCTTGCTTGCTTGGTAATATTTGTTTTTTTTATTGCTTGTTTAACAGCTTTTTGCAGGACAGTTTCGTAAATGTGATGTCTTCTTCGAACACCAGTTCTTGGGTCAATGGAAAGTTTCTTTGCCGGGAACACGTATTGCCAACCCCATTCTTTATTGGCGTTTGGATATTTTCGTTGAATAGCATAAGGTAAGTAAACGCCTCCATATCCAGCTTTAATATCTTGATCGTGAATTCTTTTAACTTTTTTTAAGTGATTTTTTAAAGGCTCAACAATTTTTTCTGCTAACATTGTTATTCTATCTTTTGAACCTTTACCATCACGAACAGTGATCTGGTAATAACCAAAATCAATATCTTTTATGCGTAATCTAAGGCACTCATTCAGTCTCAATCCTGAGCCATAAAGCATTCTCGCCATCAGTTGATAAGTGCCGGTAAGTTTTTCAAGAACAGCATCTGTTTCTTCAACTGTAAAGACTACAGGCATATTTTTCGGCTTTTTCGCCCATACCATATCCCCTAAATCACCAATTTCAATTTTCAGCACATGCTTGTATAAAAATACAATCGCGCATAATGCCTGGTTCTGTGTAGAGGCGGAAACTTTTCTATTAACTGCTAAATGGGTCAAAAATTCATTAATCTCTTTTTCGCCCATTTCTTTGGGATGTTTTTTATTATGGAAAAGAATATACCGCTTTATCCAATTTGTGTAAGATTGTTCCGTTCGTATGCTATAGTGCCTGGTGCGGATTGCTGCCCGTACCTGGTCTAATAATTTTGGTTGTTGCTCAGCAGATTTTTGATTACCGTCTTTCATTTCGTCTCTTCTTTTGGTAATCGGAAAATGTGAATGAAAAATTGCAGGTTTTTGATATAATCAATATATAATTTTAGATTGAGAATGTCAAGAAAAAAATTGTATGAGTCTGAATTATTTTGAGTACAGAAATATTTCAAAAACAAATTGCTTCTATTAATTTTTTTTTGTAAATTTGCCAAATTCTAAAAAACACGGGAGGGAAACTTTTGCATAGAATTAAAATCGGTATTCTCGGTGTCGGTCATCTGGGCAGATTTCATACGCAAAATTATAAACAAATTCCTGATGCAGAAATTGTTGGTGTCTATGATTTAAATAAAAAGCGGCGCCAGAAGATTGCAGGTGAGTTTCAGGTAACGGCTTATGAAAACCTGGAATCGCTGCTGGATAAAATCGAAGCTGTTAGCATTGTTGTGCCGACGGTGAAGCATTTTGAAATAACAAAAGCTTGTTTAAAGCGAGGTATTCACTGTCTGGTGGAAAAGCCAATCACCAGTACTCTTGAGCAAGCTGATGAAATCATAAAACTTGCAAACAGTAAAAAGGCGATTTTACAGGTAGGACATATTGAGAGATTCAACCCTGCAATTTTAGCGCTGGACGATCTTCAATTGAATCCCATGTTTGTCGAAAGTCATCGGCTGGCATCCTTTAACCCGAGAGGCACTGATGTGGCGGTTGTTCTGGATTTGATGATTCACGATATCGACATCATTTTGCATTTGGTAAAAAGCCCGGTTAAAAAAATTGATGCCAGCGGAGTCGCAGTTATTTCTGATGAAGTGGATATTGCCAATGCCCGGGTCAGTTTTGAGAACGGCGGCGTTGCCAATGTAACCGCCAGTCGCATCAGCCAAAAAGCAATGCGCAAAATGCGGATTTTTCAGCGCAATGCTTATATTGGAATTGATTTCCTGCAAAAATTTTCAGAAGTTTATCGGTTAGTTGATAGTGAAAATTATACGCCTCAGCCCAACCAGTTTCCCATTGAACTTGGTCAAATAGAAGGATCAAAAAAACAACAAAAAATCGTTTATGAACGCAAGCAGGTTAAAGAAGCAAATGCGTTAAAAATGGAATTAGAATCGTTTCTCAATTCTGTGAGAACTGGTGAGCAACCCGCTGTCAGCGGCAAAGACGCCAGGGAAGCGCTGCGGGTTGCGATTGAGATCACTAATAAAATAGAAGAACAAATTCGATTATTTTAATTTTTTTATGGATGAATGATATTGTTGAAAAAGTACCCTCCCGAAAGTTTTATAAAAAAGAAATATCAATATATGGTAGTGATTGCTTTTATATACGCTGTATTTAGTTACACCTGAAACCTTCGGGAGGGTTTTTGAGACTAAATCAACAGAATCCTGAATAAGCGAGAAAAGCTTGTAGATTAGAGCAAGATGGCATCTTGCCTTACACTAATGTCGGTTCAACTGCGCTGGGGAATAAATTGAATGAATAATAAAATAATGATCATTGCCGGCGAAGCGTCCGGAGATTTGCATGGATCGGGACTTGTTAAGGAATTGAAGGCAAAAAATTCTGATCTACATATTTTTGGTGTCGGCGGAAATAAAATGCAGCAACAGGGAATGGAACTAATTTACCACGTTAATGAGATGAGCGTGCTTGGGTTCTGGGATGTGTTAAAGCATTTTAGATTTTTCAAAACGGTTTATAAAAATTTAGTTAAAAAATTAGATCACGAGAAACCAGCAGTTTTGGTTTTAATTGATTACCCTGGTTTGAATTTGAAACTGGCAAAAGCGGCGCATCAGAGGGGAATAAAAGTAGCGTATTACATCGCGCCACAGGTTTGGGCATGGGGAGCAAAGCGAATTAAAAAAATGTCGCAGACGGTAAATAAAATGGCGGTTATTATTCCTTTTGAAGAAAAAATGTACCGTGATGCGGGAATTGATGCGACTTTTGTGGGTCATCCACTTCTGGAAATTCTTCAAATAAAATCAAACAAAAAAGAATTTTTTGCCAAATATGGGCTAAATCCAAAATATAAAACTATTGGACTTTTACCCGGCAGTCGTCCATTGGAAGTAAAACGGTTGCTGCCTGCAATGATGCGTACAGTCAGGCAATTCAAAAGGAAATATTTAGAAATTCAGGTTCTTATTGGCAAAGCTGATTCCGTTGATCCCGAAATTTACAATCAACTAATTCCTGAAAAGAGAGATGTTCAATTACTTGAAAATTATACTTATGAAATCATGAAACACAGTGATCTTTTAATTGTCGCTTCGGGTACGGCAACGTTAGAATCTGCTTTGTTTGAAACGCCGTTGATAATTGTTTATAAAGTTGATCCGGTCTCATACTTTATTGGAAAGCAGCTTGTAAAAATTGATTCAATCGGTCTGGTAAATGTTATCGCCGAAAAAAAGATCACACCAGAATTTATTCAGCAGCAATTTCGCGCAGAGAACCTTATTCCTGAAATGGAAAATTTGCTCTTTAATGAAAATCGACAATCGAAAACAATAAATGATTTGAGAAAAATTAAGCAGAAATTAGGTGAAGTTGGCGCATCAGAAAAAGCAGCAACAATGATTTTAGGAATGATGGATTGAGATTTGGTTAATAGATAATTGAGCATTCGGTTACTAACTGGCAATTAATTATTTGCTAAAGGTAAAATGGTAGCAGATCACAGGGTAAAAAATATATGATAAATCTTCTCCCACAGAAAAGAAATCCCACTAAAAAAAAGAAAAAAATCTTTTTCTGTGGGCTAATTTGCACTTTGAATTCAAACCATGTGATCGGTTACGTAAAATGCAAAAAAAATTACAAATCAGAAAAATAAAAAACATGAATAAAAAAAAGAAACAAAAAATATTGATCTATTTAGCATCAAAATTTGGATGGCTATTTATTTTGTTGTTGGGTAAATTCTTATTTATCAAAGAAAAGGGACGACATCATCTAAATAAAATAGAAATTGAAAAAGCCAAACATATTTTTGTGATATGGCATGGCAGAATGTTTGTTCCCATATACATCCATCGTCGAGAAAAAATCTGCCCCATGATTAGCTTACACTCTGATGGTGAAATGATCGCTCAAGCGATGTACAAGCTTGGATATTCTCCAGTACGCGGATCCAGTACGCGAGGGGGCAAAGAAGCGTTTTATGAAATGGTAAAAAAAATTAACCGGGGAGCGGCCGGAGCAATAATTCCTGATGGTCCAAAAGGACCTCGCCATCAATTTAAACCGGGAACACTTTATATTGCGCAACAAGCAAATGCATATTTATTACCAATAACATTTTCTGCCAATAGAAAAATTATCTTTAAAAGTTGGGATAAATTTGTATTGCCATTACCGTTTTCAAAAAATATTGTGATGTATGGTAAGCCTATAAAATTACACAAAAATATTTCCCGCAGAGAGCTTGTAAAAATAAGAGCAGATTTCGAACAACAAATGATCAAATTAGAACAACAAGCTGATGAATATTTTCGAAAATAAAATTATTCAAATAATCTTTTTACCAATCTCAATTGTCTATGGTTTTATAATCCGAATTAGAAATTTTTGCTATGATTCAGGAATTTTTTTCATAAAAAAAATTGATACTTGCAAAATTATCAGTGTCGGGAATATTTCTGTCGGTGGGACCGGCAAGACGCCTGTCGTAAAATTTTTAGCCGATCTTCTTCACCAAAGTGGCGTGAAGGTCGCCATCTTAAGTCGCGGATATGGAAGGAAGAGCAAAGGCACGGTGATCGTTTCCAATGGAAAACAAATTTTAGCCAATATAGATGATTCCGGAGATGAGCCGTTACTTTTAGCAAAACAATTGAGATCAATTCCCGTTGTTGTTGAAGCAAATCGTTATAAGGGAGCATTGTTAATGGCAAAGAAATTTTCTCCAGATGTTATTTTATTGGATGACGCTTATCAACACCGTAGAATTTTTCGCGACCTGAATATTGCCATTGTTGATGCTTCTCAAGGATTTGGCAACGGCTACCTTTTGCCGTCTGGATTTTTACGGGAGCCCATTTCCAGTCTGAAACGCGCGGACCTCATCTGGTACACTCGGATCGACCAGGAAACAGATTTTGTACATCTTCAAAAAATTGTTCACAAAGTCACTACTGTTCCAAAAATAACTAGTTCATACGTGCCCGTTAAATTAATTCAAATGAATACAAAAGAACAATTCAATTTGCCGTTTTTAAAACGTAAAAATGTATTACTCGTTTCTGGCATTGCAAACCACACTTCTTTTGAAAATACTGTAATAGAAATAGGCGCGGACGTTGTTCATCATATAAAATTCTCAGATCACCACCACTATAGGATGAAAGATATTAAAAAAATTATCAGTACATTTCATTCAACAAATGCTGAAATAATATTGACAACAGAAAAGGATTATTATCGTCTTACTGAACTGGTTCAAAACTTAACTGATTTTTTTTATTTGGAGATCGAAATCAAAATTGAAGCTGGTTACGATACATTAGTTAATAAATTATCAGCTAATTCTAATATTTTGTAATGATCCTTTTGTTGCAATAAATTTTTTGCTTCTTGTTATATTTTTTTAATAATTAATAAAAAAAGCTTGAATAATTTGTTAATTTTTATTATTATAAAACATAATAAAATAATTATCAATGACAGGAGAGAAAAGTGGCAAACTCAGAAAGAACTTATGCTATTTTAGTTGTCGATGATGATAGAAATATAAATAAACTCATTTCCGATACTCTTAAGCTAGAAAAGATATACAAAGTAACGCCAGTCTTGAATGGCGAAGCCTGCCTAAAATACCTCAGGGAATATATTCCCGACCTAATTCTTCTTGATATTCAGATGCCGGGGATTGACGGCATTGAGACTTTAAAAAGAATAAAAGAGTACGACCCTCGTATTACTGTTGTAATGATGTCAGCTCATGGATCAATCGAAAAAGCTGTTAAATCCATGAAGCTCGGCGCCTACGATTTTATTCCCAAACCTTTTGATCGCGACCGGCTTCGGATAACAGTCAAAAATGCGCTAATGACCAGTTCTCTGCAACAACAGGTAAGTGAATTAAGAAATGAATTAAAGCAAAAATACAAATTTGAAAATATTGTCGGTCAAAGCGGAGCCATGAAAGAGGTTTTTAAAGCCGTGGAAAAAGTTGTTGACAGTAGTGTTACTGTACTTATCCAGGGTGAAAGTGGAACCGGTAAAGAATTGATCGCACGGGCTATTCACTACCACGGTAAAACCAGGGCGGACAAACCATTTGTTGCCGTTAATTGTACGGCTCTGCCCGAGTCCCTGTTGGAAAGTGAATTATTTGGTCATGAGAAGGGTTCTTTTACTGGAGCTCAAGGTAGAAGACTGGGGAAATTTGAACAGGCAAATACAGGGACAATTTTCCTTGATGAAATTGGATTAATGTCCCCGTCTACACAGGCAAAAGTGCTCAGAGTTATTCAAGAAAGAGAGTTTGAACGTGTTGGCGGTTCTGAGTTGATCAAAGTTGATGTACGCATTATTTCTGCAACAAATCGCGATTTAGAAGAAGCCATGAAAACTAATGAATTTCGAGAAGATTTGTATTACCGTCTCTCTGTTTTTCCGATTAAATTACCGCCACTTCGCGAGAAAAAGGAGGACATTCCCTTATTAGCTGCCTTTTTTCTAAATAAATATTCTGAAAATGAGAATAAAAAAATTGAGGGAATTTCACCGGATGCTCTTGAATTATTAATGGCGTATAACTGGCCAGGCAATGTACGTGAACTGGAAAATGCTATAGAACGGGCAATCGTATTAGCCAGTACGAATGAAATTAATGCAAGAGATCTGCCTCCGGCTGTTAGTTCCATTGGGGAAAAGAAAATTTATGAATCAGACAATACTCTTTCAAATTGGATTGAAAAGTTAGAGCAAGAAGCTCTCACCCAGGCTCTATTGGAGAACGAAGGCAACATTTCCAAAACCGCTAAAAAATTAGGAATTGGACGAGCGACAATTTACCGTAAAGCAAAAAAATACGGTTTACCAATAAAGAAGTAATAAAATTTTTTTTTAAATAAAATGGCTGGCAGAATCAACTTTGTCAGCCATTTTGTTTGCTGCCAATTATCTTTCCTTGTTCCCACAAATTTCAACCGATTTTTCACACTATATCTAACAGTCTAATTTTATGGATTCGCTGCACAATTATTTGTAATTGTGTTACATTGATACACTTGTTTCATATAATTACATTTACAATAAGCATGTTTTGTTATGATGTTAGCATAACTCTTTTATTATCAGCATGATTTCCTTTTTGACATAGCCTAACTCTATAACAATTAATGGTATCATATTTGCAAATTTAAAAAAAAATGATCTATTGATAATATTTTACCCTAAATGTATCTATCTATATGAAATCTGCAAAATTAGTCCCATTAGTTCAAAAGATTTGTGAATGCAGCTATTCCCCAAGAGAACTGACAGAATTTATTAACATTTCACAGAAAATAGCCGTAAGTTATTTGAAATATTTAGAACTTAATGGGCTAAATATACGACCAAGAAAGTCTGAGGGGCTAAATGAATTAGAGAATATAGCAATCGACTGCATAGCAGGTCTTTTTATTAGAAATGATGAAGGCGAGTTTATTCAACTTCAGCGTTATTTTGGGGGAGAATTTGGAGCAGACCGCACATCATCTGAGGTGCAGATTGCCAGCCTGCTAAGACGTTTAATTGTCAAAAAGACAAAACAAGAACTCTCCCGAATCTTCAAAGAACGCGATCCGGAAGGAGCAAAAATTATTCGCAACATTAAAGTAGCGATTAAAAATTCGGACAAATTAATGTCCTTCAAAGGAATAGGGCGAGAGTTTGTTTATTTTAAAAAAAATTCATTCCATCTAAATGATGAAAATGGGCATCATAATAATAGATATTATGAAAACAAGAAAAGCGCTATTCCCGAAAAAGTATTATTTTATCATTTTTTAGAAGAATATTCTCCTACCGATTCAATATCCAGCATGTTGGATAAAATGATGCAGATAGTTGACAATTTACCTGATTACAAAAACTATTTGGCAATCGACTTAATTTCCAAAATTATCCGTGAAGTCACTTTTCAACATGTTCACGAAAAACTGTCAAATTACACTGCTGACAGCTCTCCTTTATACGACTTACAAAAAAAGGAAATTAATCAGGTTAATCAATTAGTGATTAAGCTTATTCATCAAAAAATATATGATCAATATTGTTCAAAAAGCAAAATTTCTTTTGATAAAGCTGATATTTATTGCATGGCTATTACAGATTATATAAACGAGCTCACTCAAGATAAAGAAACTGATTCGAATTTTAAATATTTAAAAAGGTATATTCCAGATCTGACGCAGAAGTCATATCGGGAACAGGAGAGGTCTATTTTTGAATATTTGGTGAAAGTTACGAAAAAGTCTCTGAGAAATAAATTAAAAAAATTATTATAATTTTACGTGAAATAGGAGGTTTGACTGTATAATACAATAAAATAAACATTACTTCACATTAATAAGAATTGGACTTATGCATAATAGACTGTCTTATACAACTTGGGGGAGCTGTTTTGGATAATCAGCACAGCATCCAGCATCTGCAGCTTGCATAAGTCCATTCTTTTTATATGGAAGTACGGGGGATTATAACTATCAATTATTGTATATGAATATTAAAAAGAAAAATACCTGTCCTAATATTTATCTTTTAGAGGCTTTTGCAAATAAACAGCATATTTCTCCTGCGGCTAACAATTTAATTTCCAATCATTTATTATCCTGTCCTCGTTGCAATGCGTTGGCTTCCGAATTAAAACAGTTTTATGATATTTTTAAACAAGAATCTATGTCCCCAGTGTCAGGTTCTGTTTTTAAAATGATTAATCAAATAGAAGCTGAAAGGGTGGCGATAACAGCTATTTTATTACGACCGCTTGAACCACTCAATGGACATATATCAATGACTTTCCAATCTAAAATTGTTTTTTCGAATCAGAACTTTGATCAGAAAAATTTAGTAGATATAAATTCTGTCCCGGTTAAAAACAGTGAAATTTTAATTCGGGTGGTTCAATCTTTAATTACACAGGAAACAACTTGTTATCTTTTTTCACATATTAAAAAATTGTATAGTAATATTAAACTTCAGATAGATTCAACGCAAAATAAATATAAAAGCGACTGTTGCGGGAAAATAAAATTAGGCAAGTTTGACATAAGAAGCCTGGACAATAAATTAATTACTGTTACGTTGGAAAAATAGTATCTATTGCCATTCGTTTTTTCATTCTAACCTCCGTTTATTTAAAATTCATCGTCACTAAATTTTATGGCAGGATATTCCTTCAATTTCTTTTTGAAAATTTGTTTTATTTCTTCCAGTCTTTGCTCTGTTTTTGCCTCGAAACGAAGCACAAGCACCGGCTGTGTATTTGAGGCTCTTACCAAACCCCAGCCATCACCAAACAAAACACGGGCGCCGTCAATATCAATTACATCGTATTCCTGTTTGAAA
>Ga0075123_10001234_pt1 | contig 13004 bp, 11 predicted proteins | sample AntAceMetag02UKX_FD_69808 | JGI IMG/M metagenome (GOLD analysis project Ga0075123, IMG submission 69808) | Saline lake microbial communities from Ace Lake, Antarctica - Antarctic Ace Lake Metagenome 02UKX | ecosystem: Environmental > Aquatic > Non-marine Saline and Alkaline > Saline | place... | reverse complement strand
CGCTTTGATACGGTTGCGAGTCTTTTAGTAGGGGCACGCCGCCATTAATCAACATGGAGCGAAGCGGAATGTTGATTAATGTTTGGCGTGTGCGGTGCTCTTCTTGCTTTTCTTTCACTCGTAGCACTGACACGTTTGTTAAGCCCTTTTTCTTCAAGAATCACGAACCAGCTCAAAACTACTTCTCAGTTAATTCGGCTGCAATTAATTCAGCTTGTTTTAAAACCGTTTCTGTTGCTATTTTTTGCATATCTGGTGGATAACCAAATTGTCGTAAAGTCCGTTTTATTATCACTTTTAATTTTGCACGAACGCTTTCTTTTATCGTCCAGTCAATTGAAGCATTGGCTTTTACTCTTTCTGTCAGGACTACAGCAAGTTCTCTTAACTTATCTTTCTGCATCAATTCTCTGGCACTTTTATTATCTGCAACCGCTGTATAAAAAGCATATTCAAAATCAGTTAAATCAAGTTCTTTGGCTTCGTTGTCCATATTCACGATTTCTTTACTCAATTTAATAAGTTCTTCCATCACTTCGGCAGCAGTTAAAATTTTATTGTGATATTTTTTTATAGCGTTTTCCAGCATTTCCATTAAGGATTTACTTTTTACCAGATTCTTTTTTGAACGAGATTTGATTTCATCATTCAGTAATTTCTTTAGAATTTCCAAAGCGATATTTTTATGTTTCATTCCTTTTAACTCTAATAAGAATTCTTCGGATAGAATTGAAATATTTGGTCTCTTAATTCCCGCCGCATCAAAAACATCAATTACTTTTTCTGAAACTAAAGCTTGGTCAATAACTTGTCGGATTGTAGTTTCAATTTCTTCGTCAGATTTACCGTTTCTTGTTCCGTCGAATTTTACTAACCTTGCTTTCACGGCTTGGAAAAAAGCAACTTCTTCTTTTACATCCATTGCCTGCTCGTGGGGAACAGCGATCGCAAAAGATTTTGATAAAGCTGTTACTTCATCGATGTATCTTTTCTTACCATCTTCCAAACTGAGGATGTGTTCTTCGGAAGAAAGTATCATCGAAAGTTTTTTTGAAGTATCTGCATCAAAATATTCTTCATAAGAAAAACCATAAAATAGATTTGAAACAACTTCTAATTTCTCCAACATTAATTCAACAGCTTGTTCCTGTAAAATTGCTGGATTACCTTTACCGCCAGAATCGGAATAAAAAGAAAGAGCATTTTTAAGATCGGAAGCAATTCCCAAATAATCAATAATTAATCCGCCTGGTTTATCTTTATAAACTCGATTCACTCTGGCAATCGCCTGCATCAGATTATGCCCTTTCATCGGTTTATCTATGTATAAAGAATGCAAGTTTGGAACATCAAAACCTGTGAGCCACATATCGCGAACAATTACTAATTTGAGTGAATCATCAGGATCTTTCATTCTATCGGCTAAAATTTTTCGCTGTTGTTTGGTTGTGTGATGTTTTGCGATTTTCGGACCATCGGAAGATGCAGAAGTCATTACAACTTTAATCTTTCCTTTATCAAGATCATCCGAATGCCAAATTGGTTTTAGTTTGATAATCTCATTGTAAAGGTCTGCTGCAATTCTGCGTGACATACTCACGACCATTGCTTTACCTTCGAAAACTTCTTGTCTTTGTTCAAAATGAGTTACAATATCTTTGGCAATATTCTTAACTCGGTTTTCACTGCCGATTAATGCTTCCAGTTGTGTCCATTTTGCTTTTACTTTCTGTGTGTTTGATAAATTTTCTTTGTCTAATTCTTCATCCAAATCATCAACAAGCTTTTTGCCTTCTTCGCTCAGATTTACTTTTGCAAGTCTGCTTTCATAATAAATGCGGACAGTTGACCCATCCTCAACAGATTGAGCAATATCATAAACATCAATGTAATTTCCAAAAACCGCAGGAGTGTTTACATCATTATTCTCAATCGGAGTTCCCGTAAAACCGAGATAAGTTGCATTCGGTAAAGCATCACGCATATATTTTGCGAAACCGTAAACGATCTTTTTACCGATAATATTTCCGTTTTCATCTTTATCATCAATTGTTTTCGGTTTGAAGCCGTATTGAGTTCTGTGCGCTTCATCAGCTATTACAACGATGTTTTCTCTTTCCGATAAGGTCTCGTAAATATTGCCTTCATCTGGTTGGAACTTTTGGATAGTTGAGAAAATCACTCCGCCCGAAGCTACTTTCAATAATTCTTTCAGATGTTGTCGGTTTTCTACCTGTTTTGGTTCTTGCCGTAAAAGCTGAGTTGATGATGCAAAAGTATCAAACAATTGATCGTCTAAATCGTTGCGGTCTGTAATAACAAGAATTGTTGGATTATTCAAAGCTAAAACGATTTTCCCTGTGAAGAAAACCATTGAAAGCGATTTGCCGCTTCCTTGCGTATGCCAGACAACACCACCTTTTCTGTCACCGTTTGAACTGGATGCTCTTATTGCGGAAACTACTGCTTTGTTTACTGCATAATATTGATGATAAGCTGCTAATTTCTTTATTGTAGAAATTGTGGAAATTCCTGTTTTTATATCTTCCTTTTTAGATTTTTCAAAGACAACAAAATGACGGATTAAATCTAACAATGTTTCTTTATTCAGCATTCCGTTTATCAAAGTTTCTAACTGACTCACCAAATTTGAAGCTTCTTCTTTTCCATCAGCAGATTTCCAAGCCATAAAACGGGTTTTGCCTGCGGAGAGTGAACCTGCCTGAGCTTCCAAACCGTCTGAGATTATCATTAAACCGTTGTAAGTAAACAAACTCGGAATGATAGCTTTGTATGTTTGTAATTGGCGGAAAGCAGATTTTATGGTAGCATTTTCATCGGTTGGATTTTTCAGTTCGATAACAACCAGTGGAATGCCATTAACAAACAGAACTACATCAGGGCGTTTGTTGTTTCCGTTTTCAATAACCGTAAATTGATTTGCCACAACAAAATCATTGTTTTCAGGATTTACAAAATCTATAAGACAAACCAGATCACCTCTTTGGTGACCGTCTTTTTGATAAGAAACTTTGATGCCTTCGGTTAGCATTCGATGAAAGCTTTCGTTATTGGCAATAAGCTCTGGTGAATTAAGTCTTTGAATCTCTTTTATCGCTTCTTTTTGAGAATCAATTGGAATTTTGGGATTTATTCTGCCGACTGCATCACGCAATCTACGAATAAGTAAAACATCTTCATAACTGCTTCGTTCTGGTTTGGCAGAATCGTGAGAGATTTCTGGTGCATAAATGTATTGATAACCCAATTGCTCCAATAATTCAATTGTGAAATTTTCTATTGTGGATTCAGTAATTCTATTCATTAATTATTCCGTTGCTAAAGAATTAATCTCTTTTTCCAATTCAGTTAATATCTTAATGATTTCATCAAATTCAATTTTTTCTCCAAAAATCATATTTTGCATTGCTTTGTAATCTTGTTTAAGTTCTTTATGTCGATATTCAGGTGGAAGAAGTTTTAAAGTTCCAGGTTTTGCTTCATCATAATTTGCCCAGTTACAAGTGTAGAATCTTTTCTTGAATTCAACAACACCTTTTAAGAGGTCCAAATCTGCTAATGCACTTTTCTTTACATCAGAATTTGCCATCATTGCCAGATCATAATAATGTCTGGAATAACGAAGAGGAATAAGCTTGTCTTCTGCTCTATTTGCTTGTTGGTGCAAAATTGTTGCTTTCTCCCAGAAAGTTCTTTCAGCTAAAATGGCTTTAACTTTACAAGTAGGTTTTTCAAAAAGTTGTGGAAATTCCTTTGCAGCAAACGGAGTTATTTCGAACTCATCTGATGGCAGCCATAATGCCAAAGGTCCGATTTCTAAAAGTATGTGAGGTAATATTGCCGAATCACTAAAAAGGGAGGGATATTGAACGTTGATTTTGAATGCATCATTTTCTTCTATTACTTCAATTTTACATTTACATAATGGTTTCAAAATTTCTGAAACAATAGGAAGCAACTCATCTTTTATATATTCTTTTGCTTTTTCATTAATGGAAATATTGAATTTGCCTTGCTGAGTTTTTGATCTTTCTGCATAAGGATCATCCTTTGTTAATAAATCCCAATCAAGGATAAGATCAATATCTTCCGAAAATCTTTCGATCAATCCGAATATTTTGGAAAGACTGGTTCCACCTTTGAACATCAGAATATTACTTAGTTTTTCGTGAGAAAATAGTTTATCCAAAACCCAAACAACCCAAAAGTCTTTTTCTGCAATTGCATTGGTTGTATGCATCTTGCTTGCTGTTTCACTGAAAAGTTCTTCTCTTTGCTTATCCAAATATTTAGCTACTTCATTCATCAATTCTCCTTGCAGATCTGCTTAATAGCTTCATAGATCCAGATCTTCGTAGGTTTAGTTTCAAGTAAGATCTTATTATACTTTTTAGAATCTGTTTGCTTTCTGATTTTACTTATAATTTCAGGAGTAATGCGATCTTTGCCCAATGCCTTTAATGCCTGAACAATTAATGAACTCTCTTTATGTTTGAAACCGATTTCTTTAAGAGCAGATTTTCTAAATTCCAAAGTTGTTTCAAAAATATCATAGCTTCTATTTGGACCATCACTCAGATAAATATGCTTTGCCACGATTTGGGTAGATAAACCCAATAAATTTAAAGCACTGTCTCCCGATATTTCTATTCGCCAATTAAAATTTCTGGCAAAGGCACGAGCTACCTGATCTATATCGGGACTCAACTCTTGCTTTAATAAATCGCTATATTTTGGGTAATCGTATAATCCGCGATTGATCCTTCTAATCTTACCTATTTTTTCTAAATATTTCAGATTATCATCAGCTTCTCGACGAGAAAATATTGAAGATAGGTCACTTGATGAAAATGCCCAACCCCTACGATGACCTGCTATAAAATAAAGTGCCTTCTCATAATGCTTCACAAGATTTCTCCTTAAATCTATTTCCTGAAAAACATATTACTTTTTCGGGAAAATGCAAATTATATTTCCGCCCTCGCCTTTCCGGTTATCAATTGTTCCAATAATTCTAATGTAAAATTTTCAATTGAGGATTCTGTGATTTTATTCATTACATTCTCTTCATATTTAAATTAACTTTGCGTTATCTTTTTCCGTTTCATAATAAGCTTTTGTTAAACTCACAATTTCTTCAATAGACGGGTTTGAGTTAATACTCAATTTACTTTTTTTGGATGAAAATGACATTTTATCAAAATTACTAATTAGTATTCTAATAATTTCGTTTACTGTATGGATACAATATAATAATTTTTCAATATCTTCATCATCAATTAATTGAAATCCCCTATGATAAACACCATTTCTATAATTATAAAATTCAAAATTAACAGGTTTTATGTTATTTTGTTTTTCTATTATTTTATCATAATAAGGAGTTATTTTCCTCAAATGTTCTAGCTCAGGTTTGGACAGTATACTATCGAAGATATTTTTAAGTCTATAACTTTGTCTTTTTCGTATTTTTGAAGTTTTTTCTATTATAAAATCAAGAAGGTTCATACATTTGAAAAATCTGTATTCTATGTCTTCTCGGGTAATTGAAAAAGTGTACTCTGCCAAAATAGAAGAAAAAATGTGAATATTCTCTTTCAACTTATAAAGACGATAAAAACTAATAGGAAAAGTCTTCTCAAAACTTCCAATCTCAAAAAACCTGCAACTTTTGCTGATCTTATTAAAATACACAAGTTGCATATTAGTATTTGTAAATTTTCTACATCCGAAAAATGAAGATGTCATTGATGAGATAATCCTAAAAATAAAATCAACTTCTTCAGTTGGAATATGAATACTGCTGACAATTTTGAAATAATAATATTTTGTATAATATACTGGTATTATCTTAAAATATTTTGTTGAAAGTTCAAAGTTTTGAGGTAATCGCATATTCAAAGAATCAATTAATGAAGATTCGTATATTATCTCCTTAGCTTTCGATTTTAACAGCCTAAATTCAATTACCTTAAAAGAAGCATTGAAGATATCTTTTATTTCTAAACTTTCTCGTCTGAGTTTAATATAAAATTTATCATTTTTGAAAATTAATTCACTATTTTGAACAAAAGCGTTAATATAAGAACCACATTCTTGCTTGCTTAAAGTTAAAGAAGATTTTTTTAGTAGCAAATAATCTATTTTTAATAAACAATTAAATTCTTTTCCAAATAGTTCTTTATTCTCAAGCGAGTAGAAGAATCCTTTGATTTGAAAACCTTCCATTACCATACTCTCACTTTAACACTCATAATGTATCAATTATCTCCTTTGAGTAAAAGTCTACTAATAAATAAATAGCTTCAGAATCAAAATCTACCTCTACAATCCAATCAGAATCTTCATTAATACTGACATCCATAATATCATCCGAGCTTATGGTATCACTACCTAAATATTCTCTCAATACACCTATGAAATAATCACTTACAAAATATTCATCACGATAATAAATATAATAACTGTCTGCTGATTCTAAAACAGTAATATCATTATTTTTAAAAGCTTGTTTAAGACGATCATCTTTAGTAATTATAAAAACTCCATCGGATGCTGTTTTTTGATACTGTAAGACTGTTAAATATATGTAAGTATCCTTAAAACCTTTATCTGTGTTTGTATCAAAAGGAGCAATGTTGTCAATCGCAAGACCTTTGATTTTTCGTAAATTATCTTTTTCTTCCAGATCTAATTCAATATGAGAAAACTCATTATTTGCTTTTGAATAAAGCTCTTCAATTTTAGTATCAATGTGATTGTTGAAATCATTAAAAGCTTTTTCATCTAATCCAATATATTCCGAAAAATAATTTGATTTGAATTTATCAAATTGTGATTTTAAAAATTTCCTTTTTTGCTTTTTAATTTCTTCGATTACAATTGTTGGAATTATAATTTGAACCTGTTTAGATAATTTCTGATATTCTTTTATGTTACCAAAAAAACTTGAAGCCTTGTTATTTCTAATTGAATTAGTATCAATGAAAATCGTATCCATAATTAAATCAAAACCCTTACTTCTCCACTCATTAATTTTGGCAGAAGTGTATCTCGCAATTTTTCAAGTGTGCGGATTTGATTTGTATTTTCAATTACTTTATCATCAATTGATTTTACATCAATTTGGAATTTATCAACAATATTTTGTGATGGAATTATAATTTTTAAATTTTGGAAGTCACTTTTACTTATTGAACCAAAAACGGTTCCTTCATTGTTGAATTGTTTAATCACGTCCATTAGTGAACGCATTTTGAAATATGTATAAGTATAATATCTATTATCATTTTTATATTTAAATGCAGCAACTCCACGTCCAATACAACATTCCTCAAAAGCCATATTTTGTTCTCCAACAGGAGCTCTTACACTGATTAAAGTATCAAATTTTTTAGCCAACCTTTTTGCATCTGTTGTATAAACTCTTCTTTTAGGAAATCTAAAATCAAAATCTGCATTCCCTTGATACATTGGCATTCCTATTTCTTCTTCATTAAAGGAACTGCCTTTGGGAGATTGTCCCATTAAAAAATCAAATTCATCTGAAAGAACACCTTTCTCCCAACTATCATTTGTTTCCTCAATAAACCACTGTCTAAAAAGTGTTTCAGCCATTTGTTCCAGAGTATTGTTTTGGCGGTGAAGCAAATCTATTTTGTCGTCGAGACTGCTAAGAACTTCAGCTATGGCTTTTTGTTCAATTGGCTCTGGGAAATTCCATTTTGATTCGCCAACAAATTTCCAATCAGCTCTTGGCATTCTTGTTCCTGACGAACCTGAATAAGTGAAATCAACAAATTCTTGATTTGCGAAAAAATAGAAAAGAAAATCTTTATTGTTTTCTTCTCTCGGCTTTACAACCCAAATATCAGTTGAACATATTCCATCGAAGTCTGGACGATATAATTTCCTAAAATATGGGCGAAGTTTTCCAAACAAAAAACAATCAGAATTGAAACGAAATTTATTACTGGCAATAGTATTTGAGTCCCCAATCCCTTGCAACCTTAATCCGCCTTCAACTATGTGTTCAAGTGCTATATAAGGAAGTTCTTCATCTCCAACTTTCCAACTATCTTTTACAAGCTGTGCAATTTCTTCTAATCTATATTCTTTCCACTCACTCATCAATTTTCACCTTTTCTAAGTTTGAAGAAATGCGTTCGTTCAAAATTGCTTCTTCTTTCAGTTTGTTAAGTATATCCTTAGCATCTATTTCCATTTTAGAAAAGCCAACCCAATCTTTTCCTAAATCTTTAAGACTTCCTCCAATATGGTAAATGGTAACTTCATCAATAATTAAAAACCTATCGTGAGCTTTAGTGAATTTCTTAATTTCAATTTTAGGGTATTGTTGATTATGTTTCTTTAGATCTTGTTGCAGTACTTGCTTTATTTTTTTTGTATAAATTATCGCACTTACATTTTTATTTCTTTTGGTAAGAAGTTTAAGCACGCTTTCATCTATCCAGTTATCAATTAATATGATAGAATTTTGGGCAGATTTTATTAGGTCAGCAACAAAAACATATGCATCAAAAAATTGCCCATCATAAAAGATCCCTTGTTTGGGTGGTAAAGACGTATTTATCTGTAAATCAATTTGATCTACCTTAGCTGATAATGTTTGAACATTGTCTTCAATACGGTTTACTCTGCTATTTAATGAATAGCCTTTTAATAAATAATCTTTTAATACTTTGTTTGCCCAAATTCTAAATTGTGTTCCACGGATAGAGTTTACTCTGTATCCAATTGAAATAATCATATCCAAGTTGTAGTGAATCAAATCTCTTGAGACTTTTCTGTTACCCTCTTTTCGAACTGTTCGGATTTTCCGAACTGTTGATTTTTTTTCAAGTTCATTTGTTTGAAAAATATGTTTTATATGTTCACTTATATTTGCTTTACTACTATCGAAAAGAGTTACGATTTGTGTCTGTGACAGCCAAATAGTCTCTTCCTCAACTCGTACTTCCAATTTTGTTGATAAATTATCAGGTTGATATAATATTAATTCGTTTTTATTACTCATCTATTAACCCTGTCTTCGTGCCTCGCACAGGCAGATCAATTTTAGCAAGGTTATTTGCTATACGTTTATTTAAAATTGCTTCTTCTTTAAGCTGTTCTTCAAATTCAGCTTTTAATTTTGTAAATCGCTCGTTAAAATCAAAATCATCTTCTACTTCTGCGAGTCCAACATATCTTCCTGGCGTAAGAACATAATCCAGCTCTCTAACTTTTTCTAAACTTGCAGCATTGCAAAAGCCTTTTACATCTTCATATTCTCCGTCTGAATTACGCCAGTTGTGATAAGTTTCTGCAATTTTTTGTATATCTTCTTTGGAGAACTCTCTTGTTCTACGGTTTATCAGGTGTCCCATATTGCGGGCATCAATGAAGAGTATTTCGTTACTTCGGTCTCGGAATTTACCATTCGTTCTGTTTCTACTCATAAACCATAACGAAGCGGGAATTTGTGTGTTTAGAAAAAGTTTGGCTGGCATATTTACAATACAATCAACCAATCCTTCTTCAATCAGATTTTTCCTAATATCACCTTCTCCCGAGGTTTTGGAAGTGAGAGAACCTTTTGCCAAAACAAAACCTGCCTGTCCGCTTGGCGCAAGATGATAAATAAAATGTTGAATCCAAGCGTAATTAGCATTTCCTGTTGGTGGTGTTCCGTATTTCCAGCGTCCGTCTTTGCGAAGCAAGTCGCCGCTCCAATCGCTTACATTAAATGGTGGATTTGCAATTATAAAATCTGTTTTTAAATCTTTGTGAGCATTGTTTAAAAAAGAGCCTTCATTGTTCCATTGTACTTGCGAACTATCAATCCCGCGAATTGCAAGGTTCATCTTTGCCAGTCGCCAAGTTGTTTGGTTGCTTTCTTGTCCGTAAATGGAAATGTCGTTTATTTTTCCTCGGTGTTCTTTTATAAATTTTTCGGATTGCACAAACATTCCACCACTTCCGCAACAAGGGTCAAAAACTCTTCCTTTGTACGGTTCCAGCATTTCAATCAATAATTCAACAACACTTCTCGGAGTGTAGAATTGTCCGCCTTTTTTACCTTCAGCAAGCGCAAACTCACCCAAGAAATATTCAAAGACGTGTCCGAGAACATCAGCACTTCGAGACTTTGCATCACCGAGAGCAATGTTACCAATTAAATCTATAAGCTCACCCAAACTTGTGGGATCAAGATTTTGTCTGGCATAAACTTTTGGAAGTACACCTTTTAAAGATGGGTTTTCTCGTTCGATTGCGTCCATCGATTCATCAACGGTTTTACCAATTGTTGGCTGTTTTGCGTGACTTTGTAAAAAATGCCAACGAGCAGATGGCGGAACAAAGAAAACATTTTCAGCTTTGTATTCGTCTTTATCTTCGGGGTCTGCTCCTGCAAATTCTCCTTCGCCTGCTTTAAGTTTTTCAAAAAGTTCTTCAAAAGCATCAGAGATATATTTTAAAAATATTAAACCAAGAACAACGTGTTTGTATTCAGCAGCATCAATATTTTTTCTCAGTTTATCAGCCGATTTCCAGAGTTGTTTTTCAAGTGGTTCGTTTTTTATTAGTTTTTTCTTTGCCATAATTTTTATAGTTCTCCCAACTTTTTTTTCTAATATTCCCAACTCAAATTATTCTAAGTTTTAGGTCAAGTAGATTACTCTACATCAAAAGGGCTTAATGTTCTGCGTGTGCGGCGGAATCAGAATGATTCCAGCTGTAAACAAACAACCTAAACCCTGAACCGGAAGGTTCAGGATAAAAGCACAGCGAGACCAAACCGACGACACGCTTGTTAGTGGCAAAAATAATCTCTTTAGAATTGAAACTGTTTTTTGCTATTGAGTTATTATTTAACCAAACAGAATCAATCATTACTTTTTAAAATTATGCTCATAATCAACTTCCTTAAAAAAAGGTATGTAAAAAAAATAAATACACATTACAATGAAAATACATTCTTTTAAAAAAAAATTAATAGAAATTGTGAATTCATTCAAAATATATTTGTGAAACAATATAGCAATGAAAATTAAATTCAGAATCCCAAACCCCAAAGAAATATTTTCTACTATTTTTGGTTTTAATTTCTTTACACTACATTTGTATAAAGAAAATTCAATTATTAAAAAACAAACAAATTTCTCCCAATTAAGATCTTGTAGATTGTGATGTTGTGTCATTATGGAGAATATAACGAAAAAATTAAAAAATAACATAAGAAGATATGATAACTCAATGTAATAAAGTATTTTATGTTTTTTAATCATAAATTGAAAGAACTTGTTCTTTAAGGGAATTTTGTATAGAAGATAAATTGCTAATAATGAAAAAAAGGTTGTTAATATTGAAGAATTGCTATGGTATGGGGAATAGCTTGTAGTACTTAAAATTAAAATCATTAAACCAATAGTACTTAATGAAAGTTTAAATAAAAAGAATAAAAAGTTCCTGCTTTTTAAGTATTCTAATATTTTATTAATCTGTCTCATTTTTACTTTCATAATTCTTTTCCTCAGTTTAATACATTTTAGGAATCATAATTTTGGGAAAATTACTATTCAAATGCCACAAAAGTAATTTCCTAGTATTTTATTCATTTTTTGGATGTTGATTATCTTTTTGTCTATTGATTTGAGTATTATTGTTTTTATGAATGTTATAGCTGATTAATTTCGATATGTTCGTATTTATAAAACCAATTAACAAGAAAAACATCATTATGGCAAAGGTTATATTTTTAGAAATTAAGGTAAATCTCCAAATTGATATACTTGCTGCAAGTGATGGAAAAATAATTAATGAAATATTGGTGAATAAAAATGCTGGGACATTATCCATAGTACCGATCCATGGAGAGGTAAAAATAAATTTAGATGATTTGCAATCCATAGATAGGAGATGATTGAAGTTTTTGAGCAGATTAATTAAATATGATAAAATGAGTAATTGGCATATAAGAATAACTATTGGTGATATTATTCCAATATATTTTGTTTCAATATTTAATCCTAAAATTTGCGGTTTTTTATTTTCCAACGGTTTAATTTTCAATGTGTTAGACCAATCAAGTGCATTCTTTAAGTTAAGCAGATGTATTTGTTCCCAATTTTTTTCTAATAATGGATAAACATCAAAAACTTCTTCTTCTGTAACATTTATTGTATCATTTTTTTCAGTCCATTTCATTGTAAATTTCTTTTCCCTTGATGTTTTTCCTAAAATTCTTAAAATACTTTTATGATAATAACTGAGATTCAAGTTAATCTTTGACTCGCCTATACTTATTTCAGAAGGCCATGATACAACAGCAAGGTCAGAGAAGTGATATGATGTATGCTCTTTCTTATTTTCTAACTCATTAAGATAAACTGATAAATCTACATTCTTTTGAATACTATCAATTACGCCTAATTTCCAATTTATTAATGTTAAATTAGACATGAGATTTTGTAGAATGTCTTCAACCAATAAATTAGTTGTATTAGTTGGTAAAAGTCTAAAATGATCTCGGGCAGCATTTGTCCCAGAATTAGATAGTCTTATTGAATTATCGGTATAATCAAGAAGTGATGTATTTATATTTTGAGAATACTTATCTGCCCATAAAGGTTTAAATTTGACTATCGTTGTTGAAAATTGTTTGTTTGTTTTTAGACTATTAATATCGGTGCTAAATTGTTGTAACTGTCTGCTTAGAAGTGAATACGAATTCCATGAAGTTATAATTAAATAACTTACTACAAATAGAATGATTAAACTCGTGGTATGAATCATTCTGAGATACTTTAAATCTTCTCTTATGTAGTTTAAATATTCCATTTTAATTCTCTTTTTTGCCACTAATGGCGGCGTGCCACGTCATCTTGCCATGAGCATTGGATTTGTTTTTCAAATCCTGATGTGATTAGCAAGATGATAAAAGACGAGCAAATATAAAGTCAAGGGTTGTTTATTTGTGA
>Ga0075123_10001231_pt1 | contig 13024 bp, 14 predicted proteins | sample AntAceMetag02UKX_FD_69808 | JGI IMG/M metagenome (GOLD analysis project Ga0075123, IMG submission 69808) | Saline lake microbial communities from Ace Lake, Antarctica - Antarctic Ace Lake Metagenome 02UKX | ecosystem: Environmental > Aquatic > Non-marine Saline and Alkaline > Saline | place... | reverse complement strand
ACCTACGTCGACGCCCTTCCCCTCCTCGTCAATCCGGAGACGGGGCGGGTGCACACATCGTACAACCAGACGGTGACGGCGACGGGGAGGCTCTCGAGCAGCAACCCCAACCTCCAGAACATCCCGATCAGGACGGCCGAGGGGAAAAGGATACGGCAGGCCTTCATCGCGCCCGAAGGGTGCGTGATCGTATCGGCCGATTACTCTCAGATAGAACTGTGCATCCTGGCGCACCTCTCCGGAGACGAACTTCTGATAGAGGCGTTCCGGTCGGGAGAGGATGTCCACACGAAGACGGCTTCCGACATATTCGGTGTCTTCCCGGGGATGGTCAGCGAGGAGATGCGTCGGCAGGCGAAGGTGATCAACTTCGGTGTCATCTACGGTATGAGCGCCTTCGGCCTCGCCCGGGAGTTGAACATCGGCCAGAAGCGCGCTCAGGATTACATCGACGGGTACTTCTCCCGCTTCTCTGGCGTCCGCACCTTCATAGAGGAGACGCTCGAGGGGGCGCGAAAGAGGGGGTTTGTCACGACGCTCTTAAACCGTCGGCGGTACCTCCCGGAGATCAACGGATCAAACGCCCAGGTCCGCCAGTTTGCGGAGCGGACGGCGGTCAACACCCCGATACAGGGGACGGCGGCCGATCTGATCAAGGTGGCGATGTTGAGGATCGCGAAGAGACTTGAAGAGGGGCGCCTGTCCACTCGGATGACCATGCAGGTGCACGATGAGCTGGTCTTCGAGACCCCCGCGGTGGAGGTGGAGGAGGTCATAACCCTCGTCAGACGGGAGATGGAGGGGGTGATAGACCTGAAGGTTCCCCTGAAGGTGGAGATAGCCTCCGGAAAGAACTGGGATGAGGCGCACTAGGCGCCCTCCCCGCAATACTGCATACCCACGACCCCCTGATGGGGGTCGCTGAATTCATACAGAACAGAGGAGGGAGATCAAGAGAATGGCGATTATAGAGTGGAAAAAAGACGGAACGGTTGCGGTCATGACGATGAACACCAGCGAGAACAGACACAATCCCGATTTCACCCGGGCCATACTGGGTGCCTTTGATGAGATCGAGGCGGACGAGGGAATCTCGTCTGTGGTTATCACCTCGAGCGATGCGAAGAACTGGTCACTGGGGATCGATGTCGTGTGGATCTCCGGCGCCATCGAGAGGGGTGAGACCCAGGCCGTGAAGGATTTCACCTACGGTCTGGGGGATATATTCACCCGGATCCTGAACTTCCCGATGCCCGTGATCGCGTCGATCAACGGGCATACCTTCGGAAACGGGACCATCATGGCCTGCGCCTGTGATTTCAGATTCATGAAGGCGGACCGGGGGTTCTTCTGCTTCCCGGAGGTGGATATCAACATCCCCTTCCTCCCCTCGATGCTTGCCATCGTCAGGAAGGCGATCCCCCACTACAAGCTGGAGGAGATGGTCTTCACCGGGAAGAAGGCGGGCGCGAAGGAACTGGAGGAGAGCCACGTGGTCGTCAAGGCCTGTGAGAATGCCGAGACCCTCCTCGAAGAGGCGATCGCCTTCGCGCGGACCTTTACCAAGGGGCGGTGGATATTCGGGGAGCACAAGAAGAGGCTGCACAAACATATCATCGAGATCATAGAGAAGGAAGACCCGGCCTTTATAGAGAAGCCCATGCAATGGTAACAAGAACCGTCATCGTTGTCGGGGGGGGTGCGTCCGGCATGATGGCCGCCGGCCAGGCCGCCTCTGTGGGTGCCAAGGTGCTGCTCCTGGAAAAGATGCCCCGCCCGGGGCGCAAGCTCGGGATCACGGGGAAGGGGCGGTGCAACCTCACCAACGTGGCATCGCCCGCCGAATTCATCGCGCACTTCGGGGCCACCGGGATTTTCCTCCGGCAGGCCTTCCACCGCTTTTCGAACGATGAACTGGTCGCATTTTTTGAGGGGCTGGGGGTCCCCACCGTCGTCGAGCGGGGAGGTCGGATATTCCCGTCGAGCGGACAGGCGCGTGACGTGGTCGATGCCCTGACGGGATGGATACGTACACAGGGCGTGGTTGTGCGCAACGGAGCAGTTGTGGACGGTCTCCTCATCGAAGGGGGGAGGGTGCGCGGTGTCCGTGATTCCGATGGGAAGGACCATCCCGCCGACGCTGTTATTGTCGCGACAGGGGGCGTGTCATACCCCGCGACGGGTTCGACCGGTGACGGGTACCGTCTGGCGAAGGCGGCGGGGCACTCGATCGTGCCGGTCCGCCCCGCGCTGGTTCCCCTCGAAACAAAGGGGGATGTGGCCCCGCGCCTGCAGGGTCTCAGTATGCGCAACGTGAACGTCGGCGTCCTGGTTGACGGCGCGAAGCGCGGCGAGATGTTCGGGGAGATGCTCTTCACGCATTTCGGTCTTTCCGGGCCGGTCATTCTTTCCCTGAGTGGTGAAGTGGCGGATGCCCTGAATGCTGGGGGGAGGGTGGACATTTCCATCGACCTGAAACCCGCTCTGGACGAGCGCAAACTGGATGAGAGACTCCTGCGCGATCTCGACCTCCATGGAAAACGAAAATTTGAAACGCTGCTCAAGGGCCTTCTCCCCACGAAGATGATACCCCTCTGTGTCGAACAGGTCGGCATCTCACCGGACCGAAGGGGTTACCAGATTACCGCGGGGGAGCGGGGGCGTCTGCGGGCGTGGCTTAATGATTTTCGTCTAGAGGTGGTGGGGGTTCGTCCCATCGCCGAAGCCATAGTCACCGCGGGCGGGGTCGACACGAAGGAGATCGACCCCCGGACAATGGCGTCGCGCCGTGTGGATGGACTCTATTTCGCGGGGGAGGTCATGGACGTGGACGCGGACACCGGAGGGTACAACCTTCAGGCGGCATTCTCCACCGGATGGCTCGCAGGGAGGTCGGCTGCAGAGGGGTAGGTGGTCACATCCGGTGATAAAAAGGTATACTATTGTACCGGCATTGTTTCCTCAGGGGGAGGAGCCTCAACAGCTTCCGTTACCTTGAATTTCCCCTTTTTGATCCTCTCCACAATTTCCTCTATGGTGATTTCACTGTCTTCGAATTTCACGCCGACTGTGGATGCCGCGGAATTCAAGTTGAAGGCGGTGACGCCATCCGTCTTTTTCAGGATAGAACTTATCCTGGCCTCGCCTGATCAGTCCCAGCAACCGGAGACCTTCAGGTCATAGGTCTTCTCGGCGGCAATGGATGCCTGAGAAAGGGCAACGAGCAGGGCGCACAGGAAAAGAACGGCGATAATTTTCTTTGTAATCATCAGTTACAGGTCCTCAACGTTCCTGAGTATTTTTAATCTTCCTGTGTTGATCATATCTTTTTTGATCCCCTCCAGCCACGCGAGTAAATAGTTGTCTCCCTTAAGTTTGAGGAGGGAATCTCTCGTCGAATCTTTCTTTGCCGTCCATTCTTTTTCGTCCAGCACACCCTCTTCTTTGAGCTTGATAACGATATAGCTTTCATCGTCGAAGAATACCCTGTCCGGATAAGGGTTTTCCTCGGACATCTCAAGGAGAGCCGCTTCCATGTCAGGGGAGGAACCGATCTGGGGTATCTCCGAGCCTGGCAGAAATAGACCGGTTTCCGATACCTTCAGACCTTCTTTTCTTGAGAGCTTGGTCATATCGGCTCCATCCTTCAAAAGGGCGAGAATATCTTCGGCCTTCTTTTGAGCTGCCTGTGTGGCGCTGCTCTGAGCATAGATTTCTTTGACCTGTTTCAAAACCTCCTGGAGCTCGGGTGTGTAGGAAGGCTTGAGCGAGGCAAGTCTGAAAACGTAGTAGTTTCCCTTGCTGTCGGAAAAGACGCGTCCCAGATCGCCCTCCTGCAGATTGAACACATATTTTTCCAGATCCTGAATGCCGGCAAGTTCGCCGGTGAGGGGGATGTTGCGGAAGAGTTTTGAGGTCGCTAAGTCGAGCCCCTGCCCTTTGGCGTATTCTGCAAAGTTTTCCTCCTGATAGATGGTGTCGTGCGACAGTGTCGCTTGTTTGAAGGCCGTATCCATACCCTTGATCGATTTCAGTTTGGAAACAATCTCTTCCCTTGCCTCCGACAGGGGCTTTGTCTTTCCGTCATCCATGAACTCGTCTTCATGGTAATCGTAGTATTCCTGTACTTCCTCATCTGATATATTCGGAGCCTCGGTAAAGGATTCTCCTTTGAAGACGATGTATTCGATAATTGCCATTTGGGGTACCCGGAACCATTCACTGTGTTCTTTGAGGTATGCTTCAAGGACCTCTTCGGAAGGTTCTCCTTTAACCTTGACGGTGCCGACGGTTATCTTTATGAAGTTTACATTGACCTTTCTGTTCTGCAGCCGGTAGATCTCATACACTTCCTGCTCGGATACCTTTGCCGACTCCTTGATAAGCCGCTCCACCTTCCCTATCTTGAGGGTTTTTTTCTGAAGGGTCTCAAAGTTCTCCGGTGTCATCCTCTGGTACCGGAGGGCACGTTGGTATAGATCATTATCGAAACCCCCGTTTCTCTGGAAGGCCGGAGAGGAAGAGATAGATGTCTTGAGCTCGTCGTCGCTTACATCCAGCTTCAGCTCATCCGCCTTCAACAGGAGGATCGCCTGGCTGATGATGTTGTCAAGTGCCTGCTGCTTCGGGTTGATTTGTTTGATAAGATCATCGGTGAGATGATCGCCGTATCGCTGGCGGTAGAAATCAAGCAGGTTCTGGTACTCATTTCTAAATTCCGCGTACACGATCCGTGATCCATCTATCATGGCGATGGTTTCAGTCTGTTGTCTCCCCCGCATGGATCCGAAGTAGAAGACGAAGACGATGATGATAATACCCAGCACAACCTTCATGAGCCAGTTTCTGGCATGTTTCCGCATCAGTTGGAGCATATGTTCACTCTCTACCTTTCAAATTTAGTGAGTTGCATTAGTAGTATAGTACTATTCAAAATGCAATAATTTTCTGTAGAATAAGAGAGGGCATTCGAGATTTGGGATATGGGGGATATGTTTCCCCTTTCGGCAGTCATAGTTTTCCTGGATAATTCGGCGGGGTCGCGGGCGGTTGGAATATGGTTGCCTTCGTAAGGCAGATAGCATGGGTTTTCGCCGCCCAAGATTCTGTTTTTTCGGGAGGTTGTTTTTATTTGATTAGGGTATTGAAATACTGTATAAGTAGCGGTCAACCATGACGAACGGGAGGGTGAAGACTTGCTATTTGACTACATTCTGGGGGTAATATCGAACGATTTGGCTATCGACCTGGGGACGGCGAACACCTTGGTGTACGTGAAGGGGAAGGGGATTGTTCTGAATGAGCCCTCCGTTGTTGCCGTGCATCGGAACTCGAGGGGAATAAAAAAGGTTCTCGCCGTAGGGACAGATGCAAAGATGATGCTGGGGAAGACCCCGGGAAACATCATGGCCATACGACCCATGAAGGACGGAGTGATCGCCGATTTCGAGATTACAGAGGCCATGTTGCGCCACTTCATACTCCGTGTCCATAACAGGAGGACCTTTGTTCGCCCGCGGATCATCATATCTATTCCTTCAGGCATTACCCCGGTTGAAAGAAGAGCGGTCAAGGAGACGGCTGAGTCTGCTGGGGCACGGGAGGTCTATCTTATTGAAGAACCCATGGCAGCGGCAATAGGGGCCGGCCTTCCTATAACGGAGCCCGTAAGCTCCATGGTTGTTGATATAGGTGGAGGCACGACGGAAGTTGCCGTTATTTCCATGGCAGGTATTGTCTATTCAAAATCCGTCAGGGTCGCGGGTGATAAGATAGATGACGCTATCATACAGTACATGAAGAGAAAGTACAGTCTCCTCATAGGCGAAAGGTCCGGGGAGATGATAAAGACCACTATCGGGTGCGCGTATCCGGAAAACGAACTGAGAACGGTGGATGTCAAGGGTCGGGATATTATATCGGGTATCCCCAAGATTATTGAAATAAATTCCGAAGAAGTGACGGAGGCGATGGCGGAACCGATCAGTGTCATAATCGATGCCGTAAGAGATGCCCTGGAGAATGCCCCGCCGGAACTGGCGGCCGATATTGTCGACAGGGGTATCGTATTGGCTGGTGGCGGAGCCCTCCTGAGAAACTTGGATATGCTCCTCAGGGAAGAAACCGGATTACCCATAACGATAGCGGATGATCCTCTGTCAGCGGTGGCCAGGGGTGCCGGCAGGGCTCTGGATGAGCTGGATATATTGAAAGAGGTAACCGTTCAGCTATAGCATCAGCTATAGCCATCGGCCCTACGGATTATATCTTTTTCCTCCGGGAATCCCCGCCTTCTGTGTGCTGGCGGTTTCCAGTCGTGTCGTTGTGCGGTGTCAGCGCACAAGAGGGTAAGAAATGGCGCCCCCCAAAAGATCGTACACTGTTATCACAGCCCTTATCCTTGTCGCTGTTTTCTTTGTAAGCTTTTCCCTCTATTTCAAATTACCTGAAAAAACGGGTTTCTTCACGAAGATTGTCCTGGAGACGTCGGTATCCCTGGGGAATTTCGTAAATGCAGCGTTCAGCTCTATCGATCGGGGGTGGGAAAGGTATGTCCTGCTGGTGGAACGGGAACGCGAAATCAAAAAGCTGGAGGATGAGATCGCGCCTTTGAAGCGGGAGGTTAATGATTGCCGCGAGATGTCCCTCGAATGTGTGAGGTTGAGGAAACTGATGGGGGTGAGGGATATCATCACGTTTCCCGCCATTGCCGCCAGAGTGGTGGAAAAAAACAGACTCTCCGTGTTCAGGACGGTGTTGATCGATAAGGGAACGACCGATGGGGTAGAGATCGGATTCCCGGTGGTGGCTACCCGGGGAGTGGCGGGGAGGGTGATAGAGGTTTCGTGGAACGTGTCCAAGGTACTCCTCCTTGTGGATTATAACAGCAATATCGACGCTTTTATCCAGAGGACTCGGTACCAAGGGGTGCTTCAGGGGCGTGACAGGGCCGGGTGTGAGCTGAAATATGTTCAGCGTTCCGCAGATGTCAGGGTGGGGGATGTCGTGATATCATCAGGCCTTGCCGGTGTCTTTCCCAAGGGGCTGCTTCTGGGAACGGTCGCCGCGATCGATAAAACGGAGACGGATCTGTTCCAGGGGATCCGTGTATACCCCTCCACTGACATCACGAGACTGGAAGAGGTCTTGGTCATTGTGAAAAAAGCGGAGGACCGATGATATATTATCTTATCCTGCCGGTTTTTTCCCTTCTCCTGTTGACACTCCAGATCGGCGTTTTCGACGTCCTTTTCTTCGGGAAGATTGCCCCGGAGATATCGCTGATACTGGTTGTGTATGCCGGCTTTTTCATGAATATCATGAGGGGGGGGGTATTATCCGTTCTCCTCGGGTTTTGCATGGACAGTATAACCGGTGTGGAACCGGGTTTCTTTCTGCTCAGTTACACTCTGCTGTTCCTGATCTGTAAGGTGGTCGCGTCCAATATATATGTCAGGGGAAAGATCTTTTCCCTGTGTTTTACGTTTGTATGCGCCCTCTTTGAAAAGCTGCTGATAGTGTTGATGTATAAGGTGTTGTACGGTATGAATGTGTTGAGTGATATAATGACCGTTTCGTTCATGCAGGCCGTCATAACCGCCCTGTTCACACCTGCCTTTTTTGCCTTGTTCCTTCGCCTTGAGGGTTTGTTGAATGCTTGGGAATCGAAATTACCTGATCGGCTATGATCCTGGAGAATCCAGGAATAAGATTCGTGTCTTTAAATGGCTTGTCTCATGTGCCTTTCTCCTCCTGATTTTCAGGCTGGGGAACCTCCAGGTTTTCAGGGGGGACGAACTGAGGCAGCGGTCTGAAGACAACCGAATCCGCGTCCAGGAGATCAAACCCCTGAGGGGTTTGATCATGGATGCCTATGGGGAAATCCTGGTAGACAATCAGCCCTCTTTCGATATATCCATTATCCCGGAGATTGCAAAGGACGTTGAATTGGTTAAAGATAAGCTGGCAGATCTCTGTAATTGGGAGGAGGGGACCCTTTTATTTGAAACGGCTTCTCAGCCATCCGGGAAGCTGTTTGTCCCCGTCAGGGTTGCCAAGAATATCGGGAGGTATGAGTTGGCGGCGGTGGCGACCAATTTGCTGGACTTGCCAGGCGTGGTTGTCGATGTTGTGCCGGTGAGGGAATATACATATGGGAAGATGATGGCTCACATTCTCGGATATGTGGGGGAGATAAGCGCTTTCGAAATGGAAGGAGATGTCTTTGCTTCATACCGGGCAGGCGACATAATCGGGAAGTACGGGATTGAAAAATATCTGAAAGGGCCTCTCAGGGGTAAAAGCGGCGGGCAGCAGGTGGAGGTGGATGCGGCCGGAAGAAGACTGGACGTTCTGGGAAAGATCAGTTCTGTTCCCGGTCATAATGTTGTCCTTAATATTGATGCCGATCTTCAGAAAATTTGTTGGGATGCCTTCCGGGAGCAAGCCGGGACGGCCGTAGTTATGGATCCGCGTACCGGTTCGGTTATGGCAATGGTAAGCAGACCATCCTTCGATCCGAATCTTTTTAATCGTGGAATCTCCGGGGAGGACTGGAAGAAATTGACGACGAATCCCTTGTGTCCCTTGCAAAACAGGGCCATATCAGGACAGTATCCCCCCGGCTCTACCTATAAACTGATTATCGCGGCCGCGGCGCTTGAAGAAGGTCTGATAACGGAGAACACCAAAATATTGTGTGACGGTACACACCAGATGGGCAATCGAACCTTCAGGTGCTGGAAGAAAGAAGGCCATGGGACCGTGGACCTGCATCGTGCCATCGTGGAATCCTGCGATGTCTATTTTTATAACCTGGGGGAGATGCTTGGTGTTGAGAGGATCGCAGAGTATTCCAGGAAGTTTGGTCTTGGATCCAAAACAGGGATATCTCTCCCGGGGGAGAAGGCCGGTCTGGTTCCCACGAGGGAATGGAAACTGAAAAGATTCAGAGAGCCCTGGCAGCGGGGTGAGACCACTTCGCTCTCCATAGGGCAAGGGTTTGCTCTCGTCACGCCTCTCCAACTGCTCAGGGCGTATTGCGCGGTAGCGAACGGGGGCATCCTCTATAAACCGCACCTCATCAAGAAGATTGAAACGGCGGAGGGGAAAACGGTCGGGGAATTCTCACCCGAACCTGAAAGCACGATTCCCATCAGCAAGGAAAACATCGATATCTTGAACTATGCCCTGTGGGGGGCGGTGAATGAACCCCATGGCACGGGCTGGGCACTGAAGAGAGCCGAAAAGGATGTGTGCGGAAAAACAGGCACCGCACAGGTCGTGAGTCTTCCGGAGGATGAGGAGGAGCAGAAGGATGAGATACAGTATCGATTCAGAGACCACGCCCTCTTTGTTTGCTTTGCGCCGTACAGGGACCCCGAGGTTGCCGTGGTGGTGGTTGTGGAACATGGAGGACACGGCGGGTCGGTGGCCGCCCCCATCGCGCGCAGGATCGTTGACGGGTACTTCGACCTTGGGCAGGAGAGGCATATAAGATGAAGTTCGATCGCAGATTGCTGATCAATTTTGACTGGGTCTTCCTGGGGGTGATACTCCTGATAAGTGCCATAGGGATTCTGAATATCTACAGTGCCAGTCATAATATGTACATGAGAGGAGAACCTTTCTATACAAAACAGATATACTGGCTTCTGGTTGGACTTGTCCTGATGATCATCACCTTCAGCGTCGACTACCACACCATCATACGGTACGCCTATCTGATCTACCTGATTTCCATCGCGTTTCTTTTTATGGTTTCCCTTTACGGAGATATTACCCACGGTTCACAGAGATGGCTGGTTCTGTGGGGATTTTCCTTCCAGCCCTCGGAGCTGATGAAGCTGGTATTGATCATTGTATTGGCGAGGTATTTCAGCGATAACGCACAAGGGGGATACCATCTTGGAAACATTTTGATTCTTCTTGCCATTGTGGGGGTGCCCTTTTATATGATAGCACGACAACCGGACCTGGGCACCGCCATGTTTCTGATGATTCTGTTCTTTTCCTTCGTGGTTTTTGTGGGGGTCGGCTGGAAGCTCCTGGTGTCTTTTATCGCGGGGGGTATGACATTGACCCCGCTATGCTGGTTTATCCTTAAGGATTACCAGAAAGAGCGGATCCTTACCTTTTTGAACCCCGAGCGTGATCCCCTCGGCACGGGCTACCACATCATACAATCCATCATCGCCGTCGGTTCGGGAAATATCTGGGGAAAGGGATTTCTCAAGGGGACGCAGACACAACTGAAGTTTCTCCCCGAACAGCAGACGGACTTTGCCTTTTCCGTTTTTGCCGAGGAATGGGGATTTGTGGGAGCACTTGCCCTGATATTTATATTTTTTGTATTGATACTGCTCGGCCTGAAAATCGCGCGGGATTCCAGGGATCTACCGGGGGCCTTGCTTGCTTTTGGGGTGACTATGTTTGTTTTCTGGGGTATATTTATAAATATCGGCATGGTCCTGGGCATATTCCCCGTTGTGGGGATACCCCTTCCCTTCTTCAGCTATGGAGGCTCTTCGATGGTTGTCCTGATGATGGGGGCAGGCCTGCTGATGAATGTGAGTATGAGGAGGTTTATTCTTCAGTCCTGACGGTTTGGTGTGTTTGCCGTGCTTGTTGTGCAGACCCTGGCGCCCGCGTAAATGACTCGCACGAAGAATAAAACAGGGTAAAGAAAGGAAGCACTGGATGGTGGATAAAACAGATAATGAAAGTAAGACCTTATGGGACAAGCTTTCTGAGAGGAGAATGCGGATGATAAGCAGAAGAGAAGACAAGGGTGAGGATATAAAGGCCTTTTTAGGCAAGGGTGCGGAGTTCAACGGGAAGCTTGTCCTCAATGGTTCGGTACGGATCGATGGCGAGTTCAGGGGAGAGGCGCTGGGGAACGGGACGTTGATTATAGGAGAAGGTGCCCATGCCGAAGCGGATATCGCGGTTGACAGCATCATAATCTCCGGCGAGGTGAGGGGTAACTTAAACATAAAGAAAAGAACGGAGATTTCCCCAACCGGCAGACTGGTGGGCAACGTAAAAACAGCGCTTCTTGTGGTGAAAGAAGGGGCGATTATCGATGGCGCGTGCCAGATGTCAGACGATGATACGGGTGAAGACTTGGGGAATGAAACAGCAGAATAAAGAAGCCTATCTTATCGAAAAACATCATAAAATACGAAGTTCACCCCCATAGATACAGGCCACGGGATTAGAATATGACCGCCGGTCAAAAAAAAACTTGACAAGGTCCTGGAGTTATGGTTAGTACTCTCCGGCCTTTAGCATATAGCGGATATCTAAGCATGGCGTGCTTTGGCAAATGCCGAGGGCGGAGGATAGATGATGCTGGTAGTTTTTAAAATACATACTTAACTCATAGGGATGGTGAGCAGTAATGGTCGAAGTAAATTCTACAGTTTGGATCCAAATGGCCAACTTCCTCGTGTTGATTCTTATACTCAACTTTCTCCTTTTTAGACCTGTCTTAAAAATCATCGAAAAAAGAAATAAGAAGATTGAGGAATCGCAGGAAGAGGTAACCTCTCTCGACGAGACGATCGAGCGCAAGATAGTCCAGTACGAAGAGAAAATACGCCAGGCGAGGGCAGAGGCATCGGTTCAGAGGGATGCGGTCAAGGAAGAGGGCACGGAACAAAGCAAAGAGATAATCGGCACGGTACGGGATGAGATCTCGAAGAAGCTGGAAGGCTTTAAAACCCAGTTGCAGAAGGAAACAGACGCGGCAAGGGTTTCCCTTCGGGAACAGACAGAGATGATAGCTGCTGAGATTTCTGAAAAGGTGCTGGGAAGGGGTGTCCAATGAAACGACTTCTTTTTACTGTTTTGGTTTTTACCCTGGTCCCCGCGTTCGCTTATGCATCGGGTGGCGGAGAAGGGGCCGAAGGTACTATGACCAACCTGTTCTGGAGGGTTCTCAACTTTACCATACTGGCTGCCGTTCTTTACAAATTTACAGCCAAGGCGATCGTGAATTTCTTCGTCGGTGACCGCGCATCCATCAAGAATTCTCTGGACGAGGCGGTGGCTGCCAAAGAGGAAGCCCAGAAAAAACTGGCGGCCCATTCTGCCAGACTGGACAAGGCCACGGCGGAAATAGAGGGCATCGCCGATATGATCAAGGCGCAGGGCCTTGCGGAAAAAGAGAAGATTATAGAAGAGGCGAAGCGAACCGCCGAGAAGATGAAAGAAGACTCGGAGGCCAGAGTTGACCAGGAGTTCAAAAGGGCTCTTCATCAGCTCAGGCAGGAAGCCACTGAGCTTTCCGTCACAATGGCCGAGGAGATTCTCGAAAAGAATATCGAAGCAAAAGACCACGAGGGCATGGTCAACGATTTCTTAGATAGGATGGTGAGCCGAAATTGATTGGAAGCGAAATTGCGAAGAGGTATGCCAGGGCGCTGTTTGAGATAGCGCGAGAGGAAGATGCGATAGAGGCCATATACGGCGAGCTTAAGGGCTTCTTGTCCCTGTTGGAGCAGAGCGAAGATTTGGCAGAATTCTTTGCCAATCCCGTATTCGATAGTTCCGACAAGGCGGTCGTTATGGGAGACATCCTGGAGAAGGTTAAGGCGTCTGTCACTACATCGAATTTTCTGAAGCTGTTGGTGGAGAAGAGAAGGATAGATGCTCTTGGGCAGATTGAAGAGTGCTATCGAAGATACATGGATGATGTCTTGAGCAAGGTACGGGTTGACGTAAAAACGGCATTCCCGTTGTCAAGCGAGCTGTCCGCGAGGATCAAGGAACAGATGGAAGGTCTGACCGGAAAGAATATTGAGATGGTTGTTGACGAAGATCCATCACTGCTGGGTGGTGTCGTTATAGGGGTGGGAGATACCCTGTACGATGGCAGCGTTCGAGCTCAACTGAACAGCATAAGGGAACTCATAAAGGAGGATATGTAAGGGATGGATGCAATCAGGGCAGAGGAAATAACACAGGTAATTTCCAAGCAGATCAAGGATTATGAGAAAAAACTGGATGTCAGTGAAATAGG
>Ga0075123_10001226_pt1 | contig 13047 bp, 8 predicted proteins | sample AntAceMetag02UKX_FD_69808 | JGI IMG/M metagenome (GOLD analysis project Ga0075123, IMG submission 69808) | Saline lake microbial communities from Ace Lake, Antarctica - Antarctic Ace Lake Metagenome 02UKX | ecosystem: Environmental > Aquatic > Non-marine Saline and Alkaline > Saline | place... | reverse complement strand
ACCAGTTCTTTCGCAACTTTATAATGCTGATCGCCAAAAGCTGCCAGCTGCGGGAGGTGTGTGACGCACATCACCTGATGCTGCCGGGAGAGGTTCCAAAGCTTTTCACCGACGACCATCCCCACCCTGCCGCCGATGCCCTGATCGATCTCATCAAAGACCAGGGTAGGGATCTTGTCAGCCCTGACCAGTACATTTTTCAATGCCAGCATCAATCGGGACGTTTCGCCGCCGGATGCGATTTTCACCAAAGACTTATATCCCTCACCGGGATTTGTTTCCACCAAAAATTCAACCTGGTCATAGCCGTTCGAATCAAAGGCGACCTGCCTGCCATCTGCCAAAGAAAGACCGCCATCATCCTGTCGGGTCTTGATGGAGACTTTAAACCGTGCACTAGCCATGCGAAGGTCATCCAATTCCACTTCGACCAGATGCCCCAGTCTTTCAGCAGCTTCTTGTCGTTGTTGGCTCAACTGCTGTCCCTTTTCTGCCAGGTCTTGCAACAACCTCTCTTCCCGAGCTCTGAGTTCTTCAGTATATTCTTCAGCGTGGGTGATCGATTCCAGGGCTGATTTCGCCCGTTCGCCAAAAGCTATGATCTCATCAATGGATTTGCCGTATTTTCGTTTGAGTGTATTGATCAGGTCAATCCGCTCTTCAATGCGGTCCAGCAGGCGCGGATTGAATTCGATTTTTTCCACATAGTTCTGTAATTCAAGCACCAGGTCTTGCAGGGAAGTCAGGTTCGCCTCTGCTTGTTGATACTGCGGCTCCGTTGTCGAATCAATCCGTGAAAGACTCTCCAGGGCTTCAACGACTTCCCCTAATAACTCACTGATCGCAGGCACCTCTGGCGTGCCTTCCTCAATCATCATTAACGCATTCTGGGAGTGCTGTGAAAGGCTTTCAGCGTTGGCAAGACGCGTCCGTTCATGACGGAGCTCTTCTTCCTCACCAGGTTTCAGTATGGCAGCCTCAATTTCCTGAGCTTGGAAGGTAAGCATATCCATCCTCTGGGCTGCGTCGCGTTCGCTTTGCAGGAGATCCTTGAGATCCCTCTGTACTTGGCGGAGTTCCTCATAAGTTTCACGGTAAACATCCAGGTCTATGTCAATATCTGCAAAACTGTCTAATAAATTGATATGGCTGCGGACCTTCAAGAGCGAAAGGTGTTCAGACTGCCCGTGAATATCCACAAGATACGCACCAATCTCCCTTTGAAGCGAGGCAGTCACAGTCCTTCCGTTAATCCGGGCGGTATTGCGTCCTTCACGGCGTATCTCTCGTGCCAATGTAATAAAATCCGGGTCATCCAGGAGGTCTTCAGCTTCTAACAAAGCATGGATGGGTGTTTTAATAGCGGGGTCCAGATGAAAGGTCGCCTCAACCTGCGCCCGATCCACGCCGGTGCGGATGGTTGTCGTTTCAGCCCGTCCGCCCAAAACTGCTTCCAGCGCATCCAAAATAATGGATTTTCCAGCACCAGTCTCTCCAGTGAAGATTACCAATCCATTCATTAAATCCAGATGCAGTTGCTGGATGATTGCGAAATTCTCAATGCGCAGTTCAGTTAACATGGGTTGATTCTACCAAAGCTCCTTAGGGACGTCGACTGCCAGAGAGCCTGTAATAGGCAGAGGGGACAGCCAGCACTAAATATAGGATTTGATAGCCAAGGGGAAGCAGGTTCATCAGACTGAACGTACCGGCGCCAAGACTTAAATAGAGGCTGAACAACCTGAACAGGATCATGGGGATCCCTCCCAGGATAGCACCCGTTGAGACCAGCTTGAACAAACGCTTACTGCGTCGTTTCCTTGTAACCGCACGCGCCACTTCCGCAACCGCAGCACCTGCAGCTGGCGCTAAAAGGACGGTGAAGAAACCGATGAATGATACCAGATAGCTCCCGGCGAACGATAAAACAACAGCGATCAGGAATCCCCAGATATAATCCAGCGGTTGACTCGTGTCAAAGCTTTTTTGCTGCTTGCTGACGCACGTCCTGCAGCGGTAACCCGTGGGTGTCTGAACAGCTTCAGCCGGCGTAATAGGTCTGCCGCATTTGTTGCAGCGCAGCGTGATCTCTTGCTCTTCATAATTTCTTTGATTATCAGGTTGTTCTGTCATTTGTTTTTATATTGATTAACGGATTATGTTCCATATAAGCGGTCAGGTTTCGGTAGAAATATCCCGGGTCTTGAAAACGGACCATATGGAGAGATTTCTGGTTCGCAGTGATCTGGACGGAATCCCCGCTGGCGAAAGGCAGCGGTTCATGCCCATCCACACTGACAACCGCTTCATGTTTCGTCTGAACCCGGATGCAAATCGGTGCACCTTCTGAAAGGACGATAGCGCGGTCAACGGATAGATGCGGGGCGACAGGCATCAGCAGGATATTCCGTAATTCCGGCGGCAGGATCGGCCCGCCGGCAGCCAGCGCATAAGCCGTGGAGCCGGTGGCGGTCGCAGCAATCAAACCATCAGCAATATACCGGGCTATGCAAGCCCCGTCCAGCGTGGCTTCCACTTCTATTGGACGGACATATTGACCCCGGGCGACCACGACATCGTTGATCACATCGAAGGTTGTTTCTTCCTGACCTTCCCGAATGCAGCGGGCAAACAACATCATCCGCTCTTCATAGCGGAAGTCACCCTGAAGCAACCTCGGTAGGGTGTCCTGCCATTCTTCCCGTCGCAGCTCGACCAAAAAACCAAAATGCCCAATATTGATCCCCAGCAGGGGAGTATCAACCGGCGCACAAAGGTGTCCCGCCCGAAGGATTGTCCCATCCCCCCCTAAAGCGATCAACAGGTCAAAATTCCTTTGTTCGACAGCTTTCCGAAGGTCCGGATCATAGAGCGAGCCGTGGACTGTGCTGACTCCTTCAGCCGCCAGAAAACCAGCAACACGCCTGGCAACATCCAGCCCTTCCGGGATCTCTGGACGGGCCAGGACAGCAATTCTCTCAGGTGGGGCACATGTTGGAGTCATGACGACCTAATTATAGCCGTTTTCAAAAGCCATCTCAAATGAGATGGTAGAGGTGATTGACAATTGAAGTCCAGGATGATCTACTGCCGACCGAACGCCGTCACTCCACCCAGATGAATTCAAGGGAAGCATCGACTGATACACCTGTTTCGACTGCGGCCAGGTTCAATTCCGGGAAAGCCAGAAAATAAAGCGTTCCCTCCGATTGGATAAAGAAAGCCTTTGAATCGGGGAGCCAATAAACTGAGGTAACAGCCCGGTCCGTGATCTGCTGCAGCAGGTTCCCGCTGGGATTTTGATATAACCTTGCTCCTGAGGCGGAAGCTTCACCATCTCCCCATGCGATCATCCAATTCCCGCTTGGTGAGACATTTAGATTGCCCTCATCCCGCAGGATCAAACCTTTTCCTTCCGGTGTGAAAGCGAACACCCCCTGAGAGCCAGCAGCGACAAATACCCCACCTTCATCCCATTTGAGGGCCTCCCAATTCCCAGCACGCTGCAGCATCAGCACAGTGCTGTCTGCCTGCAGCAGGTAAACCCCACTCATCAAGCCCATTGGCAGGGCGTCTTCCTCGCTTAAAACTAACGCCAAGCATCGTGATTCTGGATCAAACGCAACCTGCCGAAAACCACCCTGAAGGTGAATGCCGACTGAACGATTGATCACATTCACCTGGCGGAGTGTTTGCAGCCCATCGGCTGTCTGAGAGTAACTGATAAGACTCTGCGCATTGATCCAAGCGACGAAGACTTCACTCTGGCTTTGCCCACCTGGAATGTAAAGCGCATTCTGGTCAGCATAGTCAGGGACGCTGATGACATCTACAACCTCAGCGCGCCAACCCGTCTCTGACGCATAACTTCCCAGTTCTTGATTGACCAGCCAGTTACTTCCAGGCGCCCAGGAGGGTGAGACGCTTTGGGTGTAAAGGCCATTTAAACGGTTAATCCTGTCCTTTTCTATATCAAGGACATAAAGGTCGCTCGAGCGGCTATCCAGCGCGGCTGAAAAAGCCAGATAGCGTCCATCTGGCGACCAGGCTAACCCATCAGGGAAGGTAACCGCAGAAAGCACCGTAAGCGCTTGTGCGTCTTCCCCATTGATGATGTCACGCTGGATTGAGAGGGAAAGCAGCGGGGTTACTTTTGTGGCTTGAGTGGAAGGGAGATCAATTTGATAGAGCGCCAGTTCATCGGTGTTCAAAGGCGAACCCGCCCGAAGAATCAGTGTATGCCCATCTGGAGAAAGCCCATCAACCAGATCCCCTGGATAGACCAGTTCAGGCAGGGGGATTTCTATGACAACGCCAGCATCAACATCATAGGCATGCAGCCCGCTCCCATCAGGAGCCGGATAAACCAGCCAGGGACCGTCCAGAGCAGCAGGTGTGCTGGTTTCCGTTGAGTCTGGTTCCTCCATTGTCGCCAGTCCTTCATCAGGGCCTTCAGACACTGCCTCTGAAGCAGGGATACTCGTCTCTGTTGGGGTCATTATCGCAGCAGTAGCTGATGAGGGTTCCAAAATCCCCGACTCCACCTGACACGCAGTGCACACCCCCAAAAGGAAAAACATCAGTAGACCCAGACATCGAACTGGTTTTCTCATCTTTTACTTGTTGTCATTCCTTAATTGCTTCAAGGCTGGACATGGATGCCACAAGTGCCTTCAATCCTAAACCTTCAAAATAGACCTCAACGGTCTCATCACCATATTCCAGCCGGCTGTTGCGGACCACCCCTTCTCCGTACACCGGGTGGATGACGCGCATTTCAGGAAAGAATCGCTGCACAGGCGCTTCTGGCTTTTCAGATCGCCTGCGGGAACCGGATGAGCTGTAGCGCAAGTCCCATCTAAACTCGCTCATATCATAGGTCGCGTGTTGGGTTGTTGTGGTGCTGATCTGCCCCCGGAATAAGTCTTCTGGCAGGCTTTCTAAAAATCGGGACGGCTGCATGGTCTCGTAGCTGCCGTAGGGGCTGCGTCGCCGGCGGGCACGCAGCAGGTAAAGTCTGTTTTTCGCACGGGTCAATCCCACATAGAACAGCCGTCGTTCTTCTGCCATGGCTTCCGGGTCATCCCGAGACCGGCTGTGGGGCAGGTACTGTTCATCCAGACCAATAATGAACACCTGGGGGAACTCTAGACCTTTAGCGGCATGCAAGGTCAACAGCGTGGGCGCATCAAGCGTCTCCGGGAGCGTATCCTGATCGCTAACCAGCGCCATCGCCTCCAAAAATTCCGCCAGGCTGCGCTCCTCATATTCTAGTAAGACGCTGCGCAGCTCCAGCACATTCGCCCAGCGGTCCTGTTCCTCTTCACTCTCATCTTTGATAAATGATTCATACCCGGTATCCAACAGGACCTGATCGAATAATTCGGTCAATGAAACCTTATCCATATTCTCTCGCCAGCCTACCAGCATCCTGCTGAATGGATCCAAACGGTCTGCCGCTCGCCCAAGCTCATCTCTATGACCGGCATCTGCTACCATCCCCAGGGCAAGCAATATTTCACCGCTGCTCTGCCCGGATTGCCGAGCCAGGGCTTGCAACTTTTCCAACGTGACGGAACCGATCCCGCGCGGCGGCAGGTTGATTACCCTTGCCAGGCTGACCTCATCCTTCGGATTATAGATCAACCGCAGAAAAGCAATTATATCCCTGACCTCCCGACGCCCATAGAAGCGCTGTGTGCCGACCAGGCGGTAGCTCATGTTTGCCCTCCGGAAAGCTTCTTCCAGCAAACGGGATTGGGCGTTCGTCCGGTACATGATCGCAAAATCAGATTCCACAGCCTGACCGGCGATCACCTGATGAGTGATGGTATCCACCACATAAGCGGCTTCTTCCAGATCATCCCTCGCTTCATAAACCACAATCTCCTCGCCAGTGCCGTGGTCAGAAAATAGTGCTTTACGTGTGCGGTTGGGATTTTCATCAATGACCGCGACCGCCGCATCCAGGATCGTTTGCGTTGAGCGGTAATTTTGCTCAAGGAGGATCTTCTTCGCATTGGGAAAATCCTTTGCGAAGCGCTCGACGTTCCGGTAATCCGCGCCGCGCCAGCGGTAAATAGATTGATCCTCATCTCCCACCACGAAAAGGTTCTTATGGTAGGAAGACAGATAATGAAGCAGGTAATACTGCGCTTTGTTTGTGTCCTGAAATTCATCAACAAGAATATGGTGAAACCGCCGGGCGTATTTCTGCCGTACATCAGGGTCAGATTCAAGCAACCGGGCGGTGTAGAGCAGCATGTCATCGAAATCCAAGGCATTGCTCGCGACCAGATAGTTCTGATAAGCCTGGTAGATCTCTTTGATGGTTTCATCACGGTGGCTTAATATGAGATATTCGTCCGGACCAATCAACTCGTTCTTCGCCATGCTGATCTTCGCCAGCACCTGCCGGTTGCGGTAATCCTTTTCGTTCAAGCGCATCTCCCGGATCACTCGCCTGACCAATGTTAATTGGTCATCCATATCATAGATCACATAATTATGGTCAATGGGGAGGTGTGCTGCTTCGCGCCTCAGTATCCGCCCACAAATAGCGTGAAAGGTCCCCAACCAAAGCCCATCGGATTTACTGCTTAACAAGCCTTCGACTCGGCTTTTCATCTCCCGGGCTGCCTTATTGGTAAAGGTCACTGCCAGGATCTGGTATGCCGGTACATTCAAGGCTGCAATCAGGTATGCGATCCGAAAGGTCAGGACCCGCGTTTTGCCAGAACCTGGTCCCGCAAGGACAAGAATAGGTCCTGACGGTGCTGCCACGGCTTGGTTTTGCTGTTCATTGAGTTCACTGAGGATATCTGCCATGATGACAACGATTGTACCGTTGCCACCCTGGCGCGTCAACGAAAAAGAAGAGATAACCAGCTTAAAATAACAAAAATTTAAATTAACAAATGAAGGGCTCAGACATTGAACCGGATCTCGATCACATCCCCATCTTGGATAATATATTTCTTGCCCTCCAGGCGCAGCTTGCCCTGATTGCGCGCTTCAGCAAAACTGCCCAACGCAGCCAAATCCTTGAACGAGATAACTTCTGCCCGGATGAACCCTTTTTCCATATCCGAATGGATCGCCCCTGCCGCCTCCGGAGCGGTCGCACCTTTCCTGACCGTCCAGGCATGCACTTCTTTTTCACCCGCTGTGAAGAAGGATAGCAATCCAATAAGCTCATAAGAAAGGCGAATGAACCGATTCAAGCTGGGTTCATCAATCCCGTATTCTTTTAAAAATATGGCTGCATCCTCCTCCGGGAGTTGAGCGATCTCCATCTCAAGCTTAGCGGGGATATGCACGACCTTTGTGTTGGCATAAGGCGTCTTGATCTCTATAGGAGTTTGTTCCTCTGATTGGTTCACAACAATTAGCTGGGGTTTGCGACTCAGGAAGCCGTAGCTGGAGAGCATCTTCTCTTCGTCCTCCGTAAAGGACTCATTCCGCAGGGGAACCTCATCAGAAAGCAGGCTACTTATCTTTTCAAACAGGACTGTCTCGCGCTCGACCAGTGCTTTATCCCTGCCCACGCCGCCCCGTTTACGTTCCGCCTCAAGACGCTCCAGTTTCCGTTCAACCAGGATCATATCATTCAGGATTAGCTCGGACTCCATATTTGCCAGGTCCCGAAGCGGGTCCACATTGCCTTCGAGATGCGGCACGCTGGGATTGGCGAAATGACGCACGACATGGATGAAACCGTCCATCTGCGCAAGCGTATTCAATAGTGGCCCTGAAATACCACCCTGAGATGCCTTGCCTTCCAAGCCGGCGATATCGGCGTAGGTGACCTTGGCATGAACGACCTTCTTCGGTTCAAAGAGAGCAGTTAACGCGTCCACCCGAGGGTCAGGTACGTCAATGACAGCAGTATGCACTTCCACCTTCCCACCGCTAATCCCTGTGGGGACGTCCCCGCGGGTCAGCGCGTTGAAGAGCGTTGTTTTTCCTGATTGCGACAGTCCGATAATACCCAGTTCCATCATCTACTCCATCTTGAGTGTGTCGAAAAATTAGTAGACCACTCTTTTACTTTCATGATACCAGACATTCCCTTGGGTGAATAAATGAGATTCATTTCTCAGATCCGCAATGGAAATTGTCCTAAATATTCGAGGTGCTCTTGACCTTACCATCTCAAACGGTTAGAATATTACAAACCAGCCGAAGTGGCGGAATAGGCAGACGCGCACGACTCAAACTCGTGTGCCTTCGGGCATGTGGGTTCGATTCCCACCTTCGGCACCAAATGAAAACTAACTCGCCATGATTGGGTGAGCTTTTATCATCTCTGACGCCTTGATTAATTCGTCAGAGGAAAACAATCAATTCAATCAAAGGTTCCACTACCTTTTCTGAAACCACCAAGAACAACATCGCTATCCGTCGTGTGGAATAGGGAACCATATGTAAGAGAGCCGCATTGCTAAGAGATATTTCTAGCAATGCCGGTTCTTTTATTTCTCATGAATTCTTCAGGTGGGCAACCGTCACACCCTCGCCCCCTTCTGTCCTCCCCCCGGTTTCAAAATTCTTAACATATGGGTTGCTGCCTAATGCCTGGCGGACAGACTCTCGAAGCCTGCCGGTGCCTTTACCGTGAATGATTCGTACGAAAGGCAGCCCCGCCAGATAAGCTTTCTCCAGGTAACGGTCCAGAGCGTCCAGACCTTCGTCAACACGCTGACCGCGAATATCCAGTTCAACGCCCGGTGATTCAACACGAGAAGGCAGGGTGATCCTTCCTGACCTTTCTTTCCGGGGTTTCTCCTCTTGTGAAAATTCATCCACGCCCTTCCGCACCACATCTGAATTTCGGGCGCGGATGCGCAGCCTGCCCACCTGCACTTCAATCTCTTCTTCGCTGATCGCAGTCACCACCCCATCCTGGTCAATCGAACGCAGGTGAACTTTCTCTCCCAGGCGTAAGGGCCCCTTAGGTTTCCTGACCCGCTTGGCGGGCGTTTCCCTGACAATCGGCTCAGCTACTTCTTCTTCCAGGGATGCCACCACGTCGTCAACTTCATCCACCGCGTCCAACGGTTGGCGAGCCTGGGCTAATTTCCGCCTGAGGTTTTCCATCTCCTCGCGCAGTTCTGAAAGGTTCAACTCAGCCTGCTGGCGTGTTTCTTCCAGCAAGGCGTAACGCTCATCCTCGACCGCGTCCAACCGTTCAGCCAGCGCATTACGCACGGCTTCCGCCTCCCGCTGTGCCGTTTCTGTCTCTTCCCGCGCCTGGCGCGCCAGGTCGCGCTGGCGGTGGATCTCATCCAATAAATCCTCTGCTCGAAGATCAGCAGGATCAATCTCAGCTCGGGCAGCGTCAATGATGTTCTCCGGCATTCCCAGCCGCTCAGCGATCGCCAAAGCGTTCGAGCGTCCCGGCAGTCCAATGGTCAGGTGATAGGTCGGCTTGAGAGTCTTGAGGTTGAACTCAACGCTGGCATTCAGTACGCCAGGCGTGGTGTGGGCATAAGCCTTCAACTCCGGATAATGGGTTGCGATCATGCTGGTGATGCTGCGATCCAAGAGATGTGTCATCACCGCTCTCGCCAGGGCAGACCCTTCCTGCGGATCCGTCCCCGCACCCAATTCATCCAGAAGCACCAGCGATTTTGGATCTGCTTCCTTCAGAATACTGACGATATTAGTCACATGCCCTGAAAAAGTGGAAAGGGATTGTTCAATGGATTGCTCATCGCCAATGTCCGCAAAGACATCCGCAAACACTGTCAGGACAGATCCGGACTGCGCCGGGATGTGCAACCCTGATTGTGCCATTAATACCAGTAAGCCTACCGTCTTGAGCGTAACCGTCTTGCCGCCTGTGTTCGGTCCGGTGATGATGAGTGCATAGGTTTCCTGATCCAGGTCAATATCAATTGGGACTGCTGTATCTGGATTTAATAAGGGATGGCGGGCTTTGAACAGGCGGATGGTGCTGCCGGGATGGCGGCTGTCATCCTCACGGAAGGGCGCCAGCCCAGGTTCAGATGCATCCATATCTTCCGCATAACGGGCGCACATAAATGCCAAGTCCAGTTCTGCCATGACCTCAACCATCGCCTCAAGGACAGTCGCATGCTCTGCGACCGTATGGCTCAACTCTGCCAGAATCCTGCGGACCTCATCCCGTTCTGCCAATTCAAGCTCGCGATAACGGTTGTTCCACTCGACCACTGGCAACGGCTCAATGAACAAAGTCGCCCCAGATGCGGACTGGTCGTGGATCACAGCCTTGATCCGCCCTTTGAACTCCGCTCGCAGTGGGAGAACGTTCCGCCCGTTGCGCTGTGTAATGATCGGTTCCTGGAGCATCTTAGCAGTACTGGAGTCAGAGAGATACCGCTGCATCCGTGCCATCATCCGCTCATAGGTGATCTTCATCTCCCGGCGGATACCAGAGAGGTTCTCTGAAGCTGAATCCAGAACATCCCCCCGGTCTGAGATGGTCTTGCTGATCTGATCCACCAAACCCAGCCCAACGGGCAAACCGCCCGCCAGGCGGAAGAGGTGCGGAATATCCTCAGCCTGATTCTCCAGAACCCGCCATACCGTCCGTGAGACGATCAGCGTATTTTTGATCCCCAGCAAGTCGGCAGACTCAAGAACCCCGTCCCGCCGGGCAAGGCTGACCATCGGGCGGATATCCATCGCGTTATGAAAGGAGACATCCGCATCCAAACTGAGGATATGCCTTGCTTCCCGTGTGGCATTCTGGCGAGCCTGCGCTTCCACCAGGTCAGGGGTTGGGCGCAGCTGCCGCGCCAGGTCCGCCGAAGCTGAGAATTCAGCATACGCTGTCAGCCTGGCAAGGATTTTAAAATATTCCAGTGTTTCAAATGCTTTTTCGTTCATGCGAATGAAAGTTTATCATGGAATCAGGGAGAAGATGATAACACGATATGGAATTAGGGATTGGGTGAACGGACAAACAATGAATTTAAATGGAACCGCTATTAGGTATCACGAATCGATAGTGAAATCTGAAATCGGGGTTAGGCGATATTATCTACGCAATCCAATCAGCGACTATGAAAACAGGTGGGTCACTTCTCATCCAGGTCAACCAGCTCAGCAATCATCGCCTGACACTTCTGCTGGTACGCTTCTATCACCCGGTCATAGAAGGGAAATCCCTGCCAGGGGTTGATCCGGTTGTGCTCTGCCAGCCAGTCGTAGGTCCGTTTAGCGCCGGTCTTCCAGTCAATCGTATATTTAAAGCTCAGATCAGCCTTAGCCGCTCTGTTGTCCATGATGTTCGAGTGTTGGAAATTGAGGTAGGTGATCATAGTCTGTTCCGGTGCGATCTTCACCAGGAGGTCCGCTGGGATGTGCATAAGTGTGGGTTTCGGTGCGCCGATCGCTTCAGCTAACCGTTCGTGATACTGATTCCAGGTCTGCCATTCCTCGCCAGTGACATGGTAATTCTTTCCATAGGCTTTCTCATTGCCAACCGCGTTCACAAATGCACGCCCAACATCGTCGGCATGGCAGGACACCCACAGCGACTCCCCATCACCATGGACAATGACCGGCTTACCTTTGAGCAGCCTGTCCAGAAAATAAGTCTCCCAGCCAAAGGTGTGGATAATGCTTCCCCCTTCTCCATAGGTGGACGCGGGGCGGATGATCGTCACCGGGAAGTGGCCTTCCTTGTGAGCAGCCCTGAAGAGGTCTTCACATTTGGCTTTATCGCGCCCATAATCCGAAAGCGCGTTCCTGGATTGAGATTCGGCTACCGGAAAAACCTCGGGCGGCTTGGTATACACGTCCACCGAGCTGCAGAAAATGAGCTGTCCTATGCATCCTTTGAAAGCGCGTATGTCGCTTTCCGCCTGCACCGGCTGGAAGCAGATCATATCAATCACACAATCGAATGGACCGGCATCCACCATTTGCGCTTCAAATGTGTCAAATTCGTTCCTGTCGCCCTTGACCAGGTGATAACCTTCAGGCAGGCGCGGCATGGTCTCCCCGCGGTTGTAGAGCGTCAGGTCGTGCCCTGCCTCAAGCAGCTGGCGGCTGATGGCTGTGCTGATCAACCCCGTCCCGCCGATGATCAATATGTTCATGGTCTTCACTCCAATTGATCTTCAGTTATTTATGCTAATGATTATTCAGCTGTATTTTAATTGCACATTCTAAGGAGTTAATTCTAAATCAAGGTTGCCACTGTTGAACTCCACCAATTTATCCCAATTAATATCACCACTTAAATTACAGTACTCGTCTAGGAATAATTTTGTGAATCGGTTGACAACACGACTCTTTTCACGATAGAAGGCTTCATTGTGCTCTTTCGCACGATAACCTATAGGCTCAATAATATCCTTATATAATTCTGTGTTGTCACTTATTAGGTACCAGAAATTTTGACCGACAACCTTTTGATATCCATGTAAAAAAGAGGTCCTGGTTTTACCATAGCAGATTCCAAGAACTGACTGAACATTACTTACATGATGTGACTGTTTGATTCTAACGACAGCATTTGCTAAATCTTCCATTAGTTTCCGATGCTGAGAACTGTTTCCCCAATTAGTTCCTGACTTTATTGAAATCACATAATGGATATCCTCTTTAAATAACTCTAGATCAACACCTGGGGCAGAAGATTTATGTCCGCTATATGTTCTTCCTGCAATGAAGATCGCCAGCTCTTCTAGAAAGTCACCAAATAATTTTTCTTCTGAAGACGAAAGGAATGCATCTAATAAGCCAGTAATCAATTCATTGGCTGTTGATATGTTTTTTGCTTTTAAGAGGTATGGGTTTTTCTTGAGTAACTTCTTTAGGTCCAGACTTTCCAATGAATATATTCTTCGATCATGAAAATCAACAATATTTTGATTAACAAATTCACACAATTCAGAAAGTTCTAAATTCTTCATATTTCCCTCTTAATCTTCAGCATGATATTCTTCAGAATTTTCAGCAATAATCGGTAGCTTTATTTGAGTATCAGAGATTCTTTCCTGGCAAATTTCAATAAATCTTGATTCAATATCGATGCCAACATATTTTCTT
>Ga0075123_10001222_pt1 | contig 13069 bp, 10 predicted proteins | sample AntAceMetag02UKX_FD_69808 | JGI IMG/M metagenome (GOLD analysis project Ga0075123, IMG submission 69808) | Saline lake microbial communities from Ace Lake, Antarctica - Antarctic Ace Lake Metagenome 02UKX | ecosystem: Environmental > Aquatic > Non-marine Saline and Alkaline > Saline | place... | reverse complement strand
GAAGATTTGGCAATAAGTGCTAAAAAACAAATTAAAGGTTTCTAATATCATTTAGTAAAAAAAAACATATGTCAATTTCAATTCTACGCCAAGCAAACTCTAAAAATTTTTCAGCAACTCCGATTTATCCTCATGCAAATACAGGGTTTGAGGCTATTACTTTTGGGTCAGATCAATACGAAAGCTATATTGATTTTGTTTATTCAATAAGATTAACAGATTATAAAACGGGTAATGATTTTAGAAACCTTATACCCCCTCTTAATAGCTCAGGATACTCTTATTTCGATGCTATTAAGCCAATCAATCAATCTGTACACTTTACAGCTCAACCTGAGATAACAGCATTCAGTGCTAATACTTCTCATATGGGCAAATATAAGTTTACTGTTACTGAGTACTATAGTGGAAAAACATATGATTCAAGTTCTGTGTATGGAATATATGCAAATACATCTCTTAAACAATTTCTGAATGATGATATATACGAGGTTAATATGCTAGATTATTCCATCAATAGCGATACATCAAAGTTCCTTTCATATATCACACCAACAAATGTGCAGGAGGTAAGATTAGGGGATTGGGGAGCGCTTAAGTCTTTCTATGGTGCCAATCAAATTTTGCTTGGTAATAGAAGTTTCTTCAATGAGTTAAAGATTGAGGTAACAAAAGAGAATGGTTCTGTATATGCATATACATTAGCAAATAATGTACCATGGGTTGATTGCACCTCAGCTGCGGTAAAAGATTGTTCAAATAATACAGTAGAGTTTCCTGCTTATCCTGCCAATTTGGCAGCATCAACAGGAACTATTTTAGATACAATAACCTTAGAATCTGGATTTGTTTATATTATAGGCACGGCCAATCCTGTTTCTTTGGTGGTTGGAGATACATATAAGATTTCAGCATATTCAACAACATCCCCTACCTCTGGTGACACTGTTTCTCAGGATTATAACTTCAAGGTGGTATGTGATAACTTTTCTGATTTGCAAGTTTTGTGGGAGAATGAGCTGGGGGGTAATGAATATTATAATTTCTCTAACAAAGAGATAATAACAATAAATAATAAAACTAAAACTTATAAAAAGGATAGGAATGATTGGACAACATTTGAAACAACATTTGATTTCCCATTTTATTATGAGCAGGTAGAAGAAAAAAGAGACACAGTATATCAGAGTACTTATAGGGAAAATTATAAACTAACTTCTAGGCTTTTAAATGACGAAGAGGTGTTACGTTTAAAATCGTTGTTCTACTCAAAAAATATCCAAATAAGGATTGATGACATATGGAGACCTGCGTTACCTGCAAAATCATCAATGAAATTAATTAATAGTGATATACCAGGATTTAAATATTATCAATTTGAAATAACAGTTGACCTAAATAAAAACTTGATTTAATGTTAGCAATAAGAAAAAAGGAAGATTACATATTTAATGAGGAAACCCCCTCAGTAATAATTACATCTGGTTTAACTTATGATACGAATACTATTTTAGGTTCAACAGCAATAGAGTTTGATATTAACAATAGTTCTGAAAGTATTAGGATGGCTAACTTAGAGGATGGTAAAACTTATTTTTTAAAAATATATTTAACACCAAATCCAGATACATTTTATGATGCTACTGATGAATTGAGAGTTCAATTAACATCGGGGGCCAATACTTCAGGTGCTGAATATGCTGTTAAGGATGATGAATCAGTTAGTTTATCAATTGAAACAGATGGTAAGAGTATTTATATAAATCTAAGTGGAGATGTTGTAGCTGGTCAAATAACTGGCTGGATAGATTATGCAACTTTACAACAAAATAAGTGGGAAGAGTTAGATATAGAGGCGTCCAATATTAAGTTAAATAATGCAATAAAAGAGACAACTGATTTAAATAAGATACAAACACAATATTCAAGTAGTTTCCCCTTAATTATGAACAAAAGGAATATTGCAGCATTGGGGGTTAACCCAAATATATTAACAAAATACAATAATGTTAATTTGGTATATGAATTTAGGTTAACTCTATCTGATTATAATTTTGATGGATGGTTGGAAGTAACTAAAATTTCAAAAAGCGATCAAGTATATATAGCCACAGTTAATCTTTATTCGAAGATTATTGATTTTATCACAGATATTTCAGATCAAAAATTAAATCTAATAAAGGGTTTAACTCAACCAGAATATGTTAATAGTAATATAAGGCAACATTCTTATTCAGCAGTAACTGGAAGTCAAGAGTATTGTTATATTATGCACGACTATGGGCAAAATATAAATAATAAATTTTTCTCTAATACTAAGGGGGTTAATAGAAAACTTGTAAAGATTGAAAGTGATTTCAATAGTAATACAAGTTTTTATTTAAATAATGAAACCAGAGAATATAATTCAATGGATACATTTTATACAGAAATTTTCTCTAATAATTTTTATCCCTCATATTTCGCAGAATATATGTTTAGGAAAATTCATACAGATTATGGTTTTTCTGTTGGGGGGGATTTACTCGACATAGATGCTTTTAGTAATTTATTGATTATGCCAAGCAATTTAACAGAGGAAGTTTCAGAGGAAGATTACGCACTAAAATCTGTTATGGGTTCTGCTTACAATTCTCAAATACCTCAGAACACATTGGTAACATTAACCATCCCCCTAAGTGCAGATACGAACTATGATAACGGTTCAATTAATAGTAATTTATATGAACCAGAACACGCAATGTATTGTGGTTTTGATTATGAAATAACAATATCTTTTACTGGCGATACTGTTGCTGGTTATTATAATGTTGGTGGTGAATTTGTAATTTTATATGATGGTATTGCAACTAATAATTGTGATTTTGTTTCTCATTATATCGGCACATCATTTGAAGAAAATGAGGTTAAAGAAGTAACTTGGCAAGGCTCAATCCCATCTGGTATTTATATTCCAGAGAAGAATATTACAGGTGGGGGAATAAAGTTTATATTAAATTTGACATCAATAGATACACCAAGTTATATTAATTATCGTATTGTAGATATCAATATAAGTAATGTGGGTAAGATTAGTGATAGGGTGGCCCCTACAGCAACATTTAACTCTGAACAACTCTTACCTAACATTACTAAGTTTGATTTCGTTAAACAGATTATTACAATGTTTAACTTATATCCAACTATTGAGAACAATAAAATCATATATAACACATATGACAATTTTTATACAGGAAGCACAGTAACAATTGATACACGAGATATAGATGTTACCGAATATCAATTACCTCAAAATTTTGTTGCAAATAAATATAAATGGAATTGGAGGCAAAATGATAATATTGGTGATATAAAATATTTCAATGATAGCCATGAAAATGATTGGGGTTCTTATTCTAAAAAAGGTATAAATAGCAATGACACTATACAGGAGTACAGTAATCCTTTTGGTATAACTTACCACAGAGCTGTTGAGTTGGATGGTGGTACAGTATTAGAAATGGGTGTGAGCTCTGCTAATATGGGTGTGGATAACAGATATGTTTATATTGGTGATCCAGATGTTTATTTTTATAACTCATGGGAACCAATACCAGATGATGTAACTTTTGGCATATGGACAAATATGGCTTCCCCCCAAATAAACGGTGGTAATGTTGCATATATTACTGAATATTTCACAACAGTTGATATTGATAATATTAACACAGCAGTTTACTCTGAGGGTTCTGATAGTTTATTATGGTCAAGTCTCTATGATAATTATTATAAAACAGAAATACAAAATTTAACCAATGTTAATGCCCTTAAAATAAAATTTAAAGCTTATATAACTGAGGGGAAATATGCTATGTTAGAGTTGGGCTCACTTGTTAAATTACAAAATGCTTACTTCCATATAGAAAGTATAAAGAATTTCAATGGAAAAGATATGGCTGAGTTTACTTTAATAAAAGTTAATGTAAATCCATTCTATACATCGTAACAAAAATACTTATTTAAATATCATTCAATAAAATAATAATATGGCAAGCGAAAAAACCGTAACATATAAACTGGAATTTGATACTCAACAATTAGATACTGAGCTTATTAAACTTAATAAGGAGATGGATGAATTAACTCAAACACAAAAAGAGTTAAGAAAATCTAATCAAGCTGGATCAAAAGAATTTGCTGAAAATGCTCAAGAACTTAAAAAAGTTAAAGGTAGTTATTCTGATGTATCAAAAGCTATCACCAATGTAAATAAAGTACGTTCAAAAGAAACAGGCCATCTTAAAAAGCAAAAGGCACAACTATCTCTTGTTACACGTCAGATAGATAAGTTAACAAAAGAAGAATTGGATAATGAGAAGATAGGTGGCAAACTTATAAAGAAACAAAAGCAATTATCAGATTCATTATCAAAAGTTGAAAAAGAAGGTGGAAATGCTCATCGTTCAGTGGGTAAATATTCGGAAGCACTTGATGGAATGGGCTCAAATTTAACCTCAATAACAGGTAAAGGTGGTAAAGCTGGTGAAATGATGGGCAAATTCAGTGCTGGTGCAGGCATAGCAGTTGGTGCTGTTGCTGCGTTAGTAGTTGGTATGTATAAATATGCAGAAGCTGCATTAGTTGCAGCTAGGGACACTACAAAAGTGGCTTGGGCATTAGGAGAAAGTAGAACACAATCTAATGAATTAAGAAAAGAAATAAATGTATTAAACGCTGTATGGGGAGCAGAGTTCAACGATACTTTAAAAGCATCACAAACCTTAATGTATGAGTTTGGGGTGTCTTCAGAGTTCTCTTTGGATATAATCAAGCAAGGTTTTGAATCGGGAGCAGATGTTAACGGCCAATTTTTAGAGTTGTTAAAAGAATATCCAGCACAATTAGCATCAGTTGGATTGTCGGCAAAAGAATCTATTGCACTACTTACACAAACAGAACAAATGGGTATTTATTCTGATAAAGGAATTGATGCCATTAAAGAGGGGGGAATACGTTTAAGAGAAAATACAAAAGCAACAGCAGATGCATTAAAAGTATTAACAAAACAAACCCAAGAAGAAGTTAAGAATGCTATTGCTAAGGGTAAAACCTTTGAAGCAATGAAGTTAATTTCAAAGGAATTAAAAAATACAACTTTATCAGCAAGTGAAACTCAAACCATTATTGCAGATGTATTTGGGGGAGCTGGTGAGGATGCTGGTATAAAATTCTTATCATCTTTAGGTGAAATCAATCTTGAATTAGATACTTTACCTAACAAATTAAGTGAAGGTGAGACAGCTTCTAATGAATTAACTGAAGCTTGGTCAATGTTTACTGATAATTTAGTATCACAAGATAGTGGATTGGTTAGTTTTGCGGCTGGTGTTAAGAATTTATTTGCAGATATTGCATGGTTCTTTAATGAAATGATTGATAGATATGAAGAGTGGAAAGGTTTAACCCCTGACGAAAAGGTAGCAGAATTAGCGGAGGATTTCAAAAGCACAACATCTTGGATTGAACGAACTACAAAAGCCGTTAATGAGCACATGTTTTCATTAGAAACTTTAAACACAAGGCAATCTTCTATAATTACTCAAATTGAGCGGTTGAATGCAAAAAAAGAAAGACAAACTTATTTATTAAGCTCTGAAAAAAAGGAACTAAAAGAATATGAAGATTTATTGGTAGTAATAGCAGATGGTATTACTAATTATGCTGATGAAGAAAAAAAGTTAAATAAGATAAAAGAAGAAGGCATTGGTTTAACTGATGAGCAAATTGCTGCAAATAAAAAAGCTAAACAAGCGGCAGATGATGCAGCAGCAAAAAAGGCAAACGCAGAAGCAGAGAAACAACGTTTGATTGATCTTGCAGCATTTAAGAAAACTCAAGCAAGAGAAGATATTGATTTGGTTAGGAAAACCCGTGCAGAAAGACAAGCTGTACTCGATAACATTTATGCTAAAGAAAAAGAAGATTTAAAATTATTAGCTGAAGATAGTGAAAGTACTGCTGTACGTCAAGCGTTAAATGCTTTATCATTAGTAGGAGATGAAAAAGAAAAAGAGTTGGCCTTAAATAAACTGTATAACAGATTAAGTGAGGAAGCAGCAGGACAATACTATACATCACTTAACAAAGCTATTTTAAAGCACGGTGAAAATACAAAAGATGGACTTAAATATATTAAAGCATTACAGGATATTAATTTAGCTAATTTAAAAGCAAACTTATCTAATGATTTAGCCAATCAAAAGGTGGCTACTTCTTCAGTGCTTAAAGATAATGATTATAAACACGAATCATTAGAAATTTCAGATAGTGCTTATTATAAAAAGAAAAATGAAATTGCTATAAATAGTTCTAATTTAGAGAAAAAAACACAAGAAAAATTTGTAACTGATTATGTTGTTTTGCTTCAAGAGAAAAAGGCATTAGAAATAGGAATTGCAATTGCAACAATTGATGCTGGTCAAAAACTTAATGATGAGCGAGCTAAAATAGATATTAAGTATTATAATCTTACAGTTAAAGCAGGAAGAGATAAAGTTATAGCTGAAGAGGGGATAAATCAAGCTATCCTAGAATCCAGAAGAAACCTTGCAAAGGTTTCTGAGATGGTGTATGATGAGAGATTGCAAAAGGAATTGTCTCTACTTGAGGTTCAATTGCAAACTCAAAATGATTTTTTAAAAGAAAATGCCCAAAAAGAAAAAGATATATTAGAGAACAAATTTCAACAAGATATAATAGCATTTAAAAAAACAAATGAGTGGGTAACAATGACCACCGAAGAACAAAATGCCTATCTAGTTGAGCTTGCCCTTGCTCACTCAATGACCATAGATGAGATTGAACAGGAACTATCCGAGAAAAGAATGTCAAGGGTTCAACAATACGCAGATAAGGTTTCTGATATAATGAGTGGTGTTGCTGATCTTCAAAGTGCTCTTCAAAATAGAGAAACTATTGCTTTAGAGAAGGGGCTTACTGCTAGGTATAAAGATGAAAAAGCATATAACCAAGCTATTGTTGATGATGCCAACTCTACAACAGAAGAAAAAGCTGCTGCTAGATTGGAATTAGATGCTATAGAGGATGCTATTGATGACAAACGTAATCAAGCATTATCAGATCAATTTGAGAGTGCTAAGAGCTTAAAAATAGCTATGGTATGGATGAATGCTGCACAGGCTATTTTAGGTACTTGGGCAGGATATGCAGAGATGGGCCCCTATGGTTCTATTGCTGCTGGTATTCAAACTGCATTGATATTATCTGTTGCATCAGTACAATCTGACAATATTGCAAGCCAGGACTATGAGCAAATGGCTGAGGGTGGAATGTTAAAAGGAAATCTACATAGAAACGGTGGTATCAAATTAGCAAATGGAACCGAAGTTGAGGGGGAAGAATACGCAATTATTAACAGAGCTTCAACGCAAGCCTATCGACCATTGTTGGATTATATTAACCAAGCAGGTAATGGTAACGGGAATGTGGCTGATGTTAATCCCCTTATCAACTATGATGATATGGCTGCGGCTTTAACTAAGGCACAAAGTGACCAAATGGTTTATGTTGTATCAAGTGATATATCTGATACTCTGGATAATGATAAAAAACTTCAAGTAAGAAGTGGCTTTTAATACAAAACAAATAATAAAAATATCTTAAATAAATTTAAATTATGGAAAAAAAATTACCAATTTACGAGCTATTAGTCGAAGATGACTGGGCAATGGGTGATATAAGTTATATTGATAACCCAGCTAATACTAAACCGTTCTTTGCTTTTAATAAGCAAAAAGTACAACTCTCATCAGTTGTTGAAGATAAACAAGAAGTTATTGGTGTGGTTCTTATACCTGATCAATTAATATTTCGCCAAGACCAAACAGGATATGAATATCAAGTGTTTTTTTCTGAGGAAACTATTGCTGAATTATCAAGGCAATATATAGCTAATATGTGGGGAAATGCTGGAACAACTTTGCAGCACGATTTACCAGTTAAAGATACACAATTATTAGAATCTTGGTTTACAGGTGAAACTGATAAAGCCAAAGGTTTAGGTTTTGATGACTTACCAAAAGGAACTTGGATGGTTCATTTCAAAGTAAACTCCCCAACCGTTTGGGCAGAAATAAAAGCTGGAATGGCTAATGGATTTTCTGTGGAAACTTGGATGAACATTATTCCTACAGAACTTTCTAAACAAACCCCTAAGGTAGAAGATGAGGTTATTGAACCAGAAGTTGACTTGACTGATGAAGAAGTTATTGCTGAAATCAAATCTCTTTTTGATACAAATAAGTAATATATAATATCTTAAATAAATTAATTAATTAAATTTTTAAATATGGAAAATACAAACAAAAATCTTATAGATAAGATTAAAAGTTTATTTGCTTCAGAAGAAGTTGTTGCGGAAGTGGTTGAAGAAACTCCTGAAGTGATAGTTGACGAGGTTGCTGAAACACCAGCTGAAACTCCAGTTGAAACTCCAGTTGATGAAGTTGTAGAAACTCCAACTGATGAAGTTGTTACTGAGGGAGAAGTTGCTTTATCAACAGAAGAAACTCCTGCTCCTGAGGTTGTTGAACCTATAGCAGAAGTAATTGCATTAAATGCAAAAATAGCTGAATTAGAAGCTCAAATAACAGAGTTATCTACACAACCTGCAGCTGAACCTATAATTAACAAAGACGTTGAAGTTAAACCTTTAACTTTCTCTCAAGTTATGATGGCTGCTAATAAAGCAAAAAGAGAACAATTGGGTATTTAATCATTTATTTTTGATACAAATAAGTAATATATAATATCTTAAATAAAAATTAAAATTAACTTAAAAAAATAAAAAATTATGGCAACAGGATTTAACGTGTCAAGTTTGACAACTTACACAAAACCAGCAACAGAATTTCTTACAGCAGCATTAGTTTATCCAGATGGCTTTTCAAAATATGACATCCAAACTAATATACAAAGCACAAAGAGATTATCTTTCTTAGATGCAGATCCAATTTTACAAGCTTATTCTTGTGCAATGACAAGTACTGGTTCTACAACATTTACTGATAAAACTATCACAGTTGTAGCAATGGGTAATAAGACACCTTATTGTCTTAACGAATTGAGAGCTAAGGATATAGTAGGTGAATATGGAACAGGAACAGGTGTAGCTAACCCTACATTAGGTGGAGTTTTACTTAAAGAAAACACTGACATATTAGCTTATAAACAAGAGAAGATGTTATGGGCAGGTGCAATAGCATCAGGTGACTTAATGGACGGATGGATTACTGAAATATTAGCTGATGCTGATTGTATTGGTATATCAGGTGCAATCCCTTCTGCAACAACAATTGATAATATTATTGCTGAAATCATTGAAAATATCCCAGAGGCAGTAATGGCTTCAAGACAAAACATTGAAATTCACCTTTCTCAATTATATTACAATATGTATCGTGCAAACAGAATTGCAAGCAATATGTATCACGATGATCCTAGTAATTTAGGTGGAAAAGAAATGGCAGTTTTTGGATATCCAGAAATTACATTAGTAGCTGAGGCTGGCTTAGTAGGCAAAACAACTATGGTAGCGAGTTGGAACAAAAACTTTGTTATTGGTACTGATCAAGTTGGTGAAGTAGCATCTGCAAAATTCGTTTATGTAGAAGCAGAAGCAACTAAAAATGATACTGTTTATTTAATGGCATCTTGGAAAATTGGTAACACATATAAATTCTCTGAAGAAATCGTTTTCTACAAAGTAGTATAACAAATAACTCCCCCTTATATTGGGGGGATTTATTTAAATTAGTATCAAATTTAACTTAAAAAAAATTAAAAATTATGGCAACATGTAATTTAACAGCGGGGATCCCTAGGGGCTGCCGTGATTCAAGCGGCGGGGCGTATAGCTTCTATATCGCTGACTACGTAACAGGAACTACAACTTCTACAGAATATCTTACAAAAGATGGTGAGGGAATTGTAACATCGTTCTCTGGTACATCTACAAGCATACCTGGATTTTATGAATTTACTCCAAATAAGAACTCAGCTTCTTTCACTGAAGAGTATGCAATTTCATTAGAGAATGGTACAAAGGGCTACACTCAAAAGGCCGAAGGTTCTTTTGCGGGGTTAACTCAAGCAAAACAAACATTAATAAACAACTTAGCAAGTGGTAATTTTATCGTGGTTGTTAAGGATAAGAACGCAAAGTTCTGGTTATTAGGTGAAAACGATGCTGCGGTATTGGCATCTGGATCGGGTGGTTCAGGTAAAGTATTAAGTGACCTTAACGGTTACACGCTAGTCATGCAGGCCGAAGAAGGCAGTCCAGCTGCTGAGGTTGATAGTGCTGCAGTAATATTACTATAATATTTATTTGTGGTCTTTAATTAGGCGTTCATTTCAGAGAAACCCATTGTTAGCAGTGGGTTTTTTTTATGCCCCTACCTCAGATTTAAAACAAAACTAAACCATTTAATATCTTTTAGTAAAAAATATATGCTATACGCAAAACAAGATACTACCAGCAAAATTGTTATTGATAACAATCATACAACTGCAACAACTTATTCATTTGAAATTGTAAATGATTTAAGTGAACGTTCAGTTAATTTCACACACTCTGCAACTACTGTAAATGATCGCTACATAGAGTTTAACCTTGATGTGGTAGAAAAGGTCTCTGATCAAGAGTTACCTTATAAGATTGCTTTAGAGAGGGGAATGAACAGCATCGTAATTAATAGTGATTATACTGATATACTATTTGTAGATTTCGATGAGCAGGATGTTCTTAAATACGATAAGCAAGAGCACTCAGCAACAACTAAAACTACTTATGTTTATAAGAAAAAACGATAAGAATGTAAACAAAAAAGATTATTTAATATCATTAAGAAATAAATAAATATGGCCAAAAAATATATACCAAAAAATAAAAAAAAGATAGTCGCTTCAACTGAACCTACCCCTGAGAAAAAAAGTGGTAAAATATCAGTTAATTACATTCAGCTTTCTAGTCAATTTTCTGCTCCAGTTATCCAAATAAATCAAGGAGACACATATGTAAAGTTTGGGGAAAACAATGTATTCCCCTACTACCTAATAGATTTATTTAGAACAAGTGGATTACACCGCTCTATTATCGAAAGAAAAGTAAAGATGATATTGGGTGATGGTATTGCTTATGAAGATGGTACAAAATTGGATTTGATTTCAGCAAATAAACATGAAAGTATTCAGGATGTTATAGAGAAATGTGCATATGATCTTGAATTAAATGGAGGTTATTATCTTCAAGTAATTTGGGAAAGGGGTGGAACCAAAATAGCAGAAATGTACCATATGCCTTTTGAGCTTATGAGAGTAGGTTTACCAAACGAAGTTGGTCACATAGAGAAATATTACTACTGGACAAAACCTGATCAAAAAATAGAACAATGGAGTAATATAAATGAATATAAAGAATTTGATGCATTTAACCTAAGTAAAAAAGGTAAGCCTCAAATCTTATTTACAAAGAAATATTCCCCAGGAAATAAATACTATGGTGCATCTTCATATGAAGGTTCTCTATTAGATATCCAAACATATGCAGAAATAAGCAACTATAATAATTCTAATCTACATAACAACTTTGCACCAGGCTTTTCTATTTTCTTTAGAGGTCCAGAACCTGATAGTGATCAGAAGGGGGAAATTATTAAGCAATTAAAAAATAAATATAGTGGGAGTGATAACTCAGGAAAACCTATGGTGTTTTTCTTGGATAGTGAACAAGAGGCCCCTGAGATTAACGTAATGGATGTTAGCAACCTTGGTAAACAATTCGAACAACTAATACAAACAATAAAAGAAAATATAGTTATATCACACGAAATTCCAAGACAAGTTGTGGGGTTAGAAACTGCAGGTTCTCTCGGAAACTCAAAAGAAATGCTTGAAGCTTCTTTGATGTTTAAAACAGATTATATTATGCCAGAACAAAATACTTTGCTCAAAGGTTTTAATATGATTAATACAATTAACGGTGCTGAAAACTTACAATTCATCAACCCTAACCCATCTATGTTGATGTTCGCTGTTGCTGATTTACTTAAAATACTTACTCCTAATGAGTTAAGAGATTTTCTAGGAAGAGAAGATATTGAGGGTGGTGATAAAATACTAGAAGAAACAACAACTAATACAGTAGGAGGTACAGATGATTAATAACTTAGATATATTACTTATTGATGAAGAGACAATAAAGCAGAAATCAATTGTGATGAACAATGTTGAGGACCAATTCTTCCGCCCCTCAATTATAGATGTACAAAATATCCAATTTCAAGAAGCAGTATGTGAAGATTTATATGAAGAAATAATAGATCAATTCACTGATTATAAAACTGCAATTAGTTCAGGCACTACACAGCCAATAGAGACGTTTGTAGAGCCTCGTATACTTACTTTGGTAGATATATATGCTCAACCAATTATAATGAACTACACGCTCTATGACGCATCCTACTCATTTTATAGTAAGGTGGCCAATAAGGGTATTGTAAATCAAAGTTCAGAAAATTCAGAAACAGCAGATTCTGTTATGATGGATAAGTTAAGGAAGCAATGGAAGACTAAGGGGGAACATTACATAACTGTGATGACCAAATTTTTGGTTGATAATATAGATGATTACCCCGAATATAAAACTTGTTTAGAAAATTGTGAAATTGAAGAAACAAGAGCAAGCAACTATATATCAATGTACTTAGGCGATCAATTATAATATGGCTACACATAAGAAAAATGTTAAGAAATTAAAAACCTACTTAGAAAAAGTAAAAAAAGATAAGAAGTAATGGGAATGTTATTTAAAGTAAGTAAAACTAGATTAAGGGGTACAACAACAATGACTGTTATAGCTAACTTTGGAAGTAATGGTAGGATTTTAAATTTAGGTCATATAGAGGGTTATTATTATGACTTTGTTGTTGATTGGGGGGATGGTTCAGCTACTGAACATTATACAACCTATGGCGCTAATCATACATATCCAGATGAAAACCTAACATAT
>Ga0075123_10001221_pt1 | contig 13077 bp, 15 predicted proteins | sample AntAceMetag02UKX_FD_69808 | JGI IMG/M metagenome (GOLD analysis project Ga0075123, IMG submission 69808) | Saline lake microbial communities from Ace Lake, Antarctica - Antarctic Ace Lake Metagenome 02UKX | ecosystem: Environmental > Aquatic > Non-marine Saline and Alkaline > Saline | place... | reverse complement strand
TGCAGACCTCACGGATCGAGTACAGGATGCCGATCTCCAAAAAGGACAGTCCCATCTCGCGAAGGAAGAGAATCAAGAACGGATCGAAGAACCGAAGGTTCTTCAGGAATCCGTAAAGCCTGAACTTCCAGTACATCGCGTCTCTGGGAAATGGCATCAAACGGAGTGTACGGCTTCAGGGAAACGGAGAACACGCGCTCGGCGGTCCTCCTCTCGCCGCGATCTTCTTCAGGGTGGCGGGCGGAGGACCCTCGGACCAAGGCGTGAGCCTCCGTCGCTTCGCTACCCTTGACGTCGGGCCTCCGAATAACGTAAGTTAGAGTTAGCCGCTCACGGGCGGCTTTCTTATTGGCCTTCCCCCAGGCCGTCGTAGAAACTCCTGCCAGGGTGTTCGATCGCGTCTACGAATCGCCCGTCGTGGATGCACTTGTCGCAGTACGGGTCCCCCTTGACCAACGTCAAGGGGCATGTGTACGTGAAGTTCGAGTTGATCGCCTCGACGTTCGCGGTGTCTCCGTAGCAGCAGACCAGGAACGAGATCTCCGGATCGCCGAGCGGTGCCATCACTTCGTGCAAGAGGCATCGATCGATGCGGAAGGCGATCTTCCCGCGGTGGAAGCGGCTGGCGATACCGCTCGTCGGTAGCTGGGAATCCGGGTCGACAAGCTCGTCCCACCAGTGGTCCAGGTCCCGGAGGCTCGGGTCCTCCGTCGTCAGCCTTCGTGTCCTCGTGTCGATGTAGTCCTTCAGGAACGGGATCGCGGCATCCGCCCCATGACGTCGCGCAAGGCGCGCATTCGAAAGAACGCCGGATGGAGTCGTGCGCGAAACGCGCCGCCGCGATCGATCTCGAATGTCTGATCCGGGTCGTCTCCCGATCCGCCGAGCAGATACAGCACGTAGGAGAGGTACGCTCGCTGGAGATCGTCGAGGTTCTTCGGGAGCGCATCGAGAGGCGGGATGGTCACCCCATCCGGCGTCAGTTCGCACAGCGAGCGCTGGAGTGCCGCCTCGAATCCTTCCAGGACCTGCGGCGACTTCTGCCGCCTACGCAGAGATCCCGGAGACACCACGAATCACGAGTATCGACGCATTCCTCAAGCAGTGTCCACCACAGGACGAACTCGAGATCCTCGAACGCGATTTTCCCGTGCTGTATGAGCCTGCGCACGGAGGCCCGTTCGTTCCGTACAGCTGCAGCGGCACCATCTCGCAGAGGACCGTCCTGTCCGACGCGTTGGCGGTCTACCAGGCATTGCGTGTGATCCGCCACATGAAGCTGTCTGAGCCCCTTCCGTGGACCGACCTACATCCGTACGAATGGCTGAAGTCCAAGGTCGGCGCGATCATCGTGAGTTCCACAGCGACCTACGATCACTGCTGCCACGCCGTTGATGTGTCCGGGAAGCCGGAGGGAACCCTGGCCATCACGATCCGGAAGGCCAGTGATAGCCTCCTGCAATACCGGACGTGGTGGGTCAATCCGCAAGCCGGCGTCGGCCTCGACGGGCTCGTGCTGCTGATCTTCCACGAGGCGCGCCACGTCGATGTGCCGCACACCTGTGGGTCGGGGGACGCGATGTTGGAGGAGATGGGCGCGTGGGGCGTTCAGTACACTGTGGCCCAGTGGATCGCCGATCGTCGAATCGAGATTGGAACACACATCTCCTCTTACTATCAGAACGCGGCCAGGTCAAACGCTCAACTGGCGCTGGAGCGGATTTGCGAGACAGACAGCTAGGTGAGCCAGGCCGCGGGTGGGGGATTGGAGAAGACCGGGGCGTGTCCGAAGCGCATCGTGAAGCGAGGTGCCACGGGCCTTGGCGACCGAGAGGTTGGGATCGATGAATCTCTCCCGGCGATCCGCCGCGCGGTCATAGGCCGAGTCGCCAGAGATCTGTCGTCGAGCGCCGCTTCCTGAAGTCTCTCAGCGGCTGCCGCTTCGAGGTTTCGCACGAGTTCTTGACGGAGGCGCTCCCATCCAACAGTTCGGGAATCAACGAGCTTGCGTGCTTCAGTCCGCCGGTTCGGTGCACTGCGTGTCGATCCAGCGTCCGCCGCGCGCGTAGTTCGCTGCGTAGCCGATCCGCAGCTCATCGTAGGAGATGTACGCGTCCTCCAGCCACGGATCCTTGACGTGCACCATGTGATTCGATCCACAACCGATCACGACAACGTAGTGCGGAGATGCGCCATTCCACGTCATCCGTGAGATCACAGGCTTCCCGCGACGAATCTCCTCCGCGAGCTCGTCTTCAATCATCGGGCTGGGCGACCCGTCGCCGATGTTCCCGGTTTCGACAAGCGCGTCTTTGACCTCGCCCCCCAGATCGCACACATCGTCGACTGTGTCGCCGCAGCAGCTCGCGGGATCAATCACTTTCTCGATCACCTCGCATTGCCTCCGCGTGCTCGATGGATCGTAGAAGTGAGAGACACTGACCGCGGTCGCTACCCAGCACCACATGTTCCTCTCCTGCTTCTGCATGGGGAAGAACAGACAGAACGCCGTCCATTCGTCTGCCGAGCCGGCTTCCGCTTTCCTGCACGTCCAGACGTCCCCGTCCGTGTTGACGGCCAAGAACTGAGGGTCCCCATTGGCCCACTGAGTCGCAGCGATCGAAACGGCCTCAAACGGGAATGTCTCCGGCGCCCAGTCCTTCGTCCACGCCGTCCACGGCGAAGCGGACGAACCCGGCGTCTGACGGCAGCTCCAGATCTCTCCGGCCTCGTCGACCGCCCAGACCCGGAGGCTCCCGTCGGCGAGTGGAACGGCCGTGATGGAGAGAGCCCTGTAAGTCGGCGTCTCCGGCGCCCAGTCCTTCGTCCACGAAGTCCACTTCGCCGAAGAAACCTCGCTCTCTTTCGTGCAACTCCAGATGGCCCCGTCCGTGTCGACAGCCCAGAACTGCAGGCGCTTGTCGGAAAGCGGTGCGGCGGCAACCCGGACCGCGCGGAAAGCGTGCTTCTTCGGCGTCCACAACGTCTGCCACGAGGTCCACGCCCCGCCGGGACCCTTCTCCTTCTGCCAGCAGCTGCGGATCAGCCCGTCCGTGTCGACGGCCCAGAACTGAAGCCGTCCATCGGAGAGGGGCGCGACGGCGAGCGACTGGGTTCGGAACGAGGGGAGCTTCGACGCCCAGCTCTGGGTCCACGCATTCCAGATCAGGGATGGGTCCTGCTGCGACGTGGCGCTCCAGATCGCACCCGCGTCATCGACGGCCCAGAACTGAAGGCGTCCGCCGGAGTGCGGTGCGACCGCTGCACACGCGGTCTTGAACGTGGGGGTCTCTGCCCATTCGTCCGTATAGAGAATCCAGTCAGCCTTGTCCGCGTTCCGCTGCCAGCAACTCCACAAAGACCCGTCGTCGCGAACGGCCCAGAACTGGACCCGTCCGTCAAGGAGCGGTGCAACAACGACCTGCGATGCTCGTTTCATGACGCCTCCCCGAGGTTTACGCTCCGTTCATGATTCACCCTACGTAGGAGCAGAAGAAAGTCAAACAGAGCAATGCAATGGAGGCATCCAAGAAGCCTGGAGGCAGGTCTTCGTTCTTGGCGTTCGTCGTGCGCTGTCGTTCGCTCCGCTCGCTTACGGCGGAATCGAAGATTCCGCATTCGGTCTTTGCTCACGGCGCAATCAGAGATTCCGCAAGACCAGAGTTCGTCGTGACGCGGAGTGTCCGGCGGATCTTGGCGATCCAGAAGGGCCCTCCGCGTGCTGAGCAGCCTCTACAGCGACTCGCTCCGCCACTCGATCGTTCCGTCGACCATTGTCAGGAGCACGTCGATCTCGGTGAGGTGGTCCGGGTCGGTCGTGAGGGGATCGGTCGAGAGGACGATGAGGTCGGCGAGCTTGCCCGTCTCGAGCGTCCCTAGTTCGGTTTCGCGGTGGAGCATGTACGCGGCCTCGACGGTCATCATTCGGAGGCCCTGCCAGGCGGTGAGTAGCTGATCCTCGGGGAGAAGGCCGCACGGCTCCCAGGCTGCGTACGATCCACTCCGGTTCTCGGGGATCATCAGGGCCTGCAGGCGGAACAGCGGGCTGATCGCCTCTTCGGCGGACCACGGCCAGTCAGAATCCGCGGTCACGTGGGCGCCGCTCGCGACCAAGTCCGCCCAGCGGCGCACGATGTGCTTGGACTCCAGCGGGAGCAGATCGCGATAGAACTGGGCGAAGCACGAAGACATCGATTCGACGGCGGCGATGATTCCCAGCGCTTCGTATCGCGACAGCAGGTCGTCTCGAATGAACAGGTTGTGCAGGATCGCGTGGCGTAGCGCGTTCGAAGCGCCGCCCAGCGCGTCCCCGATCGCGTCCAACGAGACATGGACGCCGCCGTCTCCGATCGCGTGGATGGCGACCGGGAAGCCCCGGCCGTCGGCGCGGCGGATGACGTCGGCCAGTTCGTCGCGCGTGAACAGCGGGCGGTTGGCGCCGTACCACTCCTGACCGGCGGGAGACAGCAGGCCCCTCAAGATCGGGGTGAACGAGACGCCGATCTCCTCGTCTCCGCAGACCGAGGTCTCCGAGAAGATCTTGACCCCGCCGATCCGAAGACGAGGAGCGATCTCGGCGAGTGGCTCGTACTGCGCGTACCAGTCGCCCAGGACGTCACCGCAGCTCGTGTTGTAGATCAGGTACAGGCTGAACCGCACGCGCATCTCGCCGCGCTCGGCCATCCGAATGTATTCCTCGGTGAGGTCGGGCGTGGTGAACATGTTGGCCGCGGATGTGATCCCGTTGTGCAACGCGAGATCCTGCGTTTCCGTCGGCGAGAGCCCCTTGTTCCAACTGTCGTTGAGCAGGTGGGTGTGCGGGTCGATGAACCCCGGATAGACAACGCGCCCTTCGAGATCGATCCGTTCCGTCTCCGGCCCGGCCAGCGTCAGGACCTCGGCGCTCGTGCCGACTCTGAGGATCTTGTTCCCGGCGACGGCGATCGCCTCATGCGCGTCGCCCTCGGCGGTCATCGTCACGACGCGGCCGTTGTAGAGGACGACGTCGGCGGTCTGGTCGCTTCCGAAGGACGTGAGGCCGAGGCCGGCGACGAGGATGAGGAACAGCAGCGCAGCAATGCGAGTCCGTCGAGTCATCGTGCACCAATCTAGCGCGCGCTGGAGGTCTAGACAACCAACGTGGGGCTTCCCGTCCCTCGCACCATCAGGGTTCCCCGCTGGCTAGTCGAGGTCCTTCGCGATGCGGAACCCCACACAGAAGTCGACCCAGTTGGCCGGCAGCGCGTTCCGGAAGTAGACCCGGTTGCAGTACGGTCCGGAGTGCCATCCGCCTCCGCGGATCACACGATGCTTGCCATCGTCGGGTCCCGGAGGATCCACCTTCCGAGAGCGAGCGTAGTAGGCCGGATCGTAGCGGTCGGCGACCCACTCCACGACGTTCCCGCACATGTCGTACAGGCCGAAGCCGTTCGGCCGATACCTGCCGACAGGCTTCGTTCCCGTCGTGCCCGTGCGGGCGTAGTTGGCGAGGGTCGGATCGATCTCATCTCCCCATGGATAGGCTTTGCCCGCGAGTCCGCCTCGCGCGGCGTATTCCCACTCGGCTTCGGTAGGAAGGCGCCCGCCGATCCATTCAGCAAAGGCGCCGGCGTCGAGCCAGCTCACGCCGACGACGGGATGGTTCGGGAAGTCCGGTCCGCAACGGAACCGATCCTGCCCCCAGAACTCGGGAAGCCGTTTGTCGGCCGCTTCGCAGAATGCGGCGTACTGCGCGTTGGTGATGTGGTGCTTCGCCAGACGAAACGCGGAGATCTCGACGTCATGGATCGGTTGATGGTCAGGCTCGGTCTCTCCGCCCATCCGGAACTCACCCTCCGGGATCGCGATGAACTCGGGTTCGATCTCTGTTCGGCGCTCGGGCGTCATGGCCAACCTCCTCGCTCGATCGTGGTTCATGGTATCAAGAGAACGGCCGAGCGATCCACGAGACGGGCGCGAGATGCCGGATTGGGACAATAGAGCGAGATTGGCGCAATCCTGAAAGGACAATGAGATGACGAGCAACAGACCGGAACACCAAGGCTGGGCGACCGCATTCCCGAAGTTCAGCGGTCCGTGGCTCGGCCAGACACCACCCGGAGCGAGGCCCGTCGAGTTTGTGCGCGAGATCTTCAACACGGACAAGATGTCGTTCGGGACCGTCTTCAGCCCGGCCGGCGACGAGTTCTTCTTCGGTTACGAGCGAGAAGGGGAGAGCGACGTGCACGACATCCTCTGCACACGGCGCGTCGACAACGTGTGGACTGAGCCCGAGGTTCTTCCGTTCAACAGCGACGTCATGGACGGGGATCATTGCCTCTCTGCCGATGGGAATCGGCTCTACTGGCGTTCCTGGCGGCTTCTCCCTGACGAGTCGGCGCCGCGGGAATGGTCCTATCTCTGGTGGTCGGAGCGGACGCAGGATGGGTGGAGCGAGGCGCAGCTACTCAGGTGCGGGGGCGACCCCCAACGATCGGGGTATCCAGGGATCGGCCGGAGCGACACGCTGTACTTGACCTCTCGCGGGGAGGGTGGAGACGTCAGCATCTGCAGATCCCCGTGGAAAGGCGATGGGTACGGCCCGCTTGAGGAGATCGTCACCGGGATGAACAGCGGCGGCGACATGTTCGTTGCCCCTGATGAAAGCCTCCTCGTGATCTCGTGCACCGAGCGTCCCGAGAATCTGGGCAAGGGCGACCTGTTCGTCAGCTTCCGAAGAGACGATGACACGTGGACGCCGCTCCGTCATACGGGCGACGCGATCAACACGCCGGGCGAGAATCCGCACACGCACTGCCCGATGATCACGCCGGACGGGCGGTATCTCCTCTATCGCGTCTACGACCACGGCGCCAGGCGAGCCTGCGTCTTCTGGGTGAGCGCGGAGATCCTTGAGGCCTTCCGCCCCGCGGATGCCTAGTCCGCAGGGCTCTTCAGCGATTCCATGCGCTCGAGGAGAGTCGTCCAGCGGGCGTCGCCGCGGAGCGACTCGAACTCCGGTCGCGGCATGGTGTACGTTGCGTCGGACCAGCCGGCCTTCACGGCTTTGAGCAGCAGTTCGAATGTCCGATCTGTCTCACCAGCTTCCGCTGCGGCGCGAGCCGCGGAATGAAGCAGGTCTGACGCCGCGTCTGTCGTGAGGCGCAGAGCCATTGCGAAGGACTCATTCGCCTTCGGGTAGTCGCCCGACGCGATGGCGGCGTTTCCCGCCTCGACGTACTCCCCAACGACGATCCCGACGAGCTTCTCGTGCTTCTCCGGATCGAAGTGGATCGGGCAGACGGTGTACGCGTACTTGAGCTCGAAGCCTGCCGCTTCCGCCGTCTTGACAGATGGGACATTGATCGCGTGGCAGTGCCAACCGATGCGCTCTGCTCAGCGATCGAGTGCCAGTTCGAGTGTCCGGCACGTTGCCGCGCAGGCGAGTCCCTTCCGCCGATGCGCTTCCTCGATCTCGCCACCGATGTCACTCAGACCGTCCACGAAGGAATCCGCCAAGATCCATCCGACGATCCTGTCTTCACGTACAGCCGCAGCACCAACGCCGTGCTCAAGGAAGCCGGCCGTGGAACCGAAGTTGGCCGTCATCCACTCACTGATCCGAGGATGCATGTCCACGTCAGAGTCGAGGAGTGCCTGATCGACGTCCGCAATCTTGTACCCGTCGGGGACGGTGCTTCGCCAGTCACCGGGCCGTGTCATGCATTCGTAGTGCAGGCGGCGATCGGGGATCACCGTCCGCGGGGCGATGATCTCGGTGAGCGCATCTTCCCACTCCGGCCGATCGCAGGCGAGAAAGGAGAAGGCGACGTCGGGACCGAGGCCGTGCTCGTCGAACAGCCACGTGTTTGACTCGCGGTTGAACGACGCGTTGTTCGGGTCACCGGCGAGGTACGTCCACGCGAAGCCCCCCTCCGGTGCGCCGATGAAGAGCGCGGTCGGTGCTACGCCACGATTCACAACCACAACGCCGGGACGAACACCGGCCAGGACGGAGAGGGCCATTCCCTGGTCGTGAAGGCCGGTTGACAGGTCTTCGATCGTCGGATACTCGTGGGGTTTCAAGACATGCATCGTAATCATTCCTTTCGATTGGGAGCCTATGCTCCTGAGGTGTGACGCCTCCAGAGGCCGGCGATCCAGAGATCCGTTTCGTCGCGGCGGAAGAAGAGCCGATAGGCGCCGACGCGGACTTCGCGACACAGAATCTTCGAAAACTCTGGAAGCGGGGCACCTTGTGCCTCGAGAAGATCTCCGTCGCGCGCGAACCGCCCCACCGACTCCAGAAGATCTCGCGCTGCCGGAACGTTGCTTCGACTGACAGACTCGACGGCGGCGCGCAGCTGCCACTTCGCGGCTTCGGTGAATCGAACACACGCGTTCACGGCATCTCCAACAGCTTGGCGGCCTCGGCGAGGGCCTCCTCGACGCTGATTCCCTTGGCGTTACGGATCTCGGTCTCACCCTTGGCGAGGATCCCGAGGACCTCGCGTTCGTACATCATTCGCTCGTAGGCATTGACGCCAAGGAGAACGGCGACGGCGTGGCTGCGCTGGGTGATCACGATCGGCTCCTCGCTCACGCGGGCTCGCTCAACAACCGAAGCGGCATCCTGTCGCAGATCGGTGATCGAGACGATCTCCGGGACTCGTTTCATTAAAGACACCTCCAAACGTACGTCTAATAGTACGTGTAGAAGGCTCGTTGTCAATACGTACGGGCCTGCGGATTCGACAAGACTTCGGGAGCCAGTACGTCCAGGACTGCAGTCTCGATGTCACGGTAACTGCTCGCGTTCCTTCCTCGACTTGCGGAAGAGCCACCCGATGTCCGGAAGACTGGTTCATGTCGTCAGGAGGCCGCAAGGCGCCCTCGCGTGAGAAGGCCAGGGCCTCTTCACGTGCGGGAATGGTTGCGCCCTCTCGCTGGGACTTGTCGCTGGACAGCCGGTGCTGGTGCGGCGAGAATGCCGCCGGAGGGGGGAAGACTCATGGAGTACTCGCCGATCTTGGCGGTCGCGACGGCCGTCTTCGAAGTGATCGTTGCCGGGTGGGTGCTGGCGTTTCGACCTCGCGGAACGACGGCCGGGGAGACAGGTTGTCGAATCGGCTTGTCCGATCGGCGCGCGATCGCGAGAACCACGGGGGCGATCCTCCTTCTCCTCGCGGGCTACCAGATCACCGAGGTCGTCATCTGCGCGGACGTGGGAGCGGCAGGCTTCCTGCCTCGGCTCGCTTTCCTCGTCGTGACGTGGCTTCCGGCCCTTGGCATTCTGTTGATTGCGCAACTCCGTCGTCCCACGTCGCGTCTCCTCTACGGATCTGCTCTCGCGATGCTAGCGGCCGCGGCGGGGATCGTCACGTGGATCGTGGTCGATCGCTCGTTCGCGACGGCGTCAGTCTGCAACGCGGTCTTCGCGCGGTATGCCCATGTTCAGCCTCGCTTTCAGCTGTACGCGGGCTACTACTGGTTGGGGCTTCTCGGGATGATCGCCCTTAGCACCTACGGCGTCTTCACGTCAACGGATCTGCATCGACGGCGGCTTCTCTCTTACGTTCAGGCGGGGACACTCGGATTCGTCGTGCCCTCGATTCTGACCTCGCTGTTTGTACCCACAGCGCGAGGAGCACTCCCGTCCATCATGTGTCACTTCGCGCTGATCCTCGCAATCTTCCTCGCTCGCATGGTGTGGGTGTTGCGGGCGGATCCGGCCCGCGAGGGTACCGAAGCCGATTCGATGCGACCCGAGAGCCAAGAGGCGTAGCGCACAAGCGGCCGCCGCCCCGAGACGAACGGGTACACTTCCCGGGAGAGGTGAGATGTCTGAATGAATGACCGCCCGGGCTCGGTCTGCCGTGTTGATCTCGGAGACGGACGGGTCGTGCGATCACTCTGCGATCGAGCGAAGGAGCCCAGCTTCCTCGGAGGACGTGGCGCAAACGTCGCCGTGCTCCTCGCCGTCCTGTCGGGCGATCTCGATCCGCTCTCGCCGGAGGCGCCTCTCCTGTTCGGCGTCGGGCCGCTTGTAGGAACGGGGTTCCCCGGAGCCGCGCGTTTCAACGTTAGCGGGCGGTCACCCCAGACCGGGATTCTCGGCGATTCGAATGCAGGGGGATCCTTCGGGCCGGCGCTACGGCGAGCGGGGATCGACCAGTTGACGATCACAGGCAGAGCAGCCCATCCTGTCATCCTCTCGATCATCGACGAACGCGCCGAGATCCTCGACGGACGCGACCTGTGGGGCCTCGACACATCCGAGACGACGGACGCGATCCACGATCTTCTCGGACGCGAGGGAGTGCAGATCGCCGCGGTCGGCCCCGCGGCCGAACGTGGCGTTGCGTTCTCGGGCATCTTCGCCGGCCGCGTTCGCGCCGCGGCGCGAACCGGGATGGGGACGCTGATGGCCTCGAAAAACCTGAAGGCGATTGCGGTCCGTGGGACTCGCGAGATCCACGTGGCTGAAGCCGCCCGCTTCGGGGACCTGATGGCCCACCTGCGTGAGACCATCCTGACGCATCCGGAGTACGAGGTCCGGTCGCGTCTGGGGACGACCCAGCTCGTCACTGCGCTTCAGCAGATGGGCGGACTCCCGACGCGTCACTTCCAGTCGGGAACGTTCGAGCACGCCGAGGCCGTCTCCGGCGAGACGATCGAGGCGAAGTACAAGGTCCGATCGATGGCGTGTGCATCCTGCCTGATTCACTGCAGCCGCTACGTGCACGTTGACGATGAGAGATTCCCAGACCTTCGTTTCGAGGGGCCCGAATACGAACCGCTGGCCGGCTTCACCGCGCGGGTTGGGAACAGCGACCTCCCACTTGCCCTCTACGCGGTCGATCGCTGCAATCGCCTCGGGCTCGACGCGATCACAACCTCGGAGGTCATCTCCTGGGCGATGGAGTGTGCCGAGCGGGGGATCATCACCCGCGATGAGGCGCCAGGTCTCGATCTGTCGTTCGGTAACGGCGAGACGATCTTGGCGTTGATCGAGCAAATCGCCCATCGTGAGTCGTTCGGAAACGTGCTCGCCGACGGCGTACGCGCGGCGGCCGACAGGCTCGGGAAGGGACGCGACTTGGCGATGCACGTCAAGGGCCTCGAGCTCTTCCAGGCCGACGTGCGGGCGATGAAGGCGTACGGGCTAGGCAACGCGGTCGCCAGTCGCGGTGCCGATCATCTCCGCTCCGAGCCGTGGTTCGAGTTCTCTGGGGACCACGAAGAGGGCGCACGTCGATACGGGATCCCCGAGACCGCCGACCGCCTCGCGTGGCGAGGCAAGGGTCTGGTGGTCAAAGATTACGAGGAGCGAGCGGCCGTTGCCGACGCCCTCGGCATCTGCAAGAACATCTACAACAACATGGAGGTTCTCGACTGGGATGAGACGGCCGACGTCGTTCACGCCGCAACCGGAACGCGTCTCACCGGAGAGGAGATCCGGCGGGCCGGTGAGCGGATCGTCAATGCCGAGCGGATGATCAACGCCCGGTTCGGCATCGGCCGGGCGGACGACACGCTCCCCCGACGTTTCCTCGAAGAGCCGGCCGGTCCGCCCGAATCGCCGTCGGCGGGATCGGTCGTCGAACTCGAGCCGATGCTCGACGAGTACTACAGCGCTCGGGGATGGAGCACTGAAACGGGTCTGCCCACGCCTGAGAAGCTGCGGGAACTTGGACTGACCGAGTGAGGAGGAAGAGTGGTTGAACTGTGGATCGAGGTCGAGCGTGTCGAAGGAACCTGCACGGGACCGATTCCGATGGCCCCCGGAACGGGCTTCCTCGTTCGAAACGGGAGTCTCGTCTTCCCCGGGGGCGGTCCGATCTGCCTGTTCGCTCTGGCGAGCATTCTCTCGCTCATCCCGGCCAAGGAACGATTGAAGGACGGAGATCCTGCCGCCGACTGGATGGGCGAGGTTCACCACGTGCAGTGTCCCGATCCGGACGGCCGGACGATCTGGCGAATCGAACAGGCGACGCTCGGATCGACGAGCATCGACCCGAGCGTCAGAGGCGAAATCCTCGCCGGCCCTGCGCCTGGTGCATCGAGGAGCGTGAGTGGATCCGCACTCGAGGAACAGGCGGGAGATCTGCGCATTGTGGTAGATCGGATCGAAGGACGCTGCAACGAAGGGATGCGCGTGGGGCACTCGGCGCTCGTCCGAGAGAGCAGCCTCTATCTAGCGCAGCCGTTCTGTCTCTACGCGATGCAGGCTGCTCTCCCGCTCCTGACGGGCAAGGTGCGCGCTCACGATCCGGCGGATTGGATGACGGGGGAGAGCACCGTCGTCTGCCCCGATCCTCTCGGGAACGTCATTCTGCGTATCGAGCAGGTCGCCTGACGCAGCCTGCGTTGCGTTGAGGGATCGTGCTTCGATCGGTACGCTCTCTCGGCTTCGAACCCCGAGGAGGCACGATGAACGAGTTCTCATCCGCCAAGCTCCAGTACCCACCGACTCGCAGAGACGACCACGTCGACGTCCTTCACGGCATCACCGTTTCCGATCCGTATCGTTGGCTCGAGGACGTCGACTCGGCCGCGACGGAGTCTTGGGCCGACGCACAGAATGCGTTGGCGCAATCGGTGTTGAAGGCGATCCCTTTCCGTGCGGCAATCCGCGAGCGGCTGGGCGCACTCTCAGACTACGCGGCCGTTGGCGTTCCGTTGGAGGCTGGCGGGCGGCTCTTCTTCACGCTTCAGACGCCGGATGCCCGCCAGCCGGCGCTCTGCTGGGTTGGGGCAGGTGGCGATGACGTCCGAGTCGTGGTCGATCCTGAAGCGTTGGCCGAAGACGGTACAGTCTCCGTCACCGAGTTCGCTCCGAGCCCCTGCGGACGCTACCTCGCCTACGGGCTCGCGGAGGCGGGGTCTGATTGGCAGGTGTGGAGAATTCTCGACGTCGAAACCGACGAGCACTTGCCGGACAGGCTCGAGTGGCTGAAGTTCCCGGTGCCGAGTTGGGTCCCGGACAGCTCGGGCTTCTTCTACGGGGGATCGGAGCCTCCGCCGCCGGACGGCGTCTTCAAGGCGGCGGTGACGAAGCGCAGTCTTCGCTTCCATCGCCTCGGAGATCCGCAAGCC
>Ga0075123_10001219_pt1 | contig 13096 bp, 10 predicted proteins | sample AntAceMetag02UKX_FD_69808 | JGI IMG/M metagenome (GOLD analysis project Ga0075123, IMG submission 69808) | Saline lake microbial communities from Ace Lake, Antarctica - Antarctic Ace Lake Metagenome 02UKX | ecosystem: Environmental > Aquatic > Non-marine Saline and Alkaline > Saline | place... | reverse complement strand
ATTTCAGAAAAGGACATTGCATAAGCTTTCGTAGAAATGTTGGTTGCAGGAATATGGAATTTGGTAGTAAATAAGTTGGGAATGCGTGGGATGTTTTGATTACTGCTTTCAGTTCTCAGTTCTCAGTTCTCGGTTGCCAGTCTCCAGTCGGCTCATTATTTTGAGTCCTTTTTTTTTATTATGTGGAACTTTGCGAAAAAAAAGAAATGTAAAATGTAAAATTTAGAAAAAAAATTGGCAGAAACAGATAACCGATAACTGAAAACTGATAACCAATAACATTCAATATTCAACATTCAACCAGAAATCTGACAGTAAGCAATAACTGCCTACTTTAAGCTTCAGCCTTTGGTTTTCCTGCCTCTCTGCTTCCAGCCCACTTTTCAAACCGTCTTCACGTCAAGTGCATCACGCAGTACATTTCCAATTATCATAAAAGCCAATACCATCAAAACAATTGCAATTCCCGGGAGTATCGCCAGATAAGCAGAGTCAAGAATAATATATGCATAATTTTCTTTTATCATGCTTCCCCAAGAAGGCATTGGTGGTTGAACACCTATTCCGAGAAAACTCAATCCTGCTTCAATTAAAATTGCAGAAGCAAAATTAGCAGCAGAAATAACTATCACAGGACTTAATACATTTGGTAAAATATGCCTGAAAATTATCCTGAAATTGCTAAACCCAAGAGCTTTACCTGCCTCCACATATTCCTTTTCACGAACACTTAAAATTTGCCCCCGAACAACACGTGCAACTTCTACCCACATAGTTAATCCGACAGCTATAAAAACCTGCCAAAATCCTTTTCCAAGTGCAAAAGTAATAGCAATAACAAGCAATAATGTTGGAATTGACCAGATAACATTTATAAACCAAACTATTATATCGTCAACACGTCCACGAAAATAACCTCCTAAAGCACCTAAAAATATTCCGATAACCAAAGAAATAAAAACAGAAATAAATCCAACCGACAAACTAACCCGTGTACCTATCAAAAGTCTGCTTAAAAGATCCCTGCCAAAACGGTCGGTTCCCAAAAGAAATCTTCTTGAAATAATATAATCATCAGCAATTTTATTTTGAAGTTCGTTAATCGAAATGTTTACAGATTTTTTATTGATGTCATTAAAAGTTAGAAAATCATTTTTATTAATGAGATTAACATTTTTGTAAGGCAGGGCATAACAAATATCTATAAGCTTAAATTTACGCTCCCTGACATTAGAACTGTCATTTTCAGAATACTCATAAACCACAATTTCATCATCAATAAAATAATAAGAATTGAAAGGTATTTCAGTAAACTTGCTTTTTTTTCCATAAAACATAGTTGTGAAAAAGTTACTATTACTTTCAATTTCATTTTTTGTAACTTTTAGCAATTTGACTTTAAACCCGGGTTTTTTCATTGTAATTTCTAATGACTGCTTGTTTGCAAAATGAGTATTATCCGGTGTTATTAAATAACCTGAAACAGCAACAAAAACAGCAATTAAAATAATTCCAACTGATATTATTGCGAGATTATTTTTCAGGAATCTTTTTAAAGCAAGTTTCGACAATGACTCGGAGCTTACATATTCTCTTTTTCGAAAAATCACAAAAGGTAAAGTTTTAATACAAGCACAAATTTAAGATAATTCCCTTATTTTACTAAAAATGATTTTTCTAAATTATTTTACAAATTCCTTAATTTATATTGAATTTTTTTTTAATTTTGCACTCCTAAAAATGGTGCCTGTAGCTCAGTAGGTTAGAGCATCGGATTGTGGTTCCGAGGGTCGTGGGTTCAAATCCCATCAGGCACCCTACTAATACTTATAAATTTCCGATAAAGAATACAAAAAAAATCCTCCAAATTTTTAAAATTTGGAGGATTTGAATTATAATTAAAGCTTAAATCCAAATGATACCAATTGAATTTCTAAATTGATTAATAAACAGAGTAAATTTTATAATAAAATTATTGATTTTTAGATCTATCCATATCTCTTTTAATATCTCTCATCTTCAAAGAATCTCGTTTATCATAAAAATGCTTTCCTTTAGCCAAAGCTACTTCCAGTTTTGCCAATCCTTTTTCATTTATAAAGAGAAATGTTGGAACAATTGTAAATCCTTTTTCAGTAACTTTAGTCAACAGCTTTTTTAATTCTTTTTTTGTCAACAATAACTTCCTTCTACGTTTTGGCTCATGATTATTATATGTTCCAAAGGTGTATTCCGAAATATGCATATTAAAAACAAATAGCTCATTTTCAACAAAAGTGCAATACGATTCTGCGAGACTGGCTTTCCCTTCACGGATAGATTTTATTTCGGTTCCCTGAAGCTGAATTCCTGCAATAATCCTGTCAGATAAATGATACTGAAAAGACGCTTTTTTATTTCGTATTTTTATTTTGTTCTCCATATTGTCTAATCAAGCAGCAAAGATAATTTATTTTTTCTGGAGATAAAAAAAAGCAGGAATAAACATCCTGCTTTTTAATAATATACTAATTCTTAACAATTTTGCAACCCCGATAGTTATCGGGGAAAGCTGTTTAGAAATAGTAATGCGGTACAAAACAAAACTGGAAATTTTGCAATTCTGTTCCGTACAAGTATATTTATTTATCAGATTTACTTAGAATCACCTAAGATAAGTGGCATTCCATCTTTCGAATTACCAATAATAACAACTTTTGAATTTGGTGATTCAGCTAATCTAACAGTTGCCTGGATTCCTTTTTCCCTAAGAATTTTATCAGTTAAACTTGCATTTAAAATACGGTTAGCTACAGCTTTACCTTCAGCATCAATTTTCTGACGTTTAGCTTCTTTTACGGCTTTTGTAAGTTTAAATTCATATTCAAGTGACTCTTGTTCCTGTTTTAGTTTACTTTCAATTGCTGTTTTAATAGTTGGAGGAAGGATAATTGAGCGAATTAAAACTCTGTTAACTTGTACATACTTTTCATCTAATATTTCTACAGTTTCGGTAAATATTTCATCCTGAATCGCATCACGTTTGGTCGAATAAATTTGTTCAGGTGTATATCTTCCTATTACTTTTCTTGCTGATGAACGCATTGCAGGAATAATTATTCTTCGTAAGTAATCAGTTCCAATATTTTTATGTAAAAATCCAAGTTCAGAAAATCTCGGTTGATACCATGCAGACACATCTACTTTAATTTCAAGACCATTAGATGATAATACATTCAAATCTTCGGCAATCTCCTGCTGACGAACTTCATAGTCTACCATTTTGTTCCATGGTGCAATAAAATGAAATCCCTCGCCATAAGTTTTTTCAGTATCGATACCACCGCCAAATGTTTTAAATAAAACTCCACCGTGACCTGCTTCAATTGTTACAGTCATTCTACTCCAGAAAATTATTACTAAAATAATTGCTGCTATTACCAGTACAACCGGTAATACTTTTTTCATATTTACTTCTTCTTGTGCCATAATTTTTGTTTTTTGTGAATAACAAAAGTAATACAAATGTTTTATTCAAAAACAATTAAAGTAACCTAATCCCGAAAACTTTTGTATAAAACCCGCTTAGCACCTTGGAGGCGCTTGGCGGATGTTCAGCAAATCTTCAATAAAAGCTGATTTTCTCACTCTTTGATAACCCGCTTAGCGCCTCGAAGGCGCTTAGCGGATGTTCAACAAATTTTCTATATAAGCTTATTTATTCTCTCACTTTGATAACCCGCCTAGCGTCTTGTAAGCGCTATTCAAATGTACAAAGAAACCCGCCTAGCGCCTTGGAGGCGCTTGGCGGATGACTAAAATTTCAAACTTATCCCGGCAAGGAAATTAGTACCTGCCTGAGGGAAATAACCATCCATAATATTATGTTCGCCACCATTATAATAACGATAAACCCATGCATTGGTTTCGTATTCTTCATTAAAAATATTATTAACTTTTAGGTTAAACGAAATTTCTTTAACAAATCCGGGATTAATACTATAGCTCAAATTAATATTATTTACAAAATATGGATTAAGACTTCGTTCCTCGCAAGAGGTATTATCGATATACTGGCGGCTAACATATTTCGATACAAACGAAAGATAGAATCTTTTAAATAGAGAATATGTTATACTGCTTGAAGCAACTATGCCAGGAGAAAAAGAAAGATCGGTTTCTCCAAGGAATTCACTAACCTGACCATAAGGTGCGCTCCAGTTATCAACATATTCTGTAAAATTGATAACTTTATTTTTACTAAAAGATGCATTTACATCAATTTTAAGTTTTTGGGAAACTTTTAATGCGCTCGAAATTTCCATTCCAAATCTGTAACTCTCTGGAACATTAGCCATAATAGCTGCACCCACCGAATTAATTTCTCCGGTAAGAACAAGCTGATTTTTATAATCCATATAAAACAAATTAGCCTCTGCAAGAAAGTTTGATGAATGAAAAGAATATCCAAGTTCGTAATCAAATAATTGCTCGCTTAAAGGAATTTTTCCGGGATCAGCATCACGATAATTACTTCTATTTGGCTCGCGATTTGATATTGCAAAAGAGAAAAATGCATTTTGTTTATCGTTAATTGTGTAAAAAATACCCGCTTTTGGATTAATAAAATTGAATTTATGTTTTTGTGTTAAATCTCGTAAATCGTCGTGAGTACCACTAATATTATAATTTAAATAACGGTATTGAACATCGCCATATAAATTAATTATATTTGATAAAGAATAATTAATTTTACCAAATATATTGAAATCAGATTTAGTCCCATTATTATTATACCATTCGTGGTCTTTAGCTCCATTGCTTGCATATTGCGCCCAGATAACTTTCCCGAAATGGTCGCCGTCATATTCATTTAATGCGCCACCAAGCGTAGCATCAATATTTTGCTTTTTATAATTCAAGGAATACGTTATTCCATAAAAATTATTGTCGAGCCATTTTTGCTGAATCAAATCTGTTTTTGTAATTGTGTCCTGACCAATAATTACGTTGTTTAACAAATAATCAGAATATTCTCTTCCTTCTTTATATTGCTCATAATATCCTTCACCATGGATCAAAAACAAAGCTGTATTAAAATGAAGATATTTATTTATTTCTTTTGAATAAAGAAGTTGATAATGGTCTTGTTTATAGTTATCGGTTTCGTTTTCATAAGTATAAGGATTGTAAGTTCTGTTGGTTTCCAGCGAATCTTTTGGTATTCCTGCCCATGACTGATAAGTTTTTTCTTTTCCCGAAAAGGTAATAAACTTAAGAATACTTTTTTTACCAAAATAAGCGCCTGAAAAATAATATGATTTTAAATCCGAGAAAGCCCTGTCAACAAAGCCATCAGAAGAAATTTTTGATAATCTCCCATCAAAACTCCATTTTCCGTTCAAAAGTCCTGTTCCAAAACTTACATTATTTTTAAAAGTATTGAATGAGCCCGCAGAGCTATTAATTTCTGCATAAGCTTTTGATTGCAATTTTAACGTTTGAATATTAATGCTTGCACCAAAAGCAGCAGCTCCGTTGGTCGAATTTCCCACACCACGCTGAATTTGCATATTATCAATTGAAGATGCGAAATCAGGCATGTTTACCCAAAAAACTCCATGTGATTCCGGGTCGTTTAAAGGTACGCCGTTAATAGTTACATTTATTCTGGTCATGTCCGTTCCTCTAATCCGAAGACTTGTGTATCCTATGCCTGTACCAGCATCTGACGTAACAACAACCGATGGTGTTAACTCAAGCAAAAACGGAATATCCTGTCCAAGGTTGTCATTTTTCATTTCTTCTTTTGTGATGTTATTGAAAGCTATTGGTGATTTTTCCGAAGCACGTGTTGCAGTGATTATTACTTCTTCTCCGAGAATAGATTTTCTTAAAAGTTTAATGTCAAGCTTAACATCTTTTTTAAGATCAATTTTCTGTTTATGGGTTTCGTAACCGATAAAACTGATGTTCAAAATGTATGAACCATCATTCAGCTTACTTACAAAAAACTCACCATTTATATTTGTGGCTGTTGACTTAAAAGTATTTTTAATAATGACGTTAGCTCCTTCCAGAGCTTTTCCGGTTTGTTTATCAGATACTTTACCTGAAATAGAATGTTGCGAAAATATTGCAAACGGTATTGCTGCGAGCAACATAAATGTTAAAAATGTTTTTTTCATGTTATTGATTTTTTAATAGTTAAACTTTTAAAAAAACAATAGAGGAAAATGTTTTCGTAATTCTTTATCCCTTCGCCGGCATTACCCGGAGCAGGTTCAAAGAGTATATTCTCAGCCCGTAAATTTGGGGCACCCCTATTGGAAATGATTTTGCAAAATTAAGAAATAATTTCTCGCAAGTCAACAAAAATTGGATTAAAATGAAATAAAATAACTTTTCGTGCAAGATCAAAAACTCTTACTTTGCAGTTATCAATTATTGCAGAATCTGAAGTGCAAATAATTCCGTGGTCAATATTTTTTAATATAAAATCAGGTGAATTGCAGGTTTGCGCTTTACCGGAAATATCATTTTTTATTAGACATTTTCTTATCTCACTGCAAAGCTCACCACTTTTACTTATCGGTTCATCAAGATAAAAATCAGCATTCTTAACATTAATTTTTTTAAATAATCAATGGTAAGTTTTAAGGATCGTTCAACAAATTTATTACGAAATATTTTTCCGTGCAACTCTGAAACATCTCTTAAAAAATTATCATTACAAATAAAGACCATGTTCCCATTTAGATAGCTTCCAACCGTAATCAATACATTGTAACCGTCGATATGAAGTGATTTATCTTTAATACCTTTAATGTTTTTTACAAGAATATTTTTCCGTTTATCAATATTACTTTTTATAGTTATTCCTCTGAAAAGCATTGCTCTTTCTTTTCCGGTAAGCAAGTATTTATCTCCAACAATTTTAAGGATAGATTTTTGGGGGTATTTTCTTTCTAGAAAATATTTGTAGTCTTTTATAGCAATATTAAAATTTTCTGATAGACCCATGATTTGTAAAGGTATTTAATTTTTTACAAAAGAAAAAAACGATTGAAAAATTGAATGTCGAATATCGATTAACGAATAATAATTTGTCAAGAGTGCTAAAAAAAATCTAAAATCATAAATACTTTTTCAATCACAAATATATCAAAAATCGTTAATCAGCGTTCGGTGTTCGATATTAAAAAAGAAGATAAATGAAAAAGAATAGAAGATTACACATAACTAAACCGGTAATGGATAATAAATGATTTTAATATAGAATAAGTTATAGCTTAACAATAAGTTTGGTAAAAAAGAAAAAAACGATTGAAAAATTGAATATCGAATATCGATTAACGAATAATGATTTGTCAAGAGTACTAAAACAAATCTAAAATCAAAAATACTTTTTCAATCACAAATATATCAAAAATCGTTAATCAGCGTTCGGTGTTCGATATTCAAAAATAAGATAAATGAAAAAGAATAGAAGATAACACATAACTAAACCGGTAATGGATATTAAATGATTTTAATATAGTTTAAGTTATAGTTTAACAATAAGTTTGGCAAAAAATAAAAAAACGATTGAAAAATTGAATATCGAATATCGATTAACGAATAATGATTTGTCAAGAGTGCTAAAAAGCAAAATCCTCCGGATTTCCATAATCCGAAAGATTTAAATTATTTCTAAAGTAATCAAAAAGAATTACTTAGCATAGGCGATCGCTCTTGTCTCGCGAATAACAGTAATTTTTATCTGACCCGGGTAAGTCATTTCTTCATGAATTTTTTTAGACAAGTCAATTGAGATTTTATCTGCATCAGCATCAGTAACTTTATCAGCACCAACAATAACACGCAATTCTCTACCAGCTTGAATTGCATACGTTTTCACAACACCCGGATAAGATAACGCAATCTCTTCAAGTTTGTTTAATCTCTGAATGTATGCTTCAACAACTTCGCGTCTGGCACCCGGACGGGCACCTGAAATAGCATCACAAACCTGTACGATCGGAGAAATAAGACTATTCATTTCAGTTTCGTCGTGGTGAGCGCCAATAGCATTACATACTTCCGGTTTTTCTTTATACTTCTCAGCCAATTTCATTCCGAAAATAGCATGTGGAAGTTCCGGTTCATGATCAGGCACTTTTCCAATATCATGAAGCAGTCCGGCTCTTTTTGCAATTTTTGGATTTAATCCCAATTCAGCAGCCATTGTTGCACAAAGATTTGCAACTTCGCGTGAATGCTGTAAAAGATTTTGTCCATACGAGGAACGGTACTTCATTCTACCAATCATTCTAACTAATTCATGGTGCATATTATGAATTCCAAGATCGATAGTTGTACGTTTACCAATATCAATAATTTCCTGTTCGATCTGCTTTTTAGTTTTAGCAACTACTTCTTCGATACGGGCAGGATGAATCCTTCCATCAGTAACCAGCTTATGTAACGAAAGACGAGCTATTTCTCTTCTAACAGGATCGAAACCGGAAAGAATTATCGCATCAGGCGAATCATCAATAATTATTTCAATTCCGGTAAGGGCTTCCAAAGCACGAATGTTTCTTCCTTCTCTTCCGATAATTCGTCCTTTAATTTCATCATCTTCAATATTAAAAACAGAGACTGAATTTTCAATTGCATTTTCAGCAGCTGTTCTTTGTATTGTTTCGATAACAATTTTTTTAGATTCTGTATCGGCAGTAACTTTAGCTTCTTCAATAATTTCCTTAATATGAACCATAGCATCAGTTTTAGCTTCATCTTTTAATGTTTCCATTAATTGACCTTTAGCATCATCAGCTGATAATCCGGAAATTTTTTCTAATTGTTCAACTTGTTTTGTATGAGATCTTTCAAGTTCTACTTGTCTTTTCTCAATAATTTCGAGTTGGTTAATCAGGTTGGTTTTAATTGTGTTTACTTCATTTTGCTTACGTTTAAGCTCTTCAAATTTCTGAGAGATTATTCCTTCGCGTTGTTTAATTTTGTTTTCACCGACCTGAACGGCAGAATTTCGTTGGTTAATTACTCTTTCGTGTTCGCTTTTAAGCTGAAGAAATTTTTCTTTTGCCTGAAGTATTTTTTCTTTTTTTAATACTTCGGCTTTTTCTTTTGCTTCTCTGAGAACATTTTCGCTTTTTCGCTCAACTGCTTTTCTTAAAATGGTGCTTGTAACAAGCCCTCCAATTAAAAGAGAAACAGCAGCTACAATGGTGTAAATTACTATTTCCATATAATATATATTTATTAAGCTGATCGCTTGAAAACAACTAATGGAAAGAAGCTAAAAAAAACCCGCATTATTCAAGGAGTTTGATAAACCCCTGATTGACATGTATAGGGTTGCCAAATTTTTCGAACGTCCACTGTCCTTGCAAAGCAAGAATCTAAAAAAGATGAGGCCTGTCCTACAAACTTATGAGCTTAACCCTAATTATTTAAATGTTGAGTTTAAAAACTAAATATTGAATTAATGCGGGTGAAATATTTTCTTCAAAGAACGAAATATCGAATTACTTTAAACCTTCAGATAACACTTTATCAATTTCTTCTATCTTATCAATTAACCTTCTGTTATTATTTTCTGCTTTATTATCAGTTCTCAAAACACTTGTTCCATTTTGAAGAGCGACCATAGCAAGTAAATCCTGTTTGTCCTTGAAAGCATAATTATCAGAATAGTTTTTTACCGTTTCATTAATCAATCCGGCAGCTTTTCTAATAATTTCTTCTTCCTCATTTTTTATTGTTAACCGATATGGTCTATCAGCAATTTTTACAGTTATGGTTATTTCATTCATTAAGTCCTATCTCAAACTGACTAATAATTTTTAATTATTTAATAGTCCGATACATTTATCTATCTCCCGCACAAATTCATTTATTTTCAATTTAGCTTCAACCGATCCATCACTATTTTCAAGTGATTTTGCTATTTTGATTTTCTTAATCTGTTCTTTTAATTTATTTATATATGATTTTTGTTCTTCAATTTGTTCGTCTAATTTTAAATTTTGATCTGAAAGAACTATAATTTTTCTATTGTCTTTTTCTTTAAGTTCCAGTAACTTCCTAACTTTATATTCAATACCGGAAATTAATGTTATCTCATCATTCATACTGATTCAAATCAAAATAAAAAAGAAATACAAGCACAAAGGTATATAAGATGTCATTCAAATGCAAATGATAGTTTTATTTTTTCTCTTAATTCATAATATTTTCCTTAGTTTTTGATATCATCATCTTTAACTATCTGATAAAAAAATCCTTATAAAATATCTATGCTGAATTATTCATACGCTATTTATTAAACATATAAATAACTCAGCTTTTCTATTTCTCTGAAAAATTGGAATAGTTTGCCAGATTATTTTAGGTTTCTGCCTTTTATGTTTATCGAATAATTCGGCTAAGAACATTTTTGTGATTTTGGTATTAAGTAAAAAATAAAAATATCAAAAAACTCTCTCAAGATGAAAGAAGAATTTCTATACTACATTTGGAAATACCGCCTGTTAAAATATAATATAAAAACAAATGATGGAGAATCGCTACAAATAATAAAACCCGGTGAAAGAAATAATAATTCCGGTCCTGATTTTTTTAACGCAAAAATTAAAATTGGGAAAACCACTTGGGCAGGAAACGTTGAGATTCATATCAACTCATCTGATTGGTACCGGCATAATCATCACGAAGATAAAAGCTATGACAATATTATTCTTCATGTGGTTTATGCAAATGATGTAAACGTTTTTCGCAAAAGCGGTGAAAAAATACCAACAATTGAACTAAAAGAAAATTTTGACTTAAAACTTCTCGACAGATATAATGATTTTATGAACAGCAAAACATGGATACCTTGTGAAAAATTGATTCATCTTACAGATAATTTTATCATTTTTTCGTGGATTGAAAGTTTACTTATTGAAAGACTTGAGAAAAAATCATCTCTGATAATCTCAAATCTTAAAAATAATAACATGGATTTGGAGCAAACATTTTATGAGCACCTGGCAATGAATTTTGGATTCAAACTTAATGCTGAAGCATTTATAATGCTTGCCAGATCTCTTCCAATAAAATATTTATTAAAACACAAAAACAATAATTTTCAGGTTGAAGCAATGTTATTTGGCCAGGCTGGTTTTCTTAAAGAAAAAATTTTGGAGGATTATCCATTTGAATTAAGAAAAGAATATCAATTCTTACAAAGCAAATATTCGCTTCACCCAATCGACACTCATATCTGGAAATTCTTAAGGTTACGCCCGTCTAATTTTCCAACTATCAGAATTTCACAATTTGCTGCGTTAATTTGTAGAAGTTCATCATTATTCTCCAAAATTATTGAAAGTGAAAATATTTCAGAAATCATGAATATCTTTGAAATATCAGCATCGAATTATTGGAACGATCATTATACTTTTAAAAAAATATCTGCCAGAAAAAGCCAAAAGATATTCGGTGACAATTCTAAAGACTTATTAATAATAAATGCAATTGTTCCGTTTCTATTTGCTATTGGAAAGCATAAAAAAGATGAAAGATATATTGAAAAAGCACTAAGGTTTTTGGAAGAAACAAATGGCGAAATCAATTCTATAACAAAAAAATGGAAAACATTATCAATAAACACTTCTTCAGCTTATTATACTCAAGGATTAATTGAATTGAAAAATAATTATTGCAATCAAAAAAAATGTCTTAATTGTCGTATTGGAGATTTTCTGTTAAAAAACTCATAGTTATTCTCATTTGAAATGCTATTTTTGTAATTGATAATTGTGAACAAGCGAAATAATAGAAATAATGTTTTGTTGGATTATTGAAATATTTAAAATACCCTTATCCATTTACGCAAAATAATAAAGTGAACGCTTACAAAAAAAAAGTCCGTATAGATGGATAATATTATTAATTTTATTTTTAAAGTTAAAGAACATTGAAAAGGCAAAAAAATAAAATACAAATAAGGTTAGCAGTAATTATATTATTTTCAATTTTTGTAGTTGGCTTTTCGGGATATATGATAATTGAGGGTGACAATTTTCTTGATGCTGTTTACATGACAGTAATAACAGTTTCTACTGTTGGCTATGGCGAAATTCACTTACTGTCACCAGCCGGAAAAATATTTACAATTTTTTTAATTCTGTCGAGTGTAAGTACAGTAGCATTTGCCCTTTCGATTATTGTAACTCAATTAATTGAAGGCAGGATAAGTATCTTTTTTAGAGGACGAAATTTAAAATATGTTAAGAAAATGAAAAATCATATTATAATATGCGGCTATGGACGTAACGGACAACAAACAGCACATGAACTTAAAGCAAGCAATTACTCATTTGTTGTTATTGAGAAAAACCATGATATTATCATCAACAATTTTGAAGAAGATATAGATTTTATTGAAGGAAATTCCACAAATGATGATATTCTTGAAAAAGCAAATATTAAATCTGCCAAATCATTAATTACTACTTTACCTAGCGATGCTGACAATCTTTATGTTGTTTTAAGCGCTCGTTCACTTAATCCCAAGCTTACTATTGTAAGCAGGGCATCAGACGTAAAATCTGAAAAAAAATTACATATGGCTGGTGTTGACAGTGTAGTTATGCCAGAAAAAGTTGGCGGGGCTCACATGGCCAAACTTGTTACTAAACCTGACATTCTTGAATTTCTTTCTCATTTATCAATTCAGAACGAAGACCCAACTACTCTCGAAGAAATTGTTTGTGATAGTTTCTCTGAAAAATATAAGGATAGTACGATTTCTGAAATTCAAATCAGAAAAAAGACAGGTGCAAATATTGTTGGATTTAAAAATTCACAAGGAGAATTTATTATCAATCCTTTACCGGATACAAAACTTAAACCTAATACAAAATTATTTGTCCTCGGTACTCCCGAACAAATTAATAAAATGAAAACCATCTTTCGTCAGTAGAGCAATCAACTAACTCATATTATTCTTTATTTCAGATAAAGCTGCATCTGTACCAAAAACATTTAAAATATCCCCTCTTCGTAAATAAATATCACCTTTAGGCACGTATATTGAATCCGCTCTTTTTATCATTAATATTGT
>Ga0075123_10001217_pt1 | contig 13098 bp, 19 predicted proteins | sample AntAceMetag02UKX_FD_69808 | JGI IMG/M metagenome (GOLD analysis project Ga0075123, IMG submission 69808) | Saline lake microbial communities from Ace Lake, Antarctica - Antarctic Ace Lake Metagenome 02UKX | ecosystem: Environmental > Aquatic > Non-marine Saline and Alkaline > Saline | place... | reverse complement strand
AAATAGTTAATATTATAATATGATCGACTTATTATTTTACTTATTAGCATTTGTCGCTGGAATAGTGTTCAGAGAGATTATAGAGATTATGTGCAGACATTTACCTGGAATGAGAATGGTTTGTGAGTCTTTATTAAGAAGGATTAATTTTATATAATGGATGAAATCAAAGACAGAAGAGATTGCGGGCGGAATAGTCCAGGTTATAGCTGCTATAGCTGCAGTAACTGTCTTTATTATAGATAAGGGGCTTGGAATGCTTGAAGGGACATTGCCACATACTTTCTATCTGAGTTTGATATTTATCTCGCTAGGTGCTAAATTATCGGATATAAAAGAAATACTATTAAAAATATTATTAAAAAAATGAAGTTACCAAATACTATCGACGAGCTAAAAGACCTTTTATGGCGAGCCAAAGGAGAAGGAATGAACCAGGGGATAAAAGCTGGACTAAAAGAGGGAAGATCGCACAGTGAGACTGCACCTGATACAGTTAAGTCATTAGATGCTATATCAATAAGGTTAAAAGATTTACGTGATAAGATTAGTTGTAATCTGATACTGGCAGGAATAGGGGTAATAGTAGCTATATCTTCATTAATATTTATCATATACTTTGTTAATAGGTTTGAACAAAATATTATTAATGAGGTTGTTGCACAAATCACTACTAATTATGAAATAGAATAATAAGACTAGTAAAAAATGGAACAGTAAGAGGGAATAGAAAGCTCGTAAAGAAAACAGGGAAAGGGAAAAGCATTGTTCTTAAATGGAAGCGTATTTTGAAAAATATGAAGACTCCAACTAAGCCAAAGTCACCTAGGCGAGTAAGGTTGAAAAACTTAGCCTAACTAACTATAGAAAAAGCCTACTATAGTTAGCAGACTTTTCTTCACGGTGGGAAAACAAAAAGACCACCAGGTTGTTTATTTTATTCCTCCCCAATAGAAAGGCTTTTGTCTTAGGAAATATCCCATAATTCGCTCACTTTGTCCGTAAACTCGTATAGTTCCTCGTGTATTTAGTTCATAAAGAGCAGTATCCATAAACTTATTCAATCTTTCAATTGTTTTGTGTGGTGTATTTTGATTATCTGGAATAGAACGCAAAGATCTTTGGATATTTCTAAAAGGATTAATCCAATAATTCCCTCCTCCTGCTAATTCTTCCTCTATTCTCTGTGTAAGAGGAGTTTGTGTGATTAAGTGTTCAATAGACCTTAATTGTTCTGTAGCCTCACCAGATAGGTAAATTGAGTTATAATCAACAGCAGAAGTATTGCTGAAAATAAATAGAGCCGAAAGTGATAGTAAAAACTTCTTCATTATAAATTGTTAAAAATTAATTATTTAAATCTTTCCTTATTTGATCCCAGTCTAGTTCTACACAATATTTAGTATAGGATTGTTCAAGTTTACGCTGAGATATTAAAGCTGTACCGTTTTTAAACTTTCCCCATTTTTCTCCATGAGAGTTGAATATTTGATACGAGTCTTCCTGTATGCCTGTAATACATACACAATGACCTCCATACTTGTCGCCCACTTCTTTTTCCCAAAGGAAGCCATCATCGTCAGTAGAACTTAATATTCCGTTTTTTCTTTTTTTATATACCCAGTCCCAACCAGTATAAACAGGATAACCCTTTCTTAAGTAAGTTTTAACTTCGTCATTTTCTATTTTAAAATAACCTTTTATCTTAACATTAATCCACTTACTACCAATCAAGATAGGTATTCCGGTATATTTAGAAGTCTTAAGCGAGTTCTGAAGGCTGTCTCCCTGTATGTCTGCAGTTCCTGTTCCCCAAACTGGTTCTCCCTCTTTGTTATAGATCTTATTGTGTTGATTTTCCCACAGCTTACCAATGTCTCCGTCCAAGTTTTCCCAAAGATTATCTGACTTATCGTCATAGTCCCCAAGACGTTTCATGATCATAATAACATTCCCTAATGCTTGCGAGGTGCAATTGTTAAGTGTTTGCTTCCTCGTTCTGATGTTTATCATATTTACATGTTCAAAACGATCGGGAGGTGTTGAGTCCCCGAACATTTCTTTTGGTTTCCAATCTCTAACATCTGGTGTATCAAAACAAGCTCCTCCTTTCATCGGCATTGGCGGTGTTGTGTTCATTATGTTTATTTTACAAGTATATAATTATTATCCTCATTTCTTTTAAATTGTACAAATATAAAAGGTTGCATCCTTCCAGCAATTGAGACAAAGAACGTTTCTCCTGGTATTGCATCGAAATCATGTATAGAAGTGATTGAAAAATCCTTTTTACCTATTTGCTTGTTATTACGTATGATGGGAACGGTTATTGTGTCATTCATTTTGTTAGTTTGTTAATTATTCTCTATGATGTTATATATTGCACGTGCGAGAAGTTCTACAGACTCCTCTTCGGCGTTTGTTATAGTATTTCTTAAAGTTGTTATCGTATTATAAGCCTGATCTGGTTAATCACGTAAATCATCTAAACTAATTTTCCAAAAATTAAAATGACAATGGAGAAGTTCGTGTTTTATTGTTTTCATTATTGTTTTTTTAAATAAGTTCGAATCCATTCATGTTTTCCTCAGATATGTCGATAATATCGTAGTCAACCATTATTCCTTGTTTGTCCCTCCTCTCTGTTATGATTATACCTTTGTCCTTAAGTAGTCCAGTTATTTTTCTTCTTTCTTTTCCAAAAAGCGACATTGTTACTTCCTTATATTTGTTGGCAAGGAAGTCTTTTTGATATTCAATAAAGGATCTATAAAGCTCTGACGCAGGGATTGGTCCCTGCTGAATCCCGATATTCCCAAACTCATATACACGATTTTTTATGTAGTCCGACAAGAAGAATTCCATGACGCCACCTCGTTCCGCACGACGACCATTGAAGTCGCCCTGGAGGGATGTCATTGTCTCGATAGGGATCACCATGTCGGTTTCTAGATATGTATTCATCCTTGATAGAGCTTTCATGATTATCCCGTCACGCTCGGCTTTCATCTTTGTGATAATTTTTATGTCTTGATTTCCGTCTTTTGTGAAGTTGTGGGTAAATGCAATTGGCATAAATCTCCTAATTCCAGATGCGGAGCTATCGTCATCGTTTATACTTGGGAACCTATTTGTAAAAATAAGGATCTTACATACCGCTCGGACGTATTGAGGTGCCTGGTGAATTTGCCTTACTTCGATCGAATCTCCACCGGTTATAGCTTTAATGTTTTCACTCATAAATAAGTCCGGGTTCTTTGCCTCTGCGGACGTATTTATATTTGATGAAACAGCGTCACTGAGTCCGTATCCACCAGACGCGATAGTCTTCAGCGTTACGGAAGATGTGTTTTTTTCTCCTACACAATGTGAGATTGTTTCGGCTATTTTAGATTTTCCGTCACCACCATCCCCCCAAAGGTAGTACATATACGGAAAAGGGTGGTCTGCATATAGACTTGCTGCAATAAATCTCCAAACTGCATCAATCTTCTTATTAGCATTGTCGTCATTTGTAAAGCATTTTTTCAGTGCTTCATCGAAAATCGGACAAACTGCCTCTTTGTCGGAAATATCAGGCATATATTTCAGTGCCATATCACTTTTTTCATACGGAGAAAATTGTCTAGTTTTTACTGAATATTTTTCTGACTTAAAAAAAAGATGTCCGGCTTCATAATCGGAAGTTTTTCCAATCTCAATATCATACTGCATCCCCTGTTGTTTCCCAATGTGTATGACTTGCTTAACTATCCCGTTAACTCTCGCTCCAGTGGGGCTAACACCCTGTATTTCGCGAAGATAATTTATCGCCCATCCGTTTACGAAGGATTCCGTCAGATCTTTTCCTTTTGCAAGCCTTGTCCAAATATTAATACCTGGTTCGACGGCATATCCATATAAATCACCATTAATGATTATTACACTAGTTTGCTCGACCATATCCTCAGCAATAACAACGTCTGTCAATTTCTGGGCACCCCCCATCATACGCATCATTTGATCGGCTGAAAATTCTGGAAGATCGGACACGTATCTCTCAAAAGCATACTTGCCTTTGAAAACTTTGGCTACGTAGGCATCACTTATATCCTCCCCGTCCCCATCATCTATAAATTTCACCTTAATAGTTCTCCCCATTGCGTTCTTTAGTTTTTTTGCGGCTTTCATGCCGGTAAATGATGGCTCTGATTTTTGCTCTTTCGCTTTTTTGTCGGCGTCCAGGATAACAGTGATATTCCGAAATCTGCTTAGGAACGATACAATTATGTCTTCATTGAAGTTTGCACTCGGAAGCCCTATCACGTTATCAATACCGATATATTTAAGGGTAAGATAGTCTGACGCACCCTCAACAACGTATAGGGGCTCTTGCACAGACAATTTGTCATAGAACATACCTCCTTTCATTTTTGATCCACCTACAACCATTTTCTTTAGTCTCTGCATTCCCTGGACCATTCCATTAGAACTTTTTATCGGAACTCCATATTCGTCATTCTTCAGACAAATATATTTACTTATTCTTGTGAGGTCTATTTTTTTCCGCTCCTTATAGTCCAATATTATTGGGTTATTAATATCGATATCGCTTTTCGTTTTAATGCGATCGACTTTGAAGTTGTAACTTTTTCTCGTTTTACTTTCGTCTGAATAGTTTATGCCTAGCGTATCTGCGATATGTTTTGCCGCATCGATATTTTCTAGGGAATTTATAACAGAAAAAACCTTAACAAGATCCCCGCTACCTTCACAGGCGAAACAATGAGAAAGAACCTGCCCATCGACATTGAACCAGCCGAACCCATCTGTACTATTACAGAATGGGCAAGCGGTATTCCGCTTCATTGCTTTCGGAACGTGTTTATCCGGGATAAGCCTCCTAACATCTTCGTACGTTGCTCTGGTACGGATGTTCTCGAAAATATTGTTGTCAAAGTTTGTCATGTTTTTTTATTGTTTTAGATTTTTACCACCTCATCTGCGTCACTTAGTGTTAGGAATTTTTCATCCTTCAGTCGTATCATTGTTTCTGGGAAAAATATCCCAGTAAGTTTTGCCGTGTTATATCGTATGATTAATGCACTTTGAGAATTTACGAACCAGGACGCATCGTAGTCCTTATTCCCAGACGAGTTGTCAGTGTGCTTCGTGTATCTTCCGGAGGGTGACGAAGCTTTCAGTAATGCTATTTTCTGAAGTGGCTCTTTCTTCTTCCAATCCACTTGGTCGAATTTCGTGTCACATACCTTGAATTCAATCGGACAACTTTTAAGCCCTATTTCGACAAGGATTTTCCCATCGGTAAATTTGCTTTGGAATTGAGATTCTTTCATTGGTTTTAATTAAATGTGGCAATCATAGATCGAAATAAGCGTGTCGTCAGGCAATCCGTCCATAAGCTTAGTGAACTCAATCCCCCATCTTTCAGGGGACTTTTCGTCCAGAACACAGCCGAACCATCCCATAGAGACTTTTTCGTGCCACTCCCCATCCTTCTTTTTGTAACAGAAATACTCACTAACCTTAATCTCCTCACTCTCTCCTTTTAGTTTAATATACTCCTTTCTTGTCATCTCCTTTGGATCGATTATGTTTTCGCCGTCCTCTTCGTATTGATATCTAATTTCGCCTTCGCTATTTTTTCCCACCCAAAGCTTCTCGCTCAAGAATTCTTCAACTTCCTTGGTGCAATCTACGTCTACGACATATTTATTTTCTTTACCAGTGCCTTCAAATTCGTGGAATGGTGCGAGTAACTCTTCTGGGTTCTCTCTGATAATTGCTACTGTAAGGTGTGACATATTGTGCTGTTGGTTATAATTTTATAATTTTAAGTTTTTTTGATTTATATAAATCCGTTCTTTGTTTGAATTGGGAATTTAGTCCTTTTATCTTTAGGTCAAAAATTTCCCCACTCTCTCCCATCCATTCTCGTGCCATACGTCCAATAAGTTGTTCGGTGGTCGTTTGATCCGCAATCGGGCAAAGGACATACCCCCTTTTGAGCCTTGGCAAATCCCACCCTCGACCGACTAATGTTGGGTGAGCAATAATTAGACCACCGTTTTTTTCTACACTGTTTTTGATCGAAAGTCGATCTTTTTTCTTTGTCTTTCCGTACATGAGATGGCAATCTATATCTTTCTTTGTTTTCAGGAAAGTGCACATTCTCTGGCATTCTTCGACTCTATCAAAGAAAGCGATTGACGCGACCTTTGGATCAAATGTGCTAAGAATGAAATTTGCCTTCTCTGCTATTAATTCTAGCGAGTTGTCCAGGCAATCGCGATACTGAATCCAGTTTTTAGATGTTACCGGCACGCTGTCCATTACGACCCCAGTGCTTTCGTCTATTACTTCATATTCCATAGACGAGTAGTCGTTTTTCGTTTCTCCGATATATACATTTTTCAGCGCGTATTTCCTTTGTGTGGATTTCATTTCAACTTTATAGCCCCAATATTTAACTACGGCGTTTATATATTCTGGATCATCTTTTGCGCGATAAACTACAGATTTGTATTTTTGACCGCTGGCGCCTTTTTTTAAAAGTTTCTGTACATCATAATCAGTTTTCTTATCGGTGGCTGTGAAGCCTACTTTTCTGATCGCTCCGTGTGCGTTTATAAGTTTCCGTAGCTTCGATGTCATAATCATATCGCATTCATCCACAAGCATCTGATCGAAATCAGCAAATAATTCTGGATGTGCACGAAATGAAGCATAGGTTACGCAAGTAATGTCTTTTATTGATTTCTCCTTGCTGTAATATATTCCAGATTTTTTTCCTGAAAATTTCTCAATAACCTCTACCTGCTGAGTACATAGCTCGGTATTATGTAGGAGAATAAGCGTCTTCCCTTCCCATGATTCAGCCATGGCTGTTATTACCACAGACTTCCCGGACCCGGTAGGGGCTTTTATGAGACCTGCCCTTGCTCCATTCATTTTATCGAAAACTTCTTTTTGGTATTCGTACAAAGAAACGATCGTCTCCGTTGTGGGTATTTTTGGGAGATTCAGTGGTGCACTAAGCTTTGACATCCAGTACGCAGAGCCTGGTGGGGCATACTGATAAGTACAGAGACTCATTGGCGAATCCCTGTACTCTCCGCGGAACATAGCCGTCTTATTCACTATTAAAAAGTCCAAGACTCTCTGAGACAGGTTCTTTTTCAATATCATTTTTACAGTATTTATTTATGAAATATAGTCGCTTCACTTTCTTAATCTTTCCATTTATTACGAACTCGACATTATGCATTCCCGCGTTTATCACCGTTCTACTAGAATAAGTAATCCCGACTGTTGGTATTTTTACGGGACGCCCCACGTTCCCTTCTTCGAGATATTTTACCACCTCCTTATGGATATGTGATCCAAATACCAATTCTTCGCCGTTTATTATTTTATCGTCAACGAATACCACTTTCCCGGAAAGGGATGGTATTTTGAGTTTTCTGTATGTTTTCATGTTTAAGGCTTAAGATCTCCCCTATATCAGAGAGTGCGACGGCCACTTTGTGTGGCTCGTCGATATATCTCTCCAAAATTTCTTTGACTAACTTTTTCTTGTTTGCCATTAGAACGATGATGGTGCGAAATCTTCTGGAGAGGCAAGTGTTGGTCTTTGTTCTTCTGCTTGATCTGCCATTGTTGTCTGCGTCCCTTCATCTCCGAATCCGGGCTGAGTATCTACTGATCGCTTTTTACTCGTTGAAAAAAATTCTTCATATAAAGTCTCTAGTTCCTCATGATCATCTGCGATCGGCATCTTTTTAGAAAAAGGTAGAATCTCTGAAATATAATCAGATATATATGTTTTTTTACCGTCCTTGCTCTTCGTAGTTGCATATCCTTTATATTCTCCCGTTGGATTCCATGCCTCGTCTATTGGCTCTGGCTGTTTGCGAACAATAGCGGGCTTACTGTTCTTGATCCATTGAGTCGGATCTCCATGGAATTTTTCTGGAACACAGAATCCGTTCAAGAAATCCACCTCGGTCCCAAATCGGAACCCAATATTGATATTCATGTACGCCATTCCTTCTGCGTCTTTTCCTGGTTTAGATAATGTAAGTTTGATTCCTACGTTTATAAATTTGTCGCCCTTTGCCGAAGTTCGGATTGCGTCACCAACTTTAGTTTCGCCTTTATCTACTTTCGCTAGATTTATCTTTGCTTCAGCGATTGTTGCTACAAAGTATCCGTGATTAGGTAGGAATCTGTTTTCTCTTTTTTCTTTTTCTGCTGCGATTTCTGCCGCTGTGGGCATAGGTTTCGGAGTAAATACTTCTGTCATTTTTAGTTTAATTATTAATAGTTATTAGTATGAATATATTTCTTTGAGGAATTTTTGATCTGACGCAGATAGCTTGCTGCGGTCTATGTTTACAAAGCTGTGCTGTATTGTAAATTTTATTGCTGATTTAGCGTCTTCGTCAGCCGTCATATACTCCAGTCTATATTTAGACAACTCATGGCACTTCCCGCGTTGATTGCTCTGTTTTTTTCTCCATAATCTCATCGGATGATTGCTGAGTCACAAAACATCCAAATGTAAACAATGAAGATAGTACGACAGCCGATAGCATTGTCTTTTTCATTTCGTTTTTTTAAATGAATTAATAAATAGTGAGATATTCCCTCACTATTACGCTCTAACTAGAAACGGATTACTGCCAAGAATGACTCGGTATACTTCGTGCAATTAACTAGCTATTTCCTTTCCAGAATCCTCTCGTCAGAGGTAGAATGTATAAGTGAAATAACTGCTAGTTTTAGGGGAGATCTAGCAACTCATAGTTTTTATTCTAAGACTTTGAATCCGATAATACTTCGTGAGACTTCCTCTTTACAAGCAAGAAGTGGTTTATTGAGTCCTGGAACAATTTTCGCATAATCCTTGACTGACTTTTCCGTAATATTTACCAAGGACATGAATGCGTCCTCATCGTCAATTACATCCTTCAGTTTTAGTGCGTTTATCTTATTTTTCGCTTTCCAAATTGGACAGATTACAGAAGGATCATACCCACCATTATACGTAAAGTCCTTCTCTTTTTCCGCGATACCCTCAATTAGCTTTTGGAGCGGCAACAATAATGCGTCCTCTTGCTTTGTGTAGATTAGCATTTTTCGGTCATAATCCGCCTGTATCGCATCTTTTTCGTCCTGGATATCCAAATACTCATCTGAGTTTTTTACTCGCACCTCTTCTTTGTTTTTTTGGGAAATTAACCCTACGTAATCGGTTGTCTTATTTGTCATGTTAAAAATCTGTTATTGATTTAGTTTCTACTGTTTCCTCGACTTCACCGTCTTTCATCTTTTGTGCGATTTTAAGTGCTTCAGTTAACTTAATTGATTTTCTCTTGAATAGGTGGAATAAATACCCATCAGGATGAATGATCAAGCAATATCTGTCGTGATCAAGTGGCTGCGTTTCATCGTATAGCTGGGTTTGTAGGTTAACCTTTACCATTTTATTCGATGGGGCTATCTCCTTTGATGGCTTATACCCGAATACGAGCTTCCACCATCCCCAGAATTTCAGATCAACAATGGATCTCTTGCCCGTAATTCGACATATCATGTCCACCGTACCACCATATAATTCATCTGGATGTATAACGATTTGTTCAACTTTCATTCTCGCAGGGAGGTGCTTATCCTTCCATGCGGTAAAGTGTTCAAGTGCTGTCGCTTCGAGAGAGTCTGGTTGATGCTTGTGTCTCTCTAGACAAATTCCGTGCATTTTTGTACCAAACTCAGACGCCCACTCTACAATTTTATCCGTATTAATGGTTTTGTTTGTGGCAAAATCGTTTTCCTTACACCATTTTAGCCAATCGTCTGGGATCTCACCGCAAACTTTTTTTACTAAATTCGTTACTCTTGGTATACCTTCTCCATATGGATTTACTTGATCTGTCATTTTATTTTTTTTATGATTGAATTTGAAAATATGCTTTCCTAGAGTTTTTGACATTAGTCAGATATTCGTCTATCTCGATAGCAGAGTCGATTGAGTCCCATAATTTCTTAAGAACATTTATATTATTAGATCTACCAAGGGAAGACGATGCCTGGTCAGCTTGCTCTTGCCAAGCTGGGTCGCTCTTCATTACTTTTCCAGAAGTTTTTTTTGGAGACGGTGTTTCTTTAAACTCCTCGGCTTTAACTTTTTTTTCCTCTTGTCGCTCTGCCGCTTTTTCAAGGATCTTTTGTAAAGCCTTCTTTTTTGCATTTTTTTCTGGAGCCGGAGCATCGCTATTTTCTTCATTCGCTTCTGCTATTAGGGCTTCCTTCTTTTTTTGTGCTTTTATTTTTGGCTTTGGCTTTTCTTGTGTCGCTTTCGACAATCTATCCTTGGCAGTATCTTTTGCGTTAGATATAGCACTTGGTACATTCTCTCCATAAATTGACACGATCACGTCCCAGTTATCCTTTAGTTCGTCCATAGACTCGCAGACTTCGAGGTCTGCTATGATTTCCTTAATTTTGTTGTAATCTTCACTTGCTACAGCAGTTGATAGCCCACCGTTTACCATGTACTGAGATATAAATGCGTAATTTACATCATCACCAGAAATGATTGCTGGCAACTTCGAGTCTTTTTGCTTCGTCATAATTCGTTCGTCTGATTCCGTAACTAGCTCACGAATGACATTCCCTTCGTCGTCTTCGGCTTTTCTTAGGTACATAATATTATCTGCCACTCGCTTTAGCACTGGTCCGATCATTTGACCGGTTACTGCTGGAGCAACAACTCTGTATCCCGCCTCAGAGTCCATCATCTCGCTTTCGTGACAGATGAAATCAATTGATACGGATCGCTCGTTTGCGATGTTTAGTATATTTTTTTGTACATCGCCAACCAATCCATAAACGCGCTGCCCGTTAACTGGTCGCCCAGTAGACAAGGACTCCTTAGTCGCTTCTTCCATAGCCTCGCGGTAAGCTCGATCTCCCAAGAAGGTGAATGAATCCAGGGCAATATATTCAAAGTCGTAAACTTGGTCAGACCGAAGGAAATCTGCGATCTCTATGTGACTTGGTCCCGCCCAAACGGAAATATTCTCTTCGTTGATTGTGTTACCACGACCGGCATCTTTAATTGCCTGAATCGATCGATCATACGTATTATCAAGATCGATAAATAGCATTTTTCTTTGTAGACTCGCGGTAAGGGATAAATTCGTCTTACCTGCACCAGGCTGTCCGTAGATAAAATTAATAGTTGAGATTGGTGTAGAGGATTTTTCGGTCCCCTTTCTGAATTTAATTGCGTTCATGTTTTTTTAGTTAATAGCTGCTTTTAATTTCTCTAATTAGATCGTTAATCTTTTTGGTAGTAGCCGTTTTTGCTGGACAGTAAACTGCTCCACCACCTTGTGTCTTGAGTTTTGTTTTTAGGATTAATTTCTTAAAAAATAATTCTCTTACTATTCCCGACACCATCGTTCTATTTTTTTCGTGACCCACTATCTTCGCAATCTCTGATATAGAGAAACTTGACTGCCATTGGCCAAAGAATATTTCTCGCACTAGCGTTCCTCTTGTACCTCTACCAAAAACGAGACTAAGTCTTGTGTGTTCATCCATTTTTTTGATGTTTGTTAATAAATACTGACGGAAATAATGTACGGAAAAAAAGTAATAAGTCAATCGGAAAGTATACTTTTATCACCTAAAATTCCCCATAGTTGCACTGGAAGCATTGTAGCCCTAAGTCTCGCCACATTCTCACTACCTGATCTCTGTCATCGAAGACTCCTATAACATTATACTTGTCTTTTATTTTATCGAACATCTCCTGTTTTATAATGGAGTCTTTTCTCGTGTCTCCTTCTGGGCGGATATCGAAGTAATTATACGGAATCCCGTTGTCACTTAGCCATTTTTTTGTCGCTCCTTCACATGACCCATTCCTACCACTGAAAATGATAATATGGTATCCCTGCACCGAGAGGGCCAACAATACACTATTAACCTGCTTGATGACCGTGTCATCATTGACCTTGTTCCAATCGTATGGACTTCTGTCGTTCATTCTTGCTAGCGTTCCGTCTATATCAAATATGAAGGCCTTTGGGCTCAGTGCGTTCGGCTTGTATTTAGGTATTGATGTCTTTAGATATTTTTCATACATACCACGTATAACCTTTTCACCTACAGAGTTAGCGCGTTTCTTGTCGCGTTCTATGCAGGTAGCAACGCTCACATCAAGAAAATCTTTATACTCGATAGGCGCGTTGTGTAGTTTTGAGATTTTTTTCCATTCGTCGATGTATTTAGGGTTGAGGTTTGTAGCGTCTATTACCACGCTGTACCCGCTCATTAGTGCAGATATAACAGACGCCTTCTCCCAGGCGCTTATCATGCTTTCTTGCTTTGGTATCCAGTATTCGCCCCTCATATTTCGTAGGTCGTCTCTGTTTACCCGGACCCAATCTTTATTCTTTTTTACGAACTTCTTCGTCCAAGTTGTTTTCCCCGATGCCGGCAGACCTCGTAATATCTTGATTTTCATTTGATTCTTGGTTATATGCTACTGATTCGAAGCCCCTTAAGATGTCGTGGAATATTCTAATGGCCTTTTTATGGCAGATTCTCGACAGTGCTTTAAAGTCAACGCTTTTAACTTTCTTCTGTATTTCCCAGATTTCCTCGGTAAGCATGTCGTGGTAACATGTATTTGCCACTTTTGTAGTTGATCGTATGTCTATCTTTCCGTCCTCGCTTTCCATCTTTTGTAGGACTTTTTTTACTCTCGGCAAAGTCATATATTTATTTACTATGTACTGCTCCCAATAATGGACAGAGTATTTATTATTTCCCATAAATCGAAGTCGGTTAATGTTTTTTGTAGCTCATTATTAGCCCAAATTTCTATTTTTTCACTTACTCCATTTATAGGACTTCCATCAAAGTTTTCTGCCAAGATTTGAAATCTTTCATCGGCAAAATCCTTTATTCCTACAGCAAAATCAGAAATATAAAATATAGCAGAACGCTTTGGCCATCTTTGTCCTTCTTTAAATATTTTTATCTCGTACTTTCCTGGAGAAATTTTTTCTTCTGGAAAAATTT
>Ga0075123_10001216_pt1 | contig 13108 bp, 13 predicted proteins | sample AntAceMetag02UKX_FD_69808 | JGI IMG/M metagenome (GOLD analysis project Ga0075123, IMG submission 69808) | Saline lake microbial communities from Ace Lake, Antarctica - Antarctic Ace Lake Metagenome 02UKX | ecosystem: Environmental > Aquatic > Non-marine Saline and Alkaline > Saline | place... | reverse complement strand
TCATCGATGGAGATTTGCATTACGCAAATGAATTCAGAGATTATAATCCTCTTCTACATGGTGTTCCAAATCCCGAAACCATAACTTGCACAAAACATGTGCACAACAAATATACAATCGGTTTGCCTTTGTTATGGTTACCATTTTTTCTTTTGGCTCATATATTTACAATTTTATTGAACTTATTTGGATTGAATATTCCTTTAAATGGCTACTCTGTTCTCTATCATTTTTTCATTAGTTTTGGATCCATTTTTTATGGCTTAATTGGATTAACTCTTATCTATAGAATTTTGATGAAATTTTTTAATCGATCAGTATCATTAATCACCGTCTCTGCTATTACGTTGGGCACAAATATAATCTACTATATTGGCAGTGATACTACTATGTCTCATGCGATTTCTCTTTTTACTGTAACCTGGTTTATTTATCTTTGGTTGAACAACAGAAATAATTATACTGTTAAATATATGATCATTTCGGGTTTTTCCACTGGCATCATGTCTTTGGTTCGATTGCAAAATATCTTATTTCTTATTTTACCTGTGATAGACTTGTTCATTGAGTTAATACAAAGTAAAAGTTTCCCCCAAAACCTTATCTGGAAGCGATTTATTAGAATTTGTGTTTTTATTTTTACATTTCTTCTTGTTTTACTGCCGCAATTTGTCGTGTGGAAAATCCTATACGGCAAATTTGTTTTATATTCTTATCAGGGCGAAGGCTTCAATTTTTTACATCCGCAAATTTACAATAGCCTTTTATCTCCACTGCATGGACTGATTTATTGGAATCCAGTCATTTTAATTTCACTGATTGGATTGGTGCTCTTTATTAAAAAACAACGAAAAACTGGATTTATGTTTGCAATCGCATTTTTGCTGCAGTTATATTTAAATGCTTCTTGGAGTTTCTGGTCATTCGGGAGCAGCTTTGGGAATCGCGGTTTTGTAAATTGTAGTTTCGTTTTTGCAATTGGACTTGCCATGTTATTGAGTGTTCTAAAAAGAAGCAGTTCAATAATACTTTATATTACTTTAACTTTACTTGTATTTTGGAATTTAATATTTATGCTTCAATACTCCGCTGGCATGATCTCATACAACGAACCTGTTTACTTTCACCAGGTTTTTAATAATTTGACAAACTTACTCAAGTTTATATTTAATCTCTTTTAGTATGAGTGCAGATATAAAATACTAACGAGTAAATTGACTTGATAGTGATTAAGTTTTGTGGAGATATAATGAAAAATAAAATTTTAGTTACAGGTGGTGCAGGTTTCATTGGATCACATCTTTGTGCAAGATTGCTGCAGGAAGATAATGAAGTAATATGCTTAGATAATTATTTCACCGGTTCAAAAAGGAATATCATTGAGCTTTCAGATAATCCTTATTTTGAATCTATCAGACATGACGTCACCGAACCATTTAATGTGGAAGTAAATGAAATTTACAATTTAGCTTGTCCCGCCTCACCGGTAAATTACCAGTTCGATCCGGTACAAACAATCAAAACATCGGTTCATGGAACGATCAATGTGCTCGATCTGGCAATAAGACTGAAAGTAAAAGTATTGCAGGCTTCTACCAGTGAAGTTTACGGTGATCCGGAGATTCATCCACAAACTGAAGAATACTGGGGTAAAGTCAATCCAATCGGCATAAGATCGTGCTATGATGAAGGAAAACGTTGCGCTGAAACACTTTTCTTCGATTATCATCGACAGCACGAACTAAGGATCAAGGTTGCCAGAATTTTTAATACTTATGGTCCCAATATGCAAACTAACGATGGTAGAGTCGTCAGCAATTTTATTGTTCAAGCTTTGCAGGGGAAAGATATAACTATTTATGGAAACGGAAACCAAACCAGAAGCTTTTGCTATGTTGAAGACATGGTTGATGGTTTAATAAAATTAATGAGCTCTTCAGATGAGATCATTGGTCCCATCAATTTAGGTAATGAAGAAGAAACAACAATTAAAGACCTGGCTCTGAAAATTATTAAACTAATAAATTCAAATTCTAAGATTATAAACAAACCGCTACCACAAGATGATCCAAAGAACAGGTGCCCGAATACAGATAAAGCAAAAACCATTTTGAAGTGGAGAGCAAAAACTCCTTTGGATATTGGACTTAAAAAAACTATAGAGTATTTTGATAATCTTTTGAGAAAGAGTTATAAATGAGTCAAACAGTAGCGATTCTCATAACTCTATTTTGTGCATTCCTTGCATCTTTAGGACAAACTTTCTTCAAAATTGGCTCTAAAACTGTGAATGCCAATCTGATTTCCTGGATTTTTAATTGGCGAATAATATTAGGAATGTGTCTTTATGGATTATCAGCCGTTTTATTTATTATAGCATTAAAACATGGTAAACTTTCCATATTGTATCCCATCATTGCATCAAGTTATATATGGGTTATGGTGATTTCACATTTTATTCTCAAAGAACAAATAAATTATTTTAATTGGATCGGAGTTTTTCTAATTATTTGTGGAGTTTTTATGATTGCTTTAAAGGGAGGAATACATTGAAACTATCTGTTGTGATGCCGGCATACAATGAGATTGATACCATTGAGGAAATAATTTATAAAGTGCAAGCAGTAAAAATAGAAAAGGAAATAGTTGTTGTTGATGACGGTTCAACGGATGGAACTAAAGAATTTCTGATAAAATTACAAGAAAACAAAGGAGAAGTAGAATTTGAAAAGATAAATAAATTTGTTAATGTTGATAATATCAGAATCTTTTTCCAATCGGAAAATAGAGGTAAAGGTGCAGCTATAAATCGTGGTTTTAGAAAAGTAAAAGGAGATGTTGTTGTCATACAAGATGCTGATTTGGAATATGATCCTCGTGAATATTTGAAATTGATAAAACCGATCGAAGAAGATTTTGCAGATGTAGTTTACGGTTCACGTTTTATGGGTGGAAATCCACACTCCATACTCTTCTTCTGGCATTCTATTGGTAACAAATTTCTAACATTTCTTTCTAATATTTTTACTAACTTGAATCTTACGGATATGGAGACATGTTATAAAATGTTCAAAAGTGAGATAGTGAAAGAAATTGAAGTCAAAGAGAAAAGATTTGGTATCGAACCCGAAATTACAGCCAAGATTTCCAAAATGAATGTCAGGATTGTTGAAGTAGGAATATCCTATTACGGGCGAAGATTCGATGAAGGGAAAAAGATCAGTTGGAAAGATGCTATCGAAGCAATTCTGTGTATATTAAAATATAACCTGAGAAAATGAAAGATGCCTTCTAAAGTACTTATTATCATTCCCGCATATAATGAAGCACATATTATAAAAGAAGTCATTTGGGATCTTCACTCAGAAAATACGAATTGGAATTTGCTGGTAGTCAATGACGGTTCAAATGATAAAACTAAAGAGATCGCCGAATCGACCGGCTTGGCAAAAGTGATTAATTTACCTTGTCAGGTGGGAATTGGCAGTTGTGTCCAAACAGGTTTTAAATATGCCAGTAAACATGATTTCGATTTTGCTGTGCAGTTCGACGGTGATGGTCAACACAAAGTATATGAAATAGAAAAGCTACTGCATCCTTTAGAAACTAATGAAGCAGATGTCGTGATCGGTTCACGATTTTGTGTAAAAAATCCTCAATACAAACCGTCATTTCTACGTGCTATCGGCATAAAGGTTTTTGAATTAGTAAATTCCATCTTGATAGGGCAAAGAATTACTGATAATACTTCTGGCTTCCGAGCATACAATAAAAAAACGATAAGCTTTCTTTCAGAAAATTATTCTTCCGATTATCCTGAGCCGGAAGCTGTAATTTTACTTGGAAAAAACAGATTCAAAATTAAAGAGATTCATACTGAAATGGATCAACGAAGCGGTGGTAAATCATCTATTTATGGAATTTATTCAGGATATTATATGGTAAAGGTTTTATTATCAATTTTACTCACTTTTATTAGACCAAAGATAGTTAACTCCAAACCAACATAAGGAGAAATGATGAACAATTTTTTTGTTTCTAATCGAATCCAATATATTGCAGTTATTTGCAGTGTCGCACTTTTAGTATTTATTTTCGAACTTACCCGTAGAAAAAAAATTCGGGAACAATATTCGATTTTATGGTTATTCTTCAGTATCATTTTTGTTGTTCTCTCAATCTGGCGGGAAGGTTTGGATTTCTTTGCAAGATTTTTGGGAATTGATTACGCACCTTCTGCATTATTCCTTTTACTTGTATTAGCAATTTTTCTCATTCTTATTCAATTTTCTGTAATTATCTCCAAACTTTCAGAAGAAAATAAAAAACTATCACAGGAAATGGGATTGATGAAACTTGAAATGGAAGAATTGAAAAAAATTAGAAATGATCAAATTAATAAGAAACAAATCTAAAATTGCAATTCGATTGCTAAAAAAAAATGCTTATCTCCATAAGATTCTCAAAAATAATAAACTACCACGCCATAAATTAAAAGAAATACAATTAATTAAATTCCGAAAAGTTCTGATATATGCATATGAAAATGTAGAATTCTACAAACATAAATATGATGAAGCCAGCTACAACCCTTATACATTCCGAACTGAAAGAAATGTCTTAGATATCCCGATGTTGACAAAAGAAGAAATTAGAGAAAATTTTCCTAACAGGATTTTTGCTAAGGGCATAGATATGAAAAAGTGTATCATCGATCATACAAGTGGCTCAACTTCTGAACCTTTAAAATATTTAATTGATCCTCATAATAAAGCAATTAGAGATGCAATTCATGAATATGTCAGAAGAATAGCAGGTTGGAAGAAAAACAATATTCTGCTACTACTAAGAACTCCGCAAAGCAAAAATATTGATGAAGTAAATGGAACAAGGAGAATATTCAGTATTTCACCGCATTCGGATATAGCAACTCTTCTACAGCTATTCAACAGTTTAAAACCAGATTTTATTTTTGGAGAGCCATCCTTTTTGTATAAAATAGCTATTGAATTAGATGGATTAAATTATGCATTTAAAACACCCTTGAAGGGAATTCTTTCTACCGGTGAGATGTTAATCCCTGTGATGAAAGATAGAATAGAAAAATCCTTTAATGCTAAAATATTTGATTCATATGGTTGTGGTGAAACAGTAGATGTTGCTTGCGAATGTAAAAGTCATAATGGGATGCATGAAATTATGGAGCATGCATATATTGAAATTCTTAAAGACCAAAAACCTGCCAAAGAAATGGAGTCAGGTAATGTTTTAATTACTGACTTAGATAATTATGCAATGCCATTCATTAGATATAACTTAAATGATGTGGCTAGAAGATCTTTCGAATACTGTAGCTGTGGAATAACAAGTCCGTTAATAAAAATAAGTGATGGAAGAGTACAAGACTTTCTTGTATCTAAAGATAACAGAATGATTTCCCCTTTTACATTTACAGGTTTTATCTCACCATTTTATAATGAACCCCTGAGGTCGATGATTGATCAGTATCAGATAGTACAAGATACTAAAAAGGATATAACACTTAATATTGCTTTACAAAAGAAAATCGACATCAATACAAAAAATGGTTTAATAGAATTTACAAAACATCATTTAGGTAATGTAAAGGTGACGATCAAGATGTTTGAGAAGTTACCACAGAAAAAATATGAGAAATTTAGATGCGTTGTATCAAAAGCTTACAAGAATCTTGACTCAATCTGAAAGCCAGAATTGGATCGGAAAAATATTTATGAAAAAGAATTTATTAGTAACATTAACAGATGCAAACTATATAGAACAAGCTAAACAATTGTTTTCTAGTGTTTATTGGAATTCTGGTTGGAAAGGCAACTACATGTTGTTAGCTCACGATGTTCCTGATGAAAAATTGATATGGTTTAGCGAAAAAGAGATTATTGTTGAAAGGTGTTCTGCATTCTCTGATATTAAATTTAGAAGACTTACAGCTGCCATCAGTAAGCTTCTGCTCTTTAAATCTAAATTTAAAGAAGTTTATACGGAAATGCAGGAACGTCAGGGTGGCGTTTCATCCATTTCGGGCTATAGAAGTATTTATTATATGATCAAAGTATTGCTCTCAATTTTGTTGACTTTTAGTAGAGCCAAGATTATATAAAAAAAAGGAGGACTAGTAAAATGTTTTCAGTGATCAATACAAATAGATTACAGTATGTTGCCATTTTTCTAAGTATTTTGTTGTTTGTTTTTATCTTTGAATTAACCCGTAAGAAGAAAATAAGAGAAGTATACTCTCTACTCTGGTTTTTTTCAGCATAGTTTTTATTGTTTTTTCTTTTTGGCGAAATGGATTGGATGTTTTTGCTAAACTCATCGGTATAGATTATCCACCCTCTGCCCTTTTTCTGATATTTGCGCTGGCAATATTCCTCATATTGATTCAGTTTTCAATAATCCTCTCAATGTTAACCGAAAAAAATACCAAACTTACTCAAGAGATTGGTTTATTGAAATTGGAATTAGCGAAGTTAACAAAAGATAAAGTTAAATAATGTTTTTTAAGTACCTGCATATCATCAAACAAGAAATTAAGAAAGCATTATATTTAAAAAGACTTCTTAGAAATAGTATTATTCCACGAGAAAAGTTAAAGCAAATTCAAATGGAAAAATTCAAAAAGATTCTAGTTCATGCCTATGAAAACGTTCCATTTTATTCGGATAAGTATAATATGGCAGGAATTGATCCTTATTCGATTAATACAACTGATGATATTTCAAAAATTCCGATATTAACCAAAGAAGAAATCAGAGAGAATTTTCCTGATAAAATACTTTCTAAAGGCATTAATCTTGATAGATGCATAATAAGTAGTACAAGTGGTTCAACAACTATTCCACTGCAATATGCAGTGAGTCCGTCAAACCAGTATGCACGAGATGCAGTGCATGAATATGTTCATAATTTTGTCGGTTGTACAAAACATCACAAACTTGTTCATCTAATCACACTTCATGAAGGTTGCTGTGACAAAGTTGAAGGGAACAGAAATAGATATAGAGTATTCTCCAGTTATAAAAATGTAGATTTTCATATCAAACTGTTCAACAAAATGAAACCTGATTTTTTGAAGGCATGTACTTCATACCTTATAGCACTTGGTTCATTATTGGAAGATGTAAAATATGATTTCAGAAAACCTTTGACTGGTATTATAACAACAGGTGAATTACTCACTTTGCAAATGAAAAATGAGATAGAAAGATTATTTAACACAGAAGTTTTCGATTCTTACGGAGCTGGAGAGACTGCTGATCTTGCTTGTGAATGTGATATGCACAATGGTATGCATGAAATAATGGAACATGCCTACATTGAAATAATTTGTGATGGTAAACCAGCTATCGATAATCAAGCTGGAAAGATCATTGTCACCGACTTGGATAATTACTCTATGCCTATCATTAGGTATGATGTGGGAGATGTCGCTCTCAGATCTTCTAATTTATGCAATTGCGGTTCAACAAGTCCACTCCTGAAAAAGATTTACGGTCGATTTCAAGATTTTTTAATGTCAAAAAATGGAGAATTAATACCACCTTTTATATTAAGAGGTGGAGATTCACCCTTTAACAACGAACCATTATGTTCAATATTAGATAAGTATCAGATTTTTCAAAATTCTGATAGATCAATAACTGTATTCTTAGTTACAAACAGTACAATAAGTAATGAAATAAAAAACAATCTCACTAGATTTATACAAGATAGGTTGGGTGATATTAATGTCTCTTTTGAAATTGTTGAAGATATTCCAAGTGAAAATTATGGAAAATTTAGATTTGTGATTTCAAAAGCAAAAAAGGAGTCAATAAGGAACGCATGATCAATAACACAACAACAACAAATCTAATTGTAACATTAGCAGATGAGAATTATATAGAACAGGCAAAACAAATTTTCTCAGGTTTGTATTGGAATGCTGCTTGGCAGGGTGAATATATGTTGCTGGCTCATCAAATACCAGAAAATAAGCTCATTTGGTTTAGGGATAAGGGAATTTTGATAACTAAATGTGAACCTATAATCGATTTTGATTTTGGAAGGTCTTCAGCAGCGTTGAGTAAATTATTGATTTTTACAATTGATTTTAAAAGATGGAAAACTATTACATATCTAGATGGTGACGTGCTAATTAAAGGGCCATTAGAAAAATTGACAGAAGTTTCTTCTTTTGCTGCAGTTCCGGATCTGGGTATGCCAACATTATCACATCAGTTTCAAAGATTAAAACTGAGGGATGAAAAAATCTATAATGAAGTAAATAAAAAGTATAATCTTAAGCATCCAGCTTTTAATGCGGGTGTTTTCTCATTTAATTCAGATATTATTGAATCCAAAACCTTTAATGATTTGGTAGAACTAATGAAAAAATATCATCAACATGGCTTTGTAGATCAACCTATATTGAATTTGTATTTTAAGAATTGGAAAAAAATATCTCATGTTTATAACATTCAAATGGATTTTGTTACTAAAGCTTATAATTTCAAAGCAATTAAAGGAACAGTTTTACACTTTACATGTAAAGACAAACCATGGAAAGAAAATGAGTATTTCGGTGAATGGGATAGATCTTTAAAATTGGCTGATAAAATTGATTTATCAAAACCACTTACAACTGGGAAAACCTGGAAACGAAAAGATCTGTTAATTTTCAATTTAACATACAAAATGAAAAGTATAATATACAAAATTGATCGAAGAATTGGCAAATTGGGATTAATTATTAATAAAAGATATCCCAAATTATATGAGTTGATTAAGAAGAGAAATTGATGAGTCATCGGGATACTACAGTAAGAAAAGTTTCAGTTATCATTCCTGTATACAATGGACAAAAAACATTGAATCAATGTTTAGAATCTGTTCTAGATCAATCATACGAAAACTTTGAAGTTATTGTGGTGGATAATAATTCCACGGACAACACAAAGAAAATAATTCAATCTTTCAAAAAGAAACATAATAACTTGGTTTATGCATTCGAAGTAGAACGAAAAAGAGGAGCTACCCGTAATACCGGAGAGAAATTGGCAGAAGGTGAAGTGATTGTCATGACCGATTCGGATTGCATTGTTAATTCTGACTGGCTTAGCGAAATCACCAAACCTATTTTTGATGGAGAATGTGACGCTGTTCAAGGATTTGAAGTTAATATTGTTGATAATTTCTGGGCCCGAAAAATTCAGCAGCAAAACGAAAAACAGATCAAATATCTGGGAAATCAAATAGATACAATTGGTTTAATAGACACAAAAAACTTCGCAATATCTATGAAAACATTGCAAGAGATTGGATTTACGAACAGAAAATATTTTAGTGGAAATGATACTGAGCTTTCCATCAGATGCCAAAAGAAAAAATTAAGATTGAAATTCTTGCCAAATGTCATAGTACAGCATTATAATTCGGATTCTTTTCAAGAAGTTATAGCAAAGAATTTTTACAGAGCACTTTGGTGTACTAAAATAACCAAAGATCATAAAATATACCTTAAGCGAACCTCCTTTTTGAAGCAAACAAATCAAACAATATGGTCTTTCTGTAAATTTTTTCCAGGATTGATCAAAACACTTTTTCTTTTTGGATTCAGGTATACTTATTTTGATTTTATTTCAGGAACTTCATGGAGAGCAGGAATACTTTTGGGAAAAATCAGCAACAAATTGGAGGGTGGAGAATGAGAAAACTCAAAACAGCACTGGTATGTGGAGATGGAGGATTCATTGGTGCTCACTTAGTGAAACAGTTAAAAATGGAAGGATTCTGGGTTCGTGGTGTAGATCTGAAATATCCTCCGTTTGCTTCAACTAAAGCAGATGACTTTATTATCGGTGATTTACGTGATAAGGATCTGGTTTGGAATGTAATTGATCAAAACTTTGATGAAGTTTATCAACTTGCTGCAGATATGGGTGGGGCCGGTTTTATTTTTACTGGAAATAATGATGCGGATATAATGCATAATTCTGCTTTAATCAATCTTAACGTTGTAAAAGCTTGTTGCGTTAGAAAAGTAAAAAAGGTTTTTTATTCATCTTCTGCCTGCATCTATCCAGAGCATAATCAAATGAATCCCAACGATCCGTTAACTTCTGAAGAAAGTGCATATCCTGCAAATCCAGATAGTGAATATGGTTGGGAAAAACTTTTTAGTGAGCATTTATTCTTAGCTTTCAAAAAAAATTATGAACTCGATGTTAGAATTGCTCGATTCCATAATGTATTTGGCCCAGAAGGTACCTGGATTGGTGGAAGAGAAAAAGCTCCAGCAGCCTTTTGCCGAAAAATAGCTGAAGCTGAAGATGGAACTATGATCGAAATGTGGGGTAATGGAAATCAGACAAGATCATTTTTGTATATCGATGAATGCTTAATTGGAATTCGGAAATTAATGGATTCCGCTGATTTCTTTGGACCGGTTAATATTGGTTCAAACGAGATGGTGCCGATAAATCAATTAGCCGAAATGATAATGGGAATTGCCGGAAAGAATTTGGAAATTAAACATATCGAGGGTCCTTTAGGAGTTCAAGGTAGAACTTCAGATAACACACTCATAAAAAAAAAATTAAATTGGGAACCAACTGCATCCTTGAAAGATGGATTAGAAAAAACATATTACTGGATCAATGCCAGGATACAGGATAATGTTAACCATGATTATGGAAGTATAAATTAAACTATAATCTGATCATTAATAAATGAAAATATCGATAATAACCCCAACTTATAATCAAGGTTTCTTCATTGAAGAAACGATTAAATCAATCATATATCAAACTGGTGATTTTGAGCTTGAATATATCATAATAGATGGAGCCAGCACAGACCAAACACTTAAAGTTATAAAACATTATGATAAAATCATTAACTCTCCAAATTTTATGCCTAATTGTACTAGATTGACTTTCAAATGGATTTCCGAAAAAGACAGTGGCCAAAGTGAAGCAATTAACAAGGGTTTTCGAATGACAACCGGTGAAATTGTAAACTGGATCAATAGCGATGATATTTTGTATCCAAATGCAATATATAAAATTGTAAATGCCTTTCAGTCAAATCCTAAAGAAATGTTAATCTTTGGAGATTGTTTGAAACTTGATGAAAATGGTAATGAATTGATGATCTTCCAAGGTAGAAAATTCAGCAGAAGAGATTTGATTCGGTGCTGGGATAGAATATATGTTTCTTTTTATATGATTCAGCCATCCTGTTTTTTTAGAAAATCATTATTAGATGAATTTGGCTTTTTTAACGAGGAAAGTTATTATTGCATGGATTATGAATGGTATCTAAAAGTAAATGTAAAATATGATTTCTATTACATTAACAAAATGATCTCCGGAGCAAAATTCCACAAAAAATCAAAATCATGTAAATATTTAGGAGAAGATTACAAAGCAAGTATAATTATATCAAAAGGTTACTGGAAAGAAAATTATTTGTATTATGCATCATCTTATTACATCAATCTATTTATGAGATTGTTGTGGAAAACTTCTTTGATATTTCGAAATAAATTTCCTTTTTACTCTAAAGTATTGGATAGAATCAAAGATCTTTTGTGATAATTATTTTCTCTTAATAAGAATGAAAAGACATTTCAAACATGCAGCAACCTTCACCATAAAATGTGCAAAGGCGATAAAAAACCATTTTGGTTTTTCTTTGTGCTGCAGAAGGTATTTGATATCAATAATTAAATTAAAAAAAGCATCTTTCAAATAGATAATTATATAAATGGGTTGATTCTTCGTTATAATAAAACCATACATGTCTTGATAATATCTTTTATAAACTTGCGCAATCGTATCATTGTGAGAGTGATAAACTGCGGCCTTTGCATTATAGACAATTTCAAAACCCAAAGTTTTCACTTCTTTAGCCCATAGAACGTCCTCAGCAGCTATCAGATCTTCATCAAACGGTAGCTTCTCCCAGATTTCTTTTTTTATTGCAGAGTTAGAATTTGATAGAAGTATCCTGCTTTTGCCAATATTTTCCCAGGAATTCTCCACAAATCTCTTTACCAAAGGATAAGCATCTTTCATTGGTTTTTGTTGACCAAAAACAGCAGCAACATTTTCATCAAATGGTTTGATTAATTCTTCCAACCAAGTCTTCTCGACAGGAATTGCATGAGCTGAAATCAATACCAAATATTCACCTTTTGCCGCTCTGCATCCAATATTAAGAGATCTCCCGTGTGAGAAATCCTCTTTTTTGATTTCAATAATCTTCACAGGATATTTTGAAGCTATTTCCAAAGTAGAATCTGTACTTTCTGAGTCTACAATGATAATTTCAAAATCCTTAATTGTTTGTTTGTAAATCTGTTCAAGGCATTCACCTAGATATTTTACTTCATTATATGTGCGAATAATTATGCTAGTTTTTATCATAGTTAAAGACTTCTTCGTTTATTTTTGAAATAAAAATGTATTGCACTAATTGCATATAATGTAAAATTAAAAAATCTTGAATTTGAGAACTGGTCTCGAATTTCATGAAAGATTATTGGAAGATTCAAATACTGACTAAATTTATTATGAATTTTGACATTGTAGAAACATTCTTTGCAGTAATTTTCCAAATCTAATTTTGGAATATTTTGTCTCCAGTTTTCATCTAATATAACGCTAACATCATCTAAATCTATATTACCGCGAATTGCTGCTAAACCAAACGAAATGCAGCATGGATAGATTCTATCTTGGATTACTTTTGCAATTCTCCGAGGACTCCCACAATTTCTAAACACATCATGCTTATTAATGTTCTTTTTCAAGGAAATATCTGTCAGATCCGAATATTCTTCTTTAATTTTAATGTCTATAATTGGAATGTCGAGTTTACATAATTCCCGATAAATTTCATCATTTTTTGTTGGATAATTTGAGAATTCTATTAGATCGAAAACATTAATCTTGTGAAGATATTGGTTAAGCAAGTAGCCATTTGTTGCTAGGATATATTTTTTAGCTGGAAATAACTCGCGTAATTCTTCACAGATCTTTCCGAATTCTGGATGTAGAGTTGGCTCTCCACCTGAAATCTTGAT
>Ga0075123_10001215_pt1 | contig 13109 bp, 22 predicted proteins | sample AntAceMetag02UKX_FD_69808 | JGI IMG/M metagenome (GOLD analysis project Ga0075123, IMG submission 69808) | Saline lake microbial communities from Ace Lake, Antarctica - Antarctic Ace Lake Metagenome 02UKX | ecosystem: Environmental > Aquatic > Non-marine Saline and Alkaline > Saline | place... | reverse complement strand
CAAGGCTGAGAAAGCCGCCGCCAAGGCGAAGCAGACGGCAGAAGCCAAGGCGCAGAAAGCCGCCGACAAGGCCGCGAAGGTCGAAGCGGAGCGCGTTGCAAAGGAAGACGCCGAGGCGCAAGCCAAGGCAGACGCCGAGGAAGCCGAGCGGGTCGCCGCAGAGCAGAACGCCGAGACTGCCGAGGGCGAGGCAGACGCCGCCCCCGAACGGACGGTTGAGAGCGAGACTGAGGAAGTCCCGCAGGAAGCCGCCGCAGAGACCGAAGACGCCTAAGCCCTAGCGCCAAGGCGCAACAACCTAGCCCCCCCGCCCTACAAGGCGGGGGGGGCTTTTTCGTGCCTTAGAACCCCTCGCCTGGCGACATCTCTTTTAGGATTACCTACTTCTGTAAATGAGCAGGAGTAACATATTCTAAATGTGGGAGTGCACCCCCCCATGGTGCCAGGATCTTTTAGGATTACATACTTCTACAATATTAGCAGGAGTAACATATTCTAAACGAGATGGCTACCCCAGGACTCATCTCCGTCGTATCCGTCGTCCTCCGTCGTCAAAAGAAATGTGTAAGCCCGACTTGACATCTCAAGTTAATGGGACATAGTAGAAGCATACAAGGAGACAACATGTTAGACATCATCGAAGCAATAACAGATAGAGGCATGACCGCATACGAGTTTGCGGTCTTCCTAGGATACCTAGCGAGGGTTCCTATGGACGATGAGAACCCTAGCGTAGACAGGCTAGAGGGGCATGTCCAAGAGGGCTTGTATCTCGTCGTAGAAGGCGTAAGGTATAGTCTTACCATAACAGCAGAGAGGGTTGCAGAATGACATTGCCAAGCAAGGTTAGCAGAGAGAAGACCAAAAGCAAGGTTAGCAGAGAGAAGCCCAAAAGCAAGTACCCGACCTATACAGAGTACATCATTGAAGGGTTGAAAGCTATGGGCTGTACCGAAGTCCACCCTAACCTAGCATGGGCAGAGTTCCAAGGACTCCGCTACAGAGGCATGGGAGCTTCACAAGCTGAGAAGGGTGGAGACATCATAAGTAGGATTGGACAGGCAAGGTACGACTTGCATATAGAAAGTTTCATAAGTCTACGCACTGAATGCGCATGCACGCACGAGGAAGAAAATCTCGAAAAAGTTTCTCCAACTACTTGACATTCTCTAAATCGATGGCATAGTATAAGTAGTCAGAGGGAATAGCCCATAGGGGGCTAGGAACAGTAACCGAAGGGAATCAGGACAATGGCAGTAAAGCACCGCTCCAGTCGCGCAGTCAAGACTCAGCATGACAGCCCCAATGCAGGGAAGACTTGCCATATCTGCAAAGCTCCTTGCAATCGCAAGTCCAAGGCAGTTGTCTTTAGCGGGACTCAAACCGTTATGGCTTGCCCTTCCTGCGTTGAGAAGCACAGCCTGGAAATGGTATGAAGTTTCAAATCTTCCATGCGAAAAACCCTGACTTTGGGTTTGGCGATCAAAAGCATGAGTTCCCCAAGGACTTTGAGCATGTCGCCAACGCCGAAGCTCATTCACTCGAAAATGTTTTCGAGTTGACAAACCATATTGACACGCTATGGTTTGATAATGAGGGGGTTGAAGTTCTCAAACGCACGCGCTCCACATCCGTTGGCGATGTAGTAGTGGATGCAACAGGCAAAGCCTATAGTTGTGCAATGTGTGGTTGGGTAGAACTTACCTAAGGATCTGACAATTTACGACAAGGGAATGTACTTGGAAACGTTAATCAAATCCACGATGAAAGTTTGGGTATATGGATTCGTTTTCATACTACTCTTTTTCACTCTAGCAACACCCGCTGTAGCTTATATGTTTAGCTTTCCAAAAGTGGAAGCTGTCATTATGTTTATGAATGGAGTTTGTCAATCTTCTTTATCATGGACGCTTATTGTCACATGCGTTACAGGTGGTATCTTTTGGGAGCGAAACAAAAAGAGCTGAAGGGCTTGACAAAGCCAAAGAAAGCTGTAGAGTAGACGAAGACGAAAACGAAAACGAAAACGAAAGGGTAGTCGTATGAAGAACTGGAAGACAGTCAAGGAAGGTCAAGTCCGTTCGGTTTGGCAATGTACCCATAAGGACTGTGGATGCGACAAAAAAGAAGTTCTTATTGATCCGTCATGGTACAACTCGAACGGAACGCCAGTTTGCGAGATCGGGCAAGACATGGACTACATCCGCACCGAAATTGCGGATTGCTCCGAAGGTCTTGAAGATGATCTAGCAATCGTTGAGGTTGTCATGGTCGAAGTTGCAAAAGCATGAAGTACTACGTTCATTCAAGTAGGCGAAGGTAGAAAACCCTCAGTCGCAGAGGTGAATCAAAAGTTTACATGAGTCGGTAGCTCAGTTGGTAGAGCAATACCCTTTTAAGGTATTGGTCGAGGGTTCGAATCCCTCCCGACTTACCAATCTGGAAGCCCCTCCCAAAAAGGAGGGGCTTTTTTCGTGCCTCTCAAACATACTAATAGATATAAGCTATTGGAAACATGATCACTGGGGCAGTGACTAAGTACCTCATCATTTAGAATAACCTACTTCTGTCAATTAGCAGGAGTAACATATTCTAAATGAGATGAGCCCAGGATCGGGGTACAACCCAGGTTGTAATAGGACAAATAAGTTTGTTATACGACTTGACATTAGGATAAGATGACGTATAGTGTTTATATCAAAGGAAGAGAATCATGTCAATCGCATTTACAATCAAGGTTCCAAAGTTCAAAGCTCGTAACTCATTCCTCGTCAAAGGTCCATTGCAGACCAAGACTAGAGGAACGAAGAGCGGAAGACGTGGATACAACCGCAGAGACAAGAGTTGGAAACAAGAATAGGTCTACCATGATAACTACGCATAACGCCCATACTGATGCTGATCTAGTTACAATGTTTCAGATGTGGTGGCCAAATCGTCATGGAGTCAATGCGGGGGCGATTCGTGACATTCTGCATAACTATATCAATTCCATGCGTCAACGTCAGTAGTAGGAGATCCTAAATGACCTGTGCAAGATGTCGAAAAGAAACAGATGCCTTTACCATGTCGATGTTCAATACGCAAGAGATTTGCTTGGATTGCAAAGACAAGGAGAAGAAGCATCCCAAGTACCAAGAGGCTAGCGATGCTGAAATGAGAGCCGTTAGGAGCGGCAACTACAATTACCGAGGCATAGGTAAACCCCTAGCCCTCGTCAGACCTCCTCTTCCCTCCTCTTCCCTCCTCTTCCCTCCTCTTCCCTCCTCTTCCCTCCTCTTCCCTCCATGACGGGGGTTTTTTCGTGCCCTCGATACATCCGTCTGGCAGATCCTGGACTCATCTCTTTTAGAATTACCTACTTCTGTTAACTTGTAGAAGTAACATATTCTAAATGATAAAACACCAGGAAGAACGAGGAACTCGATAGTCACATCTATCTCCAGCCAAAGGGTCTCTAAAAGTTAAATAAATCGTCTAGAAATACCTTGACTAAGTATAATTAAATGGTATGGTAGGTGTATGCAAGAGGAATGCTCCTCGCAACAAGCTTCAAAAAGGAATTGGCGAAATGAAGACATCAGGACAAAAAGCTTATGCAAGCCTCAACGCTCGTTTCATGATCGAAGCGGAAGTACTCTCTTCTGCGCAAGGTATGCTTGTTAAGGATGCTTTTGCTATAATTCGCAAAGCCCATTACGCCAAGGGGATTGCGAAGCGCCGTATCACGCAGGCAAAGAACAAGTCTGTCACACAGACTCCTGCAACACAGACTCCTGTAACGGAGGTTCCTGTAACGGAGGCACCTGTAACAAAGAATCTTACTCATATCGCGACCAATCCGAGCAAGCAATTGATTTATTGTCTGCTTGGTTTTGAGGCATTGACTCTCAACGGTCCCATGCATGCGATTACCATGCCGAGCCAAAACACTGATTTTGAGTTTCATCTTCATAAACAAAATGAAAATGTTACTTTCACGTTCATCGAACGCAATCAAGAAATTGCGCGAACAATCGCCAAGAACTTCCAAAACATTCCTCACAGTCTTCATGTCGGGAATTACCCCGAAAAGACGCAAAGCGTTCGCGCTGATTATCACAAGTCGAACTTTGTTTGGCTTGACTTCATGGGGTGTTTTCTGCAACGCTACTACGACGAAATTGAATTGCTCATGCAATCCTGTCTGCGCAATGAAATGATTTTTGCTGTAACTATCGGCAGTCGCGGCTCAAGTAAGGAGACTGACAAACCTTACGATGTTTCGCAAAAATTGCGTACCATCTTCATGAACCACGGATGGAATGTCGACCGCATGACCATCAATCAGTACAAGAGTACGAATAACGTGGCCATGCATTGCATTTCCTATCGGCTCGTCAATTCCGCCAACAAGAATATGGATATGGACAAAATCAAACATGTGGCAGAACTAACGGAACAAATCACTACTCTGCAAATGGAGTTGGCAGAACTAAACGACAAGCGGAAAAGACCTGCGAAGAGTCCCCAAACAAAAACATGGGAGACACGCAAAGCCTTAGCAAATGTCGAACAGGAAAAGACAAATGACACAGCTTTGACTCCTTGTGAAAAAGCGTGGATTACACGTCGAAGAAACAAAATATGGAAAAAGCGTGCTATTGAACTGTATCAGAAAGGTTTGCCTTACAAAGAAATTGCTAAAGAAGTCGGCGTTGGCTATAATGCCGTTTACATGTGCATTCGAAACAAAGACCTGCCACAAAAAACTTCAAAAGAAAATAAGGCTCTGTTCTCAGCACGCTCTAAAAAGGCATGGGAAACCCGCAGAAAGAGAGGACATGCTTACGGTAGTTTTGACCTCGAACGTGCCAAGAAAATGCGTAAAAAAGGTTGTACATTTAAGCACATCGCTCAAAAGATGAACCGCGCCCCACAAACGGTTTCGTACCATCTGAACAAGTAACCCTGCTTGTTTAGATAAGCATCTAACTTGTTTGCTTAGATAAGCACCTAAGCCCCTACTAGGTTCTTCCTGCTTGCCTCGCAAGCTCGATTGCCTAGTAGGGGCTTCCCTATGCACTGAATGCGCGCTTGCGAGCACGTACATGTGAGGAGCCATCTCCTGGAGATATTTAGAATTACCTACTTCTAGTATTTTGTAGGAGTAGCATATTCTAAAAGTACTATGACACAGAGGCTATGAAAAAAGTTCAGATGGACGCTTGTAATCTCCAGTTTAGGTGGCATAGTATAAGTAAATCAAGGGAGAACGACAATGGCAATGACTCCGAACGACATTATCGACTATGAGACAGGCGAGATGGACGACGAACAAATCCCCGCCTTCTTCCAGGAACTGATCGATTCAGGGCTTGCATGGAAGCTCCAAGGGCATTATGGTAGGACTGCTACATCCCTTATCGAACAGGGGCTCTGTCATGCTAAGTTACGCCATACTTGGCGTAAAGAAGGACTGACCATGAAAATTCAACCGAAACTCGCCTATCGAAATCCTTGTTATCCCATCAACGAGATGAACCCCAATAAGGTCTATGATGCAACCCCTGCAACTAACCAACCGAATTGGCAGGAACGTGAAGCAATCTTTGCGGGTGGGCATCTTCTCGAAAAAGGTGAGTATACAACCGTCTCCCCCTAAGCGAAGGCTAAGCCAAATGACTCAATACGAACAAGACAGACGGGAGTTAAGTCTGATCGTTTGTCTAATCATCCTATGTCCGTACACCATTCCGATAGTCCCTGTATACATTTACTTCAAGGGTAGTAACTAATGTTAAAATGCTACCCACTGAATGCGCCCAGGCTACCCACTGAATGCGTGCACGAGCAACGCATCTGCGGACGCTCGCTAGCCCGCACGAGAGAGTTTTTCCCAGATAACACTTGACAAGGCAATTTAAGACTGTATTGTTATTAGTATGAGCAGAAACAAATCCAACAACAAAGCCGCTAAGCGCCTCGCCAACATGAAGGCGAATAACGCAAAGCATAAAGCCTTTCAAGCAGACCTTAAAGAGAAGAGTCTTGCTAAAGTCACAGCGCGTCAACGTATCTTCCAAAGGTACATTATTCGACTTGAACTAGAGAGAGGGATACATGAAGACGCCACATTGCTTCGTACTTTACCCTGCTGTACACAAGCGGACATCGAAGAAATCCGCAAGGACGGTCTCAACCTTGAGTCCATGCGCGCAGAGTTCCACCAAAGCGAAGAGGACAAAGAAGTCTCCTTCCAAGAATGGCTAGCAGAGCAAGGACATTGATACGAGCCTGAAGGAACCCCTCCGACCTCCCCCAACCTCCCCAACCTCCCCCGCCCCTGCCCTCCGCTCTTAATTGAGCGGGGGGTTTTTTGCGTCCTCCTGGCTCCTCCTGGCTCCTCCTGGCCTCATCTCATTTAGGATAACTTACTACTGTAGGTTAGTAGTAGTAGCATATTCTAAACGAGATGGCACCACTAGCACCACCACTAGCACATACTGGTGCACATACTAGACGACTAATAGCTCGAAGGGTCTTGACATCCTCAAATCATCATGTATAGTGAAAGCATGAAGAAGATAGGACAAGGCGCATTTACTACAGCTTACCTACAGGATGATGGGCAAGTCTTGCTTAAGAGTCGTTGCCCCATCAAGGAAGCAATGGCTTTAGGTTTCTTCCCCGACTCTCCTTTATTCCCCAAGATCAAAATGCTCAGACGAGTGGCTGATCCTTATACCGAATATCTCATGGAATATCTACCAAGACCAAGTAGCTTGAAGCAAAATCTACATGTGGATCAATGGAAAATCTATAAGGATCTGCAAACATTAGAATCTGTTATTTTTAAATCAGGTAGTAGGTGCTTCTTTAGCGATTGCGATTGCTTAAACATGTGGCGAGAAAAATTCGAAACTCTCAAAAATGAAGAATTGCGAGAGGTTATGATAGAAGCGTTAGAGGGATGCGGTAACTACGGCCCAGATATTAGCTTTGAAATATCGCCAAGGAATGTTAGTGTCAAGAAAGGCAAACTAATACTACTTGATTGCTTCTATCAAATCTCTAAACTATAGGACTACCTAGAGCCTTGCACTGAATGCGTAGGCGCACGAGGGCATGTAATCCCGTGTCACCTCGTTTAGGATTACTTACTTCTAAACATTAGCAGGAGTAACATATTCTAAATCCTGAAGTGTCAGATCCATCTCGAAAAAGTTCCTAAAATCATTTGACATGTCACATTAAGCTACTATAGTAATAGCAGTAAAGGGACATAGGAGACAGACATGTTAGATGGGTTATCGATAGTCGGTTGGTACGGTTTTTGGATGGCAGGAATACCGCTGTTAATTATTTGTAGTATCACACTCCTCGTTCGATTGGTCCCGAAAAACATAACTAATAATAGAGAATTCTAAAATGATAGTAACAAAACGAAAATGGCTAGTCACAGCAAAAGCAACTGATAAAGGTAATGGTAAGAACCTTTGCAAATGGGCTTATGCGATGGTTCAAGCCGCAGATATACCCGAAGAATCGAAATCAGTTGCTATGATTGAAGCAATGTCTGAAATCCAAAATGGGGGATTCAGAGGAGACATTTCTTTACGTTGGATAAAGTGCGGATTCACAAGCGAGCAATTCAATTACGAACTGTTTGTGTAGTAGTAGGAGATCCTAAAGATGACAGGAATTTGCCCCCAATGTCAAACTGAGGTTGAGGTATCTGAGGATGGCAAAACATGCTTACCTCATAACGTCGGCAACGAAGGCGAGGGGATGCCTCAATGTGAAGGTTCTCACAACACAGAACCAGAAGTCATTTGGTTTGCGAGTGAGCAGGAGTAGGAGATTCTAAAATGTATCGTGTACAGGAAGCAGTCGGCGGCGGATTCTTTATTACTTGGACTGACCTCTTCGCTAGCATAGAAGGAGCGCAAAAGGCCATTAACCGAGAGAAAGCGAAGAACTGCCGCATCGTTCAAGTTTTCTCAACTAGGAGTAGGAGATTCTAAACGTGTTGACATCTAAAGAACAAGCCAAGAACTACCAAAATCTGCGCGCTTTCTTTGAGCAACAACGCAAGGTTCGCGATGGAGAAGTTGAGGGAATGGTTGACCCATCCTTTCATAAGGATGCTGTGACGCTCTACGCATACGGTATCATTTCCATGAAGCAAGCGGATCAGTTGCAAGAAATACTCAAGTAACCTACCAACTAGCGAGTGCTACGCTAGCCTTGCACTGAATGCGCGTCTGCGTACCCACTGAATGCGCGTCTGCGTACCCGTACATGAGCCCCCATGCCTAACCCGCTTGTTCGCAAGCAAACGGCATGGGGGCTTTTCTCTTCCCCAGGACACCCCAGGAGACACCAGGCTGCTTTAGGATTACCTACTTCTGTAAATTATTAGTAGTAAGTTATTCTAAATACTGTAGCCCCAGGCCGTTGCCAGGCTGCAACAGGGGGGTTGAGGGGCTCAAGCTACTTCTTTCAGCAGAGGGCTTGACTTATTGAGTTGACATAGCATAGTAAGAGTATTGAAGGAAGCGATCTACAGAAAAGGCCAAGACAATGAGATTCATCAATCGCCGCGATCCCCAGACCAAACAAGTCGAAACAGTAGATGATGCCGATAATCGCAGGGAAGCAGATGAAAAGATTGTCTCCTTGCGCACTTTTGACAATGAGGGTGAGTTCTTCTCCTCTAAGCATCCTGCGGCGAATTGGCGATAGGTTCACTCAGTAGTAGGAGATTCTAAAGTGTACCTCATCAAAGCGTGGTATCAAAAAGAAGAGATCGTTGAGAAGGGGATTCAGTTGAATCCCTTTGGTCCAGGATTCAGTCAAGAGCAAGTAGAACAGGCTGAACGAATGGAAGTGTGGGGTAGCTCAGACGCATGCCCAGGTATGGGTGAAGGCGACGATTACTGCGAATTCCTGCTATTCAAGAAAAACGAAAAATTCGCAACGAAACGAGTTGCAGGATACTAAACTGCGACTATAGTAAGATCAGGACAACGGCATCTTCCCCTCCGACAGTTCCAACGATGACTTGGGCAGGAGGGCTGGACCTAGAGGCGGAGTAGCATCGCGTTAATCGGGATGGTTCATCCTACATTCGCCTTGAGCCTTTCAATCACAGTAGTAGGAGATTCTAAACGTGAGAAGACTTAACAGCGCCGTTACCGAGCAGTACGAACTCGAAGTTGTCGAATGCGATTGCGGCTACCATCTTGGAATCGACGCAACCTACTTACTCCAAGTTGAGGACTTCATTACGAAATGCCCAGCATGCAACGTTGAAATTGATACTAGCGTTGTCTGTTCCGACTGACATATACCTACCCACTGAATGCGCGCCTACGTATACCTAAACATACCCCCGCACCCGCATGAGGCAACAAAAACATCGACAAGGACTTGACATTCCTCAAACATGAGGCATACTAAGAAGTAGAAGAGAACAATGACCTTGGCCAAGCGAAGGACTGATACCCTTCGCTCGTCAAAAAAACTGGCGTCCCCCCGCTAGTTTTTACCGCTCCCCGTAAAGGAGCGGTTTTTTTATGCCCCAACGACTAGCTAATAACTATTAGCTACTAAATGGAACACCGCAATTTAATTTGCCATTTAGTATTACTTACTTCTGTAGATTAGCAGTAGTAACATATTCTAAATGTCATCCGTGAGATCTGGCGGAGAGCCTTCGTCTTCGAGGATGGGACGAGGAGGGACGAAGATGAATGAGATCATCCGCCGAGGAGAGTCACATGGATTTAGAATCTCCTACTTCTACTTTTTGCTAGGAGTTGGTTATCCTAAAGATCTCCTGTGTCCGAAGTCAGGATCTTGAGCCGAAGTGACGGAGAAGGGACGATGAGGAGCCTGAACCGTTTAGGATTAGTTACTTCTGCAAAAAAGTGAAACAAAATGCAGATAATCGTTTGCTATTGGTTGTAACGCCAGTATAGTAAATGTCGATGGGCAGATAAGGGGTCTGCCGCTAAGACAACCAAAGGGAACCGAGACAATGACAGAGACAGAGATCAGAGCCGCAATCAACGCCTGCCCGCCCGCCGCCAACGTCAAGGCGACTATTGAGCGCCCCGTAAAACTGCGAGTCGCTTACAAGGGCGTTCCGCTGTTCAAGCGTACAACCATGACCGTCCGTATCGGCGTTGATAACGACCATCGCAAGGCGACCCAAGAAGCTCGCGAGAACGGCGACCGTCCCGCTGAGAATCAAGGGCTCAAGGGACGCGAATGGCTCGTCGCTCCTGTCCTCATGCGAGCCATTAAGAGCGGGAAATTGCTCGTTCGGATGGAGCCGTCAAGCAACGCCAAAGAGCGTTCCAAGCCGACCTTTTTCGTTCGCGAGGCGGGAATCGAAACCGAGGTCATCAAGGCCGACTACGAGCATATGATGCTCGCTAGCGAAATGAAAAGCAAGACCTATGACGGTTGCTTTGACGTTGGCATTGAGCGCGTTCTGCGACTGCATAACGTCCATGCCGTCGAGGTCGTTGAGGAAGCGGAACCCGTCGAGGCGTAAGCCAACAAGCCTCCCAATCGTAACCGCCCCCTGCCCCAAAAGGCAGGGGGCTTTCCTGCGTCCCCGAAATCCGAGCCCAAACCTGGGACCACCTGGCCTCATCTCATTTAGGATTACCTACTTCTGAAAATTAGCAGTAGTAACATATTCTAAATCGAAGGTGCCTCATAAAGCTTCTTATCATAAGGAAAACAATATATTCTAAAAACAATATATTCTAAAAACGGCATATAACTATATGCAGAAGTATGTAATTCTAAATTCAGAGCAACCAGCCGTTGCCAGAAAAAAGTCATAACAGGGCTTGATAAAGACCTTGGAGGCTGTATGGTAATAGACATGGACAGGGAAACTGAAACGACAGGGAAAACGAAGATGCAAAAGCTGACAATCATCGACGGCAAAGACGGATCAAAAGCCGCAACTTGGGTAGCAGATGATCTAGACATCATTGTTGTTGACGAGAAAGACATCGTTACCGCCGCGAAGCAGATGGGATACAAGATCGAGAAAGAGGCGTAAGCGCCCGTAAGCGCCCGTAAGCGCCCGTAAGCGCCCGTAAACCTACCTCCCCCCCCCGCCCTCCGCTCTTAATTGAGCGGGGGGTTTTTCTTGTCTCCGAAGGCCGTCGCCTGGCACCTGAGAGTTAGGATTACCTACTGCTAGTAATATGCAGTAGTAACATATTCTAAATCAATGTGACCCAGATCTCAATCAGGAAAAAGTTTCAAAAAAGTTTGACAATGACCTTAGACGTTGTATTGTAAGAGTAACAGGGACAAGGTTGAGAGCCGAAGTCTCAACTCGAAAGGGAATAGACGATGTTCAAACGCGAACCAAGACCAACGCTGACAGTCGGACCCAGATGGGCAGATGGGTATGAAGTTACCTTTCCTGTCTCCTACAGTTACAATGGCGGTATCGTCATCAACAATCGCCTTTACAAGGGCTTCCGCGTCCCTAAGCCCAAAGTACCCAAGGGGTACGAACTGAAACCCATCTATTGCAGTCTGCAACTTAACGCAAGGCCCCCATACGCTACGAATTATATAGTTCGCAAAGACGGCAAGCCGATTAAGAAAACCGAACTCAAAGCCGCTATCGCTGAACAGTCTAGGAGTAGTAAATCCTAATGCCAAGCATGATTGCAAAAACGAAGTTGGCTAAGGCGCTCAAAGATGGCGCAAAGTTTGTCGAATTGCTTGACGAAATGGAACCACTGTTGGAAGAGTACGATGAAGATGAAGCATCTGAACTCACAGCCATTATGGAAGAGATTACTAGCGTTTGGTCTAGAATGGATGATAAGTTCTACGCAACAGTCGGATGATTTTAGGAGTAGTATTTTCTAATGACATCGATTTAGCTTTCTATTTTAGGATGACCTACTTCTCAATATTTGCAGTAGTAGGTAATTCTAATAGTGCTGTGCCAGACGCCTGGCAATTTTTCTCATTTTTCCTCTTGACTTCTTCCTAGATGGATGTATGGTATAGGTAGAAAGGGACAAGCAACGCAGGAAGCTTGCTAGGACAAGTACATGAACATCACGCAAGAAATTCAAAAGTTCTCAGCCGAGGAAGATCAACCGATTCTACTCGCACTTTTCGAGAAGTACCATTGGAGTTCGCAATGGAGTTTCGTTGCTAACTGTACGATGAAACGATACGGTACGCTGTCCTACGAGGTCAATCGCATATGGAGTCCTACAGAGGAAGGGCGATGCCTCTATGAGTATCTAATCATGAAGGATAACCCCATGGCGAAAATGGGCCAAGAATGCGCTTGTGGCAATCTCTTGCAGTTAGACGATAGGCAAACCTGCAAGGAATGCGTTAGTAGTAGTAAGTTATCCTAACATGTCTACACCACTCATCCATCACTCCCAACTCACTTGGCTTCCTGAGGTAAGAACGTTTGTTGGTGAAATCTCAACAGTCAGCGAACAGTTGGGCGACATCATTGAGATACAAGGCAAGACGGAGAAACGTAAGTTTATTTTTCATCTAGGACTTGAATTCACAGATGACAAGTATATAGTTTACATGGAGTCAACAGGCATAAGGCTGAAACTCTTTAACGATTAGTAGTAGGATTTCCTAAAGGCAGACAATGGCCACACTCACTTGCTCAGGTTACACCCCGCAGTCCAACGAATGCAATTGCTCAACGCGAGGTAAGTGTAAGATTGCAACCATAACAGTTAAGGATTCGTCAAGCCGTCGCTGTGAAGTACGCTGTCCTCGTATGCCTTACAAGTGTCAAGGCGGCAACAGGAAAGGAACAGAGTACTACGTAAGCCACAGTTGATCCTTCCCCCTCTCCTCCCTGCCCCCTGCTCTCTCCCCCTCCCTCGTCTTCCCCTGGCTTGTCTCGGCAAGCTCGACTGAGAGCAGGGGTTTTCCGTGTCTCAGATTTGAGAGGATTCGAGTGCTTCCTGGTTTAGAATAACTTACTACTGCAAAGCACGTTCTTATATATGAGAAAAAGCATGTGCAAAAGACCCTCGAAATATAAACCACTTTTGGAAACTAGGGGGTTCCCTACTACTGTGTGTGACTAG
>Ga0075123_10001214_pt1 | contig 13127 bp, 11 predicted proteins | sample AntAceMetag02UKX_FD_69808 | JGI IMG/M metagenome (GOLD analysis project Ga0075123, IMG submission 69808) | Saline lake microbial communities from Ace Lake, Antarctica - Antarctic Ace Lake Metagenome 02UKX | ecosystem: Environmental > Aquatic > Non-marine Saline and Alkaline > Saline | place... | reverse complement strand
CTGTAATTGTTCCTAACATTTTACCGGTAACTCCACCACCTCTTTCGGTAATTAGTTCAACAGCGTGCTGTGATATTCCATTTACTGTTGCTTCCTCTATTTCTTGACCTTCATCTAATACTTCTCCTGTTTTCAAGTCATATCGACCAATCATTCTTTCCGCAGCTGTTCCAGTCACATTAGTTGGAGCTGTTAGAGCAAATTGTTTTGTTACTAATGCCGCTTCCTTTTTGAGAGTATTTTTTACTGCCGTTTTAACTAAAGACTTAAAAACCTTGTCCTTAGCCATCTTTTCCAATGTCTTCTTTGCTCCCATTTTGGCAATCATACTTAGGACATAGGCATCTCCAGTTGGTGCTATACTACCTGTTCCTATTTCTGTTACAGCAATTGCCGCCAATTCACCCATAAATCTGAGAGACGTTTTGACTGTTTCTCCAACCGCATATCCCTTGTTTTCATTTAATAGGGCTTCTTTGTCAGCCTTATCAAAATAACCCTGTAAAAGCCTAACATCATCCTCATTTCTTTCACCTTTCTCAAATCTATTCGCTGCCTTTGCTATTTTAACTAATTCCACGGCTTCAATTCCTGAACCAATATAGGGTATATCTTCTTTATCCCAATCAGTAATACTATTTAAAAATCCATCAAAACCAGATATTTCTTCTGGTGCTGGAGGTGCTCCGGTAACATTTATTTTTGGCTTAGCAATCTCAAAATCCATTTCTTTATTCCCTATTCTTTGCTGAAGAGCAGTTCTGTTAGGTGCATCTGCTGGAAGAGCTATATCAAAATTAGGTGCCCCCGTATTATATCTTTGATTCTTTTTATCGTTAACTCTAAAAATCCCCAGACCGTGTGGAGTCTGAACATCAGCTAATTCGGGAACTTTAATAAGGGTACCTTGTGGTACGTTTCTATCTCCGGTTGCTACATCTCCAAAAACTACAGGTGTGTTAAAAGCTCCGATGCCATCAGCGTTTGGTCTCGTTTGTCTTGGGTCTCTAGGGTCATAGTATGTTGCATTAAATTTTTTGGAAGGACTCTGAACAGCTACTTTCGGTTGAGCGGGAGCTTGGACCACATTAAGTTTTGGCTGGATTGGAGGTTGAACAACATTCAACTTCGGTTGAATGGGAGGTTGAACAACATTAAGATTAGGCTGGGCTACACTTTTAGCTACCTTTAAAGTGGGTTGAGCTTCTGGAGTTACCGGACTAGAACCACTCTCCAATCCATTGTTAGAGATTGAATTAAATGGATTTCTTTTAACTCCCACAACCGGATTGAACGGGTTTTGGTCAGCCATATATTAATCTCCTATTAATCCCCACAAGTTCTTAAAGTTTCTATCTTTCTCAGGTTGGCTTAGTGGCAACTGGTCAATGAAATAATGTTTCACGGACTGTGGCAATGTACTTGCTGTTATTAGTTCGCCCACTTCGGCTGCTGTTTTATCTCCATTTTCAATTGCTGTTAGATAAGATTCAAAAGCACTATACATTGGTACTTCTTCTTCATCAAAATTCAATCCCTTTGGAGGATTAACATAGAAGTTCTTAAGGTCATCATCCAGTCCAGCAAAAGTAGCAAGTGTTAATCCAGCATTGCTGGCACCACTACTTAATTGAGAATTAGTGAATTTGAAATCAGCCTCACCTGTTCCTGTTTTCTTTGTTCCTGTTGTTGCTTTCCACTGACGTATATTTTCATTTGTCTTAAATATTTCTTCTTCTCTTTTGACTAGTCTCGCATCTTCAGTTTCTTTATCTTTCAATCTTGCGAACACATCATTAAGAGCTGGGTCGTAAATTCCAGCATAAGCATTTTCGATTGCCTTTAATTCTGTAGGGTTGTAAGCAATACCAGACTGATTGCCAATACCATAAGGATCTGTTGTACCTGATTGGATATCATTCCTAGCGTTATTCAAGTCAGTAGCTCTTCCTGACAACTGATTGGCTGTTTGATTTGGATTAGTTAAAGCATCACCGGCATAGTTTCCAATGTCTCCATTACCTTTAGGGATTTTATTTCCAAGGAAAATAGCATACTCTTCTGGCGACATTACTTCTCCTGTCTTTGGGTCTCTATATTTTGCATAGAGGTCATTGCCCTGAGTTGCTTGCTGTGCTGGTGCAGGTTGTTGCCCTTGTTGCCCTTGTTGCCCTTGCGGGGGAACACCGGTGAAAACAGGATCTGGAGTAATAGCGGAATTCCCCGCTGCGTTAAAAGTACCTCCACCATTTGGTAAAGTTTGATTTGGTGAAGAAATAACATTTAATCTTGGTGAATCTTGTGCTTGACCAACATTAAGAAGTGGATGCTTTACTGGAGCAGCGGGGACTATTGTATTCTGATTACTTGCAGTGCGTACGTTAAAAATTGACATATATTAAAATTGATTATTTTTTCCAGTGGATAAAAGTTTGTTGCCTTTATTCCTGAGATATCCCGCTGCCCTTACTTTGTTGGCTGCACTCCTTGCAGTATTTTGTGTACCTTGAAACTGTTGTCCTTGTGGATTGTAAATATTGGATAATGCAGATGCACCTACTCCGCCTTGAGCTTTTTTAGCATCAAAAGTATTACCGCCTAGGTTAAAATACTGACTAAGACCTTGAGTCTGACCTTCGTCATTGCCATACTTGTATTGAAAATCTCTAGCCGTGTTACCGATCTGCCTACCAATTTTATCTTGGGTGTATGCTTGGTCTTGGTTGTAAGCTCTCTCCAAATTCTTTTCTTTTTGAACTCGTCCACCTGAAAATAGAACACCGGAATCCGCAGCCTTCTGATCAGATTTTGATTTATCTGCTTCGAACGCTTGTCCTGAATTTATTAAATAATCTTGATAGTCTGATTTTTTTTGAGCCAAAGTAGCTTCTGCATCAGCTGTATCCTTAGCCTGTAAAGCATTGTAATATAATTTGGTATCTTCGTTAGCTTGCGAAAGTGCGGCTCGCTGATCTTCAATATCAAAAGGCTGACCTTGCCAATCAACTATCCCGCTTAAATCTCCTGACTGTAGTGCTTCAATAATTTCTTGAAGCGTACTTCCGCCCTGAATTAAAGTGGCAATTGACGGATGACTTGCTACTGCGTTGGCATAAGTAGCATCTATCTCTGCTTGTTGAGTATTTTGCTGATATTGCTGGGTTGCTTGCTCTGGTGTATATTGATCAGGGTTTGCTCCTGTACCGCTAGTGTAGGCACGTTCTGCTGGTGCTGATGTGGTAGGAGCTACTTCTGTTCCACCATCTGATGCTGCTGTCTGTAGTTCTTGCTCATTTAAAATCTTCTGATTATTGTCAGAGTAGTAATAACTACCATCTTTTTGGTAAAAATTTCTAGCCATATGTATTTATATTATAACATTATTTTTGAGTTTTTAATAGCTCTATCTCGGCTTGAAGCTCATTTATGCGAAGGGCAAGTGTTAAATAAAGGTCTTGTTTGCTCTCAAACATACCAATCATTTGACCTTCCCTAATTTTTTTTGGTTTTAATCCATAAGTAGGAAGCATTTTTGGTACATCTACTCTTTTTCTATCAGCTATCAAACTCATTTCATCATCGCCTAGTGGTTCAAAAGTTTCAGTATTAAAATTTTCCACTGATATAGGATTCATCTTGCGATCAATCACTTCTTTATATAGTACTTTTCTCTCTTCGATTGTTTTGCTAGTATCTAAATAACTAGCTTTATCCTTTTTTTCATTCATACTATTTCATTAGTTCTATAAATCTTTCAGCAAGGACTTCTGGTAATAAACACATTTGAGATTTTTCTTCTTCGTAAGTTCTATACTCGTTAGCAATTTCTTTCCAATCTCTTTCATTGTTGAAACTTAATATTACTAACGAAGTAGCAAAGATTGCTATAATGAAAGCAGAAACTGCAAAAACTATATTTTTTTTAGTGTTATTCATATATTTTATTATTTAATTAAAACTATTATCAATAAGCAGTCATATCAAAGGAACCAGTCCACGATCCATCTCCCGGCATTCCACGAAATTGATCCGTTGCCCCACTAGCATAATTGACTATATCACCAGCAACTGATGGATTTGTTGCGGCCGATACTAATTTCAATTTAGGTGACACAAAATATGCAGTTGCATAAACAACTCCTGATCCTGTTGATGCTCCAGCTCCACCAACTTTTAATCCACCAGTTATATGTTGACCGGTAGTTGTTAATAAACTTGTTGCTATCTGTGTTCCAGTAATTGTATTAGATGCAATTTTATTTGCGTTTAAAGAACCTGTAGAAATTCTATTTGCAGACAATGTACCAGTATTTATATTGTCAGCACTTATTATCCCTGTAGAAATATAACCTCCAGTAATAAGTGTTACTCCATTTGCTTTAGCATTGTCAATACTTGCCCCAGCGGTTAATGCCGTTTGAGTATTATTAGCAGTTGCATCAGTACATTTAGCATCTGTACGAGATACAGACAATGTACCAGTATTTATATTGTCAGCACTTATTATCCCTGTAGAAATATAACCTCCAGTAATAAGTGTTACTCCATTTGCTTTAGCATTATCTATACTTGCTCCAGCAGTTAATGCCGTTTGAGTTACATCTGCATCTGTACGAGATACAGAAAGTGATCCTGTAGTTATTTTACTAGCATCTAAATTACCTATGTAAGCTGAGGCAATAGCATTTCCAGTCCAATCAGAACCAGCAGTAGCAGTTACATCTCCAGTAATTGTTACCGAAGTAGCTGTTAAAGCTCCGGCTGGAGTTACATAAAAAGTTGGAGTACCTGTTGGTCCAGCAAATATGGCATTAACACCAGCAGGAGTAAAACCAATAGTATTCCCTCCATTGATAACTTGTAATGAACCAGCTGTAATTTGACCAGTAGCTGTGATGGATAAAGCATTTACATATCCAGTATCAACTGTATTTCCTACAATGGTAGTTACTCCGGCTGCATCTTCAGCAGTTCCTATAGCAACATTAGTTCCTACAATTAAAGATCCAACAACAATCTTTCCAGCATCGATAGTATTTACTAAGATATTGTCGCCAACTATCTGTTCGGCTTGTACTAAATTATAAGTAGCAGCATCTGTCTCATTTTTAGCAACAGCGATTAAAACTTTTCCTGTTCCAACAGAGTCAGAAGAGGTTGTTGATTTTTGATAAACTGTTTCAGACTCAAGAAGTGACAAGTAAATATAAGTTTTGGCTATTATATCACCAGTAGTTCCAGCATCAATTGAGTAGGAATTTCCAACAGCATCAATAAAATCTCCTCCACCCCAAATTACAGTATCAGTATCATCAGAAGAAAAAGCACAGCTCTGTGTCCAACCATAGTCTCCCACGTTTATAGTGGTAGAAGGAATTAGTGCACTATCAATCATAACATTACCAGTATTAACATCTACAGCAGCACCACCAGAAGGAATAGAAGCTGGTTCTGCATCAGATGAATCAGCAGAGACAAAAGAAGAATCCTTAGTTTCAGAATCCTGATTGTTGTCCCTGTATAGGAATCGATCCAAATAAAGCTCTGATAATTTCATATATTAGTTGTGCTCTAAGCCCTCATCTCTTATTTTAAGTATTTCAATGCCATTAAAAACTATAGGAGTTCCGGTAGAATTTCCTACCATTCTAGTTCTGATTAAATTAAAATATTCTGTTACTTCATTAGGAAATAAAGATACATATTCTTCCCCGATTGTATCTATGTCTTCCCATTTATTTACAGTTGATTTTTGAGTTTGATATTGGAATAAAGTTCCGCCACCGTTTTCAGTTATTGCTGATATTCCTCTAATTGTTTTTGTACTCGAATACATCTCAGTAAAAGAACGCCAACGATCTATCATTTCAAAGTATATTGAACTACCAAAATCAGTATTGCCTGAATCTAATTTACCAACTAATCCTGCGGAGGTTCCTACAATCTGATCTATGGTTGTACCATTATCATATCTAACTAAAGCGGTAATTCCATTACTGGCAAAATCATAGATAGTCCACACATTTGTAGAAATAGTATATCGAACTTGGCAGTTTAAGTAATCAACTCCCTCAAAGGTAAGTGGTCCGCAAGACCATTTAATAGCATCGAAATTATCATAAATACCGACTATGTTAGGATAGGCGGTTCGCGGGATTGCTTTAACCACATCAGATATTCTACGAGATATTTCTGTTGGTTGACTGTCGTAATTAAATTTATAAAATCCAGAAGGGTGATGGAAGTAAACACCGTCTTTTCCTTGAACAATCGATTCTTGAGAAAATGTTCCAACATTATATGCTGGGTATGGATCTACGTTCGTTGTACTGTAGACACGGTAGATGTGATTCTCTTTGAAAAGAAGTAAAGCTTTTGGTACTCGGAATAATCCAGTGGTAGATTCTCCATCTTGAGGAGAAAATTCAGCAATAAAATTTGTAGTTATATCAAAAGTCAGCGGAGACACATAGCTTGTTCCGTCTACCGATTGAACAATGTCAGTGTAATAAAGGATGTCAGTGGAAGCATCAACTATCCAAACTCGTCCACCATAACCAGCTTCAATAAAATCAGCTGCTGGAAAACTGGCGGGAACATCTGTATCATCAAAAGCTCCTCCGTCAGAGGTCTCAGGTGCATCTCCTGCGTTGCCATTTACCATCCAAGTTCTATTTAAGAACTGACTAAATCGAGCTTTTGTTTCAACTGTTGTAGTTCGAACTGAAGTCCAAGCAGTCCCATTCCATACTGAGATATCATCTGCCACTTGAGCAAAAAGCCTGTCATTTCCACCTAAAATATTTAAAGTGCCAAAAGCAGTGACGCTTCCAGTCAGGTCGTCAGCGTAAGTCGCAACTCCTAGTCTGGTTGTCATAGAGCCAATTCTATCAAAGTGCATATTGATTGCCAGTTGAACAGAATTCTCTGGACAAATAGTATCACTCAACTGAGCAGAGCGTATAACTCCCTCTGTAGGATAAGGTATTTTAATATTATCTACGTTTGGCATATTTTATTTTAGCATTTCTATCCCCCCACTCATCCGCAAAAATAAGTAGGGAAGAGAAAAACTAAGGAGTTAGAACCAACACATTGAGAATTGTATCGTTTGAAGGATCATCGTCAAATGTTACATCAACAGAACCGATATTAGCTTCAACTGATAGAATGGAAACATCATTTCCACCGTTGTTAACTAAAGTAGCAAAAACTGTATCAGTAGCAGCAACACTAGCGAAGTCACCAGCTGAAAGATTTTCAGTAGCGCCACCACCAGTTGTTGTAACAATTTCGTTTACAACTGTAGTAATTCCAGTAGGACCAGTATATCCAGTAGGACCAGTATAGCCAGTAACAGAAGAATCAGCTCCTGAATAACCAGTATAGCCAGTAGGACCAGTATAACCAGTAGGACCAGTATAACCAGTATATCCTGTTGCACCAGTAGCTGAAGCAGCTCCATCGTCACCAGTATAACCAGTAGGGCCTGTATAGCCAGTATATCCAGTAAAACCAGTATAGCCAGTAACACCTTGAGGCCCAATTGGACCAGTGTAGCCAGTGTAGCCAGTAGGGCCATCAGGACCTGTGTAACCAGTATCACCAGTAAAACCAGTGTAACCTGTGTCACCAGTGTCACCTGTTGCACCAGTAGCTGAAGTAGCTCCTACAGGACCTGTGTAACCAGTTGGACCTGTATCGCCTGCACCTGTGTAACCTGTGTAACCTGTGTCACCAGTTGGACCAGTATAACCAGTTGGACCAGTATAACCAGTTGGACCAGTGTAGCCAGTTGAACCAGCAGCACCAGCACCAATTGCTGTCCATGCTGGGACTGCAACTGTGCCTGTCATTTGGTAAACAGCTGAACCATCTAAATCTTGAAGTATGCACTCTAATGCAAAAACATTTGCATATGTCGCACCAGCGTAAGGTGTTCCACCAGTTACGGTACCAAAGGTAACTAACTGATATGAACTTGTATTGTCAGGCTGTTCCTGTTGTTGAATATCAACTAAAGGAATCAGCGGATTAGTGTGAGCGATATATTTTATTGTCAGTATTATATTAGATAAATCTAACTTCTACTGAAATTTTTAATTTTTAACTTGTTATAATTGGATGTCTTTGGTATCTCCTAAATGGTCTGATGACATCTAAATCTGACCATCCTTTGTCGCTTCGTTGTACTAGGGCTTCCCTTTTAACTTTTAAAATATTAGCCCATTCAGTCAAAGTTTTACCCTTGATTCTCCTAACATTGCCAGTGTTATTCATATTTTCCAACCTAGTCACCCAACGACAATTGCTTTTACTATAACCTTTATCATTGTTGACTCGATCCAACTCTGTATTGTTATTATTCAACTTCCTGTGTAAAATATACGAACTCCACATATCTAAGAAGAAAAAATCAAAGTTATCCCATCTTTCACAAACAGTAATACCTTTTTCTAAGTAAGACTTATTGTTTCTTTCACTTGTTTTATGTCTACACCGTCTTTTCATTTCACTCCAAACTTGATAAAAATTCCTTTCTACTTTATTTGGATTATTAGATGATTTGAATTTGGGATGAACTATTGACATTAGTTTGTGATTATGGTTGTGCTTTGTCCGGTATAAAGATTGTTAAATAGTGCGTCAACCAAAGAATTAAACTTCACTAAATCTGGATCGTCACTTGTAATATCATTGTCTTTACGATATTTAATTGCATAACGAAGATACCATTTGTAAATCTCTCTGTAGTGCTCTGGAAGCTCTTGAGAAAGACTTGTCACCTCACCAACTTTTTTGTAGTAATCAATGTAGACATTGTTGCCTTGCATTGCATCAGGAATCAATCTATCGAAATACAATTTATCATCATATACTGTGTAATAGATAGGCTGTGAAATTGTGGGTCTCGACCAGACCCTAGTCCCTAATGGAATATCTCTAGTAATTCCTGTTACTCCTAAAAGTTGATTGGTTGTTATATTTATAGAGGTGTATGCAATCTGCATTATTTCTTGTGTATATGCGGTTGTTGCAACATAAGCCACACCTGCTGCACTGTCTGGAAAATCTCCGTTGCTATCTAAAGTAATGTCTGTTGCTCCTGTTAACGCAGCAACTGTAGTTGTCCCTCCTGTAACTGAAAATGAAGTTTGATTCCAAGTCCTTTTGTCTATGTATCTCAAGTTGTAAGGAGTTAAGATATTATCAATAGTAAAACGGACAGCAAGAAGTGATTGGTCTGTCTCTATGAAATCAATATCGGTCGGTAGATCAACGAAATTATTTCCTGCTAGTAATTTAATTGGAAACTCAAATTCTTGTTGCCAAGCGTGACGAATACCATACAGTTTGGCTGTAGTAAATTTTCTAGCATCGTCAATCGCAGAAATGGTAAACTCAGATGTAATTTTTGGATCTTCTTCACTTACCCCCATAGCTCTTAATACTGGAGCAATAACAGAATTCACTGAGTTTTCTGGATAAGCGTCAACGCTTATTGCTGTAGAGAAATCCGAAAGAAGTCCAGTTAATGAATTCTTCCACTGAATCTTATAATAGTCAGTCCCTGACCCAGCAGAGTCTTCTACTACTGTATTTTGCTGTGTAGTAAATATGGTCTGAATAGCAAGAGGAGTATAAGCTCCATCAATTGTTGCACTCTTTGAGACTACTATTTGATCCCATTTTATTTCACTTACAATGTCTCCACGATTATGAGCCATTGTTGTAGCAAAGGTAACTAAAGAATTAATAGTATTTGAAGTTGAGGTAACTATCTCCGAGTTTTCCGCACCAACAGATGATACCAATAACAAGATAGAACTGCCGTCAGTAAAATCAGAAGTATTGTCCACTGGAATCGCCAGTACTCCCGCAGCAATATTACTACTCAGATAAGTAAACACTTTTACACCCAATTCATTTGGGACAGTGATAGTATTTCCTATGTTATTTATGATTTTTATTTGAGGGTTCATCTCTTTTTTGGTTAATGATTATACCACATTCTTTAGTGTATACCCTTTCGGGTCAAAAATACAATTAAGCTGGAGGATTTGTGCCAACTACGACTCCTTTTTTGTCCAAAAAAGCTATGATTATTTTCAGTAAAGCACCTACACCTACTAAAGCTAATCCGATTACAACATCAGATCCTACTTGTACTAATCCTGCACCTAAAAGTAAGCTACCTGCTTCATTGAGAGTTAATGTATTATTCATATGTTTTATAATTCTAATAATTTTTTAGCTAATAATTCACGATCTTCAGCCACTAAGGCTGGATCCCAACCAAGTTGATAAGTTTTATCTAAACCTTCACCTTCTTTGTTAGAAAAATGATGATGTTCTACAACGGCTCTATCGCACCTTTTGGCAATCCCTAGCTTCTTCATCTTTGCCCACAAAAGATTGTCAACTCCAACGTGGTGAAAATCCGTGTCAAAGACCTCTCCAATCTTCTCAATGATATCTTTTCTGATCATAAAGTGCTCGTTGATATTTCCTTTGTCCTTGGAGACTTCTCCGGTATTAAAGGCAACATATCCATCTTTTCCTTCCCACAAAGCCTCTTGAAGTGAGTCTGGTGCGAACTCAGTATCGTTCGAAGCAAAAATAATCCATTCTCCTTGAGCTTCTTCTATTCCTTCTTTTACTAATTTAGGAACCCCTATTCGATCTTCAAAACTATCTTGTTTTACTATTATTTCAATTTGATCTTGTGGATAGTTTAATGCTTTTATAGAATCAATACACTTCTTCAATCCTTTCTCTCTTCCAAGAGTAGGAATAACAAAAGAAATTTTTGGTTCTTCTATTGCTATTTTTCTAATAACTCCACCAAAACTCCATCCTTCCATCACAGTCTCTAATTTTTCTACTTCTAATCCGGGGATATTATCTACAATTTCTTTTAATGACTCTCTAGTAAAAGTATGTTTATGACATCCACCACTAAGCATTGGATTTAGAGTATCTATAAATTCATCATCAGGTAAAATTATTATTACTCTTCCATCTTCTCTCAAAATTCTCCTCCACTCACAAAGAGTTTTATTAGTATCTTCCATATGCTCAAGAATATGGCTTGCTAAAATAACATCAACTGAATTACTCTCTATCATTGGTAACTCATCAATACTTGCAATAATATCAACTCCTTCCTTCTGTTCAATATCAACTCCAATGGCTCTGTCTAATGTTTTGAATTTTGAACACCCAAGATCATAAATAACTTCATCAGAATCTTTAATTAGATTTAATTTATACAATTTTTCAGGATGAGATTCTTGTGGTAAATTAAACATTTCATTTATTTCTTCTTTGCTTGACCTAATTAAATATAAACGTCTTAGTGTTTCTTGATCTGCTTGCTCTGTTCGAGTCTCTCCTATAAATATTGGATCAAACGAACTACCTGCATCAATACAAGTGATATTTGAATTTTGATCTATTGCATCTGCTATTAAAACTTTTGCAGGCATACCACAACTAAAAATGAAAATATCTCCATCTTTAGGACTTAAACTTAAATTCTTGGTTTCTTCAAAAGCATTAATTAATGGTATTTCTATAAAGGTGGCATTAAGCAACTCGCAAACTTTTTCAAGTCTTTTTGGACCAATAAAAAATTTCTTCATTGATGATTCTTTGACTGCCATCCAAAACTCTCTTAATTTTTCCAAGTCATTGTCCTTGCGATGTAGTAATGTGTTATAAGTTGCCTGATCTGTCCAGTCTACTATATCAACCTTGTCTTTTAAGTACTCAAATGACTCTTTTAATTTATCCCCAAGGGCTGTGGAATACTTGTGTTTATCACAATTTACTCCTGTTTCTCCAGCCATACAAGCTAATTCCCCATCTCCTCTTTTGACAAAACTAAAATTAATGTCATTTTCTATATTCCTAGTATATGTCTCTAATCGAGTGGGAATATCATAAAATTTTCCATCAGCGATATATCTAGGATTATTTGGAAAAAACTCTACCGCTTTAAGGTAATGCTCTTTGCTCTTTTCTTTTTCTTCAGACCACCAGTATGCAAGATAAAGCAATTCGTGTGGTGTGTGCTCGTAATATGGTTGATGATTTGAATAAAATGGTAATTGAGTAATAGATAGAGCAGCCTCACAATAAAGTATTACTTGTCTGTGCATTTTTTTAGTAGAGTAATATTCAGCCAAACGCATAAGAGGTTCTCTTCTTGCCTCTTTTTCTACTGATTTCATATACCACTTCAACATCTCATCATAATCACCCAATGATTTATAGCAATCTCCAATGAAAAGCATTGACTGGGCGGCTTCAGTTCCCCACCTACCCATTGAAATATGATTTTCAAATTCCTTAATTGCAGATTTAGCTCTACCACAATAATACATCTCTCTAGCAAAGTAATGAGAATTGCGGTCATTTTCTGGATTATTATAGCAATCCAAAGCAAGACCTTTAAGATAGCCGCCACGATTAGTGTTTTCATTTTGGTAGTGTTCTAATTTAATAATATCTTCTCCGAGATATATTCGACTAGCAGCACCATTCAAAATTTCGTGAATTATGCCAGTCCATTTTACTTTCTCTCTATTGTAGAATTTACAATGTTTAAATTTGATTACAGGATTACCAACTGCATCGTGTGAAAATACAAACTCATATTCTAGTTGCTCCACCCCACTCTCAATAGTCTCGTCCAGTTTATCAATATCAAGTTTAGTGTAGACCTCATCACAGTCTGGCATAGCAACCATATCATTTTCTGTAAGAGTAGCAGCATAATTTCTAGCTGAACCAAAATCAAAGAGAGAATCACCAGCTTTAAGAACCGGTGACTCCCCCGCAACTACAAATTTGGAATTTATTTTATTAGCTAGATCTTCTTCAATATTTATTTTAAACTTATCTCCAACAGCCTCGACCTTACAGCCGAGTTCTTTTGCAACTTCTACTGTATTGTCAGTAGATCCTGTATCAAGAACACATATTTCACCTCCTCGTTCTTGAAACTCTTTTAAGGATTCGATTAATCTTGGGAGAGTGAGAGCCTCATTTTTTGCAATGACGGCTACTGAAAATTTTGGTTTGTTCATATTATTTGCGATTTTATGAATAAATTATTTATA
>Ga0075123_10001213_pt1 | contig 13129 bp, 10 predicted proteins | sample AntAceMetag02UKX_FD_69808 | JGI IMG/M metagenome (GOLD analysis project Ga0075123, IMG submission 69808) | Saline lake microbial communities from Ace Lake, Antarctica - Antarctic Ace Lake Metagenome 02UKX | ecosystem: Environmental > Aquatic > Non-marine Saline and Alkaline > Saline | place... | reverse complement strand
GAGGTGGTCGTAGATTCCTGCGGTTGCCATTTTCTCCAGGGTCGTTTCGACCATTTCGAGCGCATCGGGCTCGGCGGTCCGGTGGTAGTAGCCCAGCAGCATTGACAGATTTGTTGGCTGTGGGAATTTCGGCGCCCGCCCGAAGCCACCGTAGGCGGGGTCGTAGGCGTTTCGAAACTGTCCGTAAGCTCTCTTGAGCACGTCCGCGGAAAGCTCCTGCTTTGCGGCGGCAGCGCCGAGGCCTTCCAGTGCGGCGCTGATTTTTCCTGCCGAGGTGGTCAGTTTATCTCGCTTGTTTTCCCACGCGTCCGCGATGGCAAGCAGGAGGGTCTCGAAGCCGGGCCTGCCGTACATGTCGGTTGGGGGAAAATATGTTCCGCCGTAAAAGGGCTTTCCGTCGGGTGTCAGAAATGCCGAAAGGGGCCAGCCGCCGGAGCCTGTCATCATCTGGACGGCGTTCATATAAACAGCGTCCACGTCGGGGCGCTGCTCGCGGTCGACCTTTATGCAGATAAAGTGCTCGTTCATTATCTTGGCGATCTTCTCATCTTCGAAGCTTTCCCGCTCCATGACGTGACACCAGTGGCACGTCGAGTAGCCAATCGAGAGAAAAATCGGCTTATCGAGTTTTTTGGCGGCGTCGAGGGCCTCCTGCGACCAGGGATACCAGTCGACGGGGTTATGCGCGTGCTGGAGCAGATACGGGCTGGTTTCGTTAATGAGCCGGTTTGTATGCGCATGTTCTTTGGCTTTAGCGTTCATGGTTTTCGCCCTTTCTTCGGCGTTCGAGAGGCCGAGGAGGGGAATAAGCAGGCAGGTTAGTGCAGTAGCGAGTTTCAGCGTTGTTTTCATAGTCACAGCCGTAGTCTCCTTGGGGACAATTACAGACCCATTCTACTACCAAAATTACTACGTGAAAACCAATAAATGTGGTCGCAACATTTATACGCCGCGATGGCGACCGGGCGGGATTAGTCTTCGGTATCGACAGGTTCTTTGCGTTTTGAGAAGTAGCTTATTAGGATTCCCAGCTCGAATAGCACGTACAGTGGCAATGCGAGTGTTATCTGGGAGACTACATCCGGCGGGGTGGCAACGGCCGAGACGACGAAGCAGCCGAGTAGTACGAATTTTCTGGAGCTTTTCAGCGCCGGTATTGAGACGAGTCCTGTCTTTGTCAGCAGGAAGATTGCTATTGGCGTCTGGAAGGCGATTCCGAAAACGAGCATCATGCTTGTTATGAAGCCGACGTATTTCTGGAAGGTCCAGTATGAGGCCAGGCCGAGGAGTTCTCCGAATTTGAGGAAGAACTTCAGGCAGAGCGGCGCCACAACGAGGACGAAAAAGACGGCTCCCGCAATGAACAGGGTGGCCGAGAAGGGTACGGCCATTTGCACATATCGTCTTTCCTTTACGTAGAGTCCGGCGGCGACGAACATCCATAAATGGTATAAGACCCAGGGACAAGAGATGATCAGTCCGGCAATGAACGATATTTTCATGAATCCTATGAATGCATCGGCGGGCGCGAGGGTGGTCAGGTGCGCCGTTGGCGCAGTCACCGTGACAGACGTTGAATTCTGGTCATTGGGGTCGACTGTTGTGATATCGGCGACTGCCTTCTCATAGGGCATCTTTATTAACGCAACTATTTGTTTGCCGAAGCAGAGGCAGACGATGGTTCCGACGGCCAGGCCGAGAAGGGCGAGAATCATGCGGGACCGTAATTCCTCGAGATGGTCGCCGAGACTCATCGTGGAATCGAGGCGCTCCTTTTTCTTGGTTTTGTCGCCCATTTCAATCGTTTCGGTTAAGCGGCAAGGAACTTGCGCGTGGGTTGGTTAGGTTGTCTGGTCTGATTCGTTAAGGCCGGCGGCGCCCTTTGCCTCGTTTACGACGTCGTCTTTCAGTTGCGAAACGTCCTTTTTGATTTCGTCCTGGGTTTCCTTTGCTTCGTTAATGCCTTTCTTGAACTCGGTCAGACTTTTACCGATATTTCGGGCGATCTCCGGCAGGCGCCTGCCGAATATGAGCAGCGCTACGCCAAGGATGATTATCAACTCCCAGTGTCCGGGCATGCCAACAAAGGCAAGCGTATATCGAATATGATCAATCATTTCAGTCTCCTAATAGTTTATCGTGAAGATATTATACCATTGTGTATGGGCCAGGTCAATAGTCGGCACGTTCCCAAGGGGCCAATATTGACATAAGCGCCAGTTACAACTATAGTACCAGGACGTAATAAGTTCAAGGAAATTGAGATTTTTTGGGTCGGCGCATGAATTTAACGCCCGGTCGGTCAAAACGTCTGGAATCCGCCATAAGCATTTTGCTGCTGGTAGTGTTGGTATTGGTGGGGATTGGAGTGTTCGTCAGGCAATTCTACGGCGATATCGGCAGATTTGGCATTGAGGCCGCGGCACTGCAGGGATTAGCTGGAGAGGCGACAACCGGCAGCGACGAGAGGACTGTGCTTGCCGGGGCCGTTCCTTCGGGATTTGAGGAATATTCCGAACTTAAGGTTTATGAGGCCGATAATCTTTATGAGAAGATTAACGGCAAGGCCCCGCTTTATACCGATTCAGGCTTCGAAAAATTATTTTGCGTTCGATTTGCTAACGAAGCGGACCAGGCCCTGAAGATGGAGATTTATCTTTACGATATGGGCGCAGCTAAGAACGCTTTTTCAGTTTACAGCACACAGAAACGGCCCGACGGTGAGTTCCCGGCCCAGTGGAACGGGCTGTTGTATAAGACCGCCAACGGAGTGTATCTCGTTCACGGCAAATACTATATTGAGGTCGTTGGCTTTGCCAAATCGCAGGATTTGGTTGGCGCCATGGCCGCTGTCGCCGAGAGTTTGAAGGCAGGCCTGCAAGTCGGTGATGATTTGTGGGATTCGGAACCGATCCTGTTCGGTAAGCAGGGGCTGGTTGCCGGAAGTTCAAAGCTTTATCTGGCCAGCGTTTTCAGCTTCGAAGGATTGACCGATACCTTCACTGCCAGGTACAAAGCCGACGGCGAGACTGTCACCGTGTTCCTGAGCGAACGCGCCGATCCGCAAGAAGCCCGAAAGATGGCTGAGAGCTATCGTAATTTCCTGATCGAGAACGGGGCGAAGGAGAAGACGGCGGCTGAGAAGGCGCTGGCGCAGACGGTGCTGGATTTTTACGGTGGGACGGAGATTGTTTTTGCAAAAGGACGATTTGTTGCCGGTGTGCATGACGCCGAAAACCATCAGGCCGCAGAGAAATTGGCATTGAGAATATTGGCCGATTTGAATCAAAGAACCAAAGGGGCAGAGCAATAGGCGGTGAACTGAACAAAGATTTTGATCGGCGCCAATTTCTGTCGCGGCTGACAAAGGCCGGGGCGGCGGCAATCGGTGTGGGCGCTGTGTCGTACTTAGCTTATGACGGCGATGGGCCCAGAGCCGGCGGCGACGTTAAGGAGCTTGTCGAATTGCCGGACTTCTCAATCGAACAGCGGGACGGTCAGGCGCTGAGTATTGTCACCGGCTCGGAGAGAGCAAAGACTGTCACTAAGGCGATTGAATTGTTAGGTGGAATCGAGCGATTTGTCAAGGCGGGCGAAACGATTGCGATAAAGCCTAATGTTGCGTTCGCATCGCCGGCGATGTTGGGCGCTACCACCTCGCCTGAACTGGTGGCGCAAGTAGTGCAGCTGTGCTACGAGGCCGGGGCGAAGCGTGTGGTGGTTTTCGACAATCCTATTAACGATCCTGCGAGTTGTTTTACGATTAGCGGAGTAGGCAAGGCGGCGCGTGAGGCCGGGGCGCGGTTGGTGTTGCCGAGAGAGAACTTGTTCAAATATACGACATTAGCAGGCGGTAAACTTATCACCGATTGGCCTGTTTTGTTCGAGCCGGTGGCCGCAGCGGACAAGCTGATCGGGATCTCGCCGGTCAAGGACCATCATCGAAGCGGCGCGTCAATGGCGATGAAGAACTGGTACGGCCTGTTGGGCGGACGGCGCAATATTTTTCACCAGGATATCAACACGATCATAGCCGAGTTGGCGATGCTGGTTAAGCCGACGTTGGTGATTCTGGACGGGACCGAGGTTATGATGAGCAACGGGCCCACGGGCGGGTCGCTGTCGGATTTGAAGCGGGCCAATACTATGATTGCAAGTTGCGATATGGTCGCCGCCGATTCCTACGGGTGCAGCCTTTTGGGAATGAAGGTCTCGGATTTGGCATATCTCAAAAAAGCCGAAAACGCCGGCGCCGGGACGACTGATTATCAATCGCTTGAGCCGAAGGTAACCAAAGTAAGCTGAGAATTTACTATGAAAATTGTTACAGTCAGACGAATAAGCCAGGTTTTTTTCTTTGCGATGTTCGTCTGGTTCTGCCTGGTCAGCACGGTCGGTGAGCGACTCTGGCAGATACGCGGCTGGCCCGTAAACTGGTTCTTACAACTCGATCCATTAGCGGCGATAGGGACACTGCTGACAACGCACACCCTTTATTGGCCGCTGTTGTGGGCGGTGGTAACGATCTTGATAACGATATTTGTGGGGCGGTTCTTCTGTGGGTGGCTGTGCCCGTTTGGTTCGCTGCATCACTTTGTCGGATATTTAGGAAACAGAAAGAAACCGGCGGCGAAGAAGATCGAACTAAACAAATATCGAAAGGGCCAATGCGTAAAATATATTGTTTTAGTAATCTTTTTGGGCATGGCGGCCTTTCCGTCAGCGGCAGTCAGTTTGCAAACAGGCTTGCTCGATCCCATACCGTTAGTGACGCGCAGCTTTAACTTAGTACTGTTGGCTGTGTTTGACAGGGGAGCTAATCTCGTTTCTGTGAGCCCGCGGTTTTATGAGTTGGGCTGGCTGATATTCGCAATATTTTTTGCAGCGGTGATGCTCAACCTTTTGATTCCTCGATTCTACTGTCGGTTTATATGTCCCCTGGGTGCGCTGTTCGGCGTAATTGACAGATTTGCCGTCTGGCGAATCGGCAAGAGGGATACCGAGTGCAAAAATTGCAGGTTGTGCGAGAACGGCTGTGAGGGTGGTTGTGAGCCGGCGGGCCGGATACGCATAAGCGAGTGTGTGCTTTGCTTAAATTGTCTGGACGGCTGCAAACATGATGTAATCGGCTACCAGACGGCCCCTTCGGCAGCGGGTGAAATCACCGATCCCGATATATCCCGGCGTGGCTTTGTGTGGTCACTGGCAGGCGGTGTTCTCGCGATCCCGGCAGTAAGGCTCAGTGGCGTGCTGGGAAGCAACTGGGATAACAGTGTGATCAGGCCGCCGGGAGTATTGGCCGAAGAGGAATTTCTCAAGCGATGTATCAAGTGCGGCCAGTGTATGCGAATATGTCCCACGAATGTTATTCAGCCTGCTGGCGTTGAGGGGGGGGTCGAGAACCTTTGGACTCCTGTGCTCAATAACAGGATCGGTTCGAGCGGATGCCAGTTGAATTGTGTGGCGTGCGGACAGATATGTCCGACAGCGGCGATCAGGCCGATTGCGCTGGCGGAAAAATTAGGTATCGATGAGTTCGCCAAGGCCGGGCCGATTAAGATCGGAACTGCTTTTGTGGACAGGTCAAGGTGTCTGCCATGGGCGATGGGTAAGCCTTGTATAGTCTGCCAAGAGAACTGCCCGGTCAGTCCCAAGGCGATTTACACGGGTGAATATTTTGAAACAATAAGGGACGGCGTTTTGACGGTTAAGGGCGCATCGGACGGCGTGATACAAACCGTTGAAAAAACTCTGACGGCCGGCAAGTATGCCAGCGGCGATTACTATTGTTCGATTGACCGACAGCGCAGGAAGATCACCGCAAACACGGCCAATTCGCTTGAGACATCCGCCGAAGAGCCGTTTGCCAAACCGGCGCAGGCAGGCGACAAAATCGAGATTCTCGTTCGACTGCAAAGACCTTTCGTTGATATCGAAAAGTGCATCGGCTGCGGCGTCTGCGAACACGAATGCCCCGTCAGCGGAAAACGGGCCATCCGAGTTTCAGCAGAAGGCGAAACCCGAACCGCCGACAGGGCCCTGCTGCTTGAGCGTTCTTAGACACAAAACTTTTTTATCATAAATGCCAGCCGTCGCGATATTTAATGTGAAGAAGCTCGTTGGCGGTGTCGTTATTCGTAAACCTCAGATTTTTGCCGTCCCAGTTCAGCTTCTGATCTTTCACTCGAATCGCGATCATGCCAAGAAGCGCCATCTCGGTTAACGGTCCGCCGTAATCAAAATTCGAACTCGCGGGCTTGCCGTCTTTGCACGCTCGGATCCAGTCGGCTTCGTGGCCGTCCTTGATTCTCGGGATCGTCTGCTTGGGCCTTTTGTATTCCCTCATCTTTGTTTCGGGTATGATTCTGGCGCCGCCGGCGCCGTGCGAGCCGTGCATGATGACGCCTTTATCGCCGATAATGAACGCCCCGCTTTCGGGTACATCCCGGCCCTTTTCAAGTTCTTCCGGGATAGGCGGCAAAAGCCTTCCGTCCGACCAGATCAACTCGACAGGAGGTTTGTTCCCGCGTTTGCCGAATTCGAACCTGACGATCGACGCCCTCGGGAACGTTTGCGAGCTTACATCTTTTTCCCAGTGCGTTGTAGTGGCGCTGATACTGGTCGGGCTGCCGAGTTCGAGCGCCCAGAAAGCCGGGTCGATAATGTGACAGCCCATATCTCCCAGTGAGCCTGTTCCGAAATCAAGCCACGCCCGCCACTTCATCGGATGATATTCAGGATGGTAAGGCCTGTACGCGGCCGGTCCCAGCCACTTATCCCAGTCAAGCGAGTCGGGTACAGGGGGGGTATCCTTGGGTTTGGCCATGACCGCGAAATTCGACCACGTGTTGCCTCCGACGGGACGGTCGGTCCAGGCATAAACTTTGGTGACGTCACCGATCGCACCGTCGTCGATCCATTCTTTGAACACGCGGATCCTGTCGGACGAATGTCCCTGGTTGCCCATCTGCGTCTGCACCTTGTATTTGCGAGCCGCCTCCGTAATCTTTCGCGCTTCATAAACCGTATGAGTCAGCGGCTTCTGGCAGTAAACATGCTTTCCCCGCTCCATCGCAGCCATTGTGATCATCGCGTGAGTATGATCGGGCGTAGCTATCACAACCGCGTCGATGTCCTTTTGCTTATCGAACATGACGCGATAATCTTTATAGACCTTCGCCTTGGGATATCTTTTGATGGTTTTGGCCGCGTAATTGCTGTCAACATCGCACAGCGCCACGATATTCTCGCCCGCACACTGCCCCATGTTACTGCCGCCCATCCCGCCGATACCAATGCCGGCGATATTGAGTTTATTGCTGGGCGCGTCTGCTCCCAACAATCGGCTCGGAACATAATGAAACGCAAAACCGGCCGCAGCCGAACTTGCCAGAAACTTCCTGCGGGACATCGATTTCTTTTCACTGCTTTTCATGAACAGACCTCCAAAAAGATAATAACCTTATCTAATATTTCCCATAAACAACTGCATATCCTTGCTCAGCCATCCCGACACTTCGGAGCTGAGGCTCTTTTCTAATAGAATATCAACTCTGTCATTAAATTCAACCTTCTTTATTACCTCTGTGTGATGACGTGGAGCAATTGCCTATTCGTGCATGGCTGTAATGGCAGGTTGGGGCCAAATCAATGAAGGCGTGGGTTGAGATAATTTCTATAGACGCATACCGTTACTCATAAATACTATCTGGTTGTTAAGGCTGATTTAATAGATAGAGCGAGGATGGCAACAGCTCGTGGGTTGTGTAAGAAGTTGGTTCAACAGGGGGCGATGGGGAGGTAAGAATGGCTCAGTTTTTTTGTAATAGAATTTATTTGTTTGGGGGTATAATGGGGAGAAGTTAAGAAACTCATAGGCAACTTATCGTAGAATTATTGGTATCGAACGGAGTGGTTATGGTTTTTAAGAGCGTATATGGGAAATCTCAGTTTAGAAATCCTTTTATATTTTTTGAAAGAAATTTATTATGAAGAATAACGCAACAACAAGGCGACGTTTTCTGGGTCAAGTCGCCGGAGCAATTAGTTTTCCGCTGTTTGTTCAGTCAAAAGTCTTCGGCGCCAACGACCGCATCAATATGGGCTTTATCGGTACGGGCAATCAGGGCCGTCGTGATTTGCGCGGCTTCATGAATTTTCCTGAGGTTCGGGCTGTCGCGGTATGCGACGTTAGAAGTGAGTACCTTAATAGTGCCAGAGATCGGGTCAATAAAAAGTATGGCAACAAAGATTGCAGAACTTACAAAGACTGGCGTGAGGTCATAGCCCGCGACGACATAGACGCGATTCACATAGCCACCCCTGACCACTGGCACGCAGTTATTTCTATCGCAGCGATGAAAGCAGGCAAAGACGTATTCTGCCAAAAACCGGAGACACTTACTATCCGCGAAGGACGGGAGATGGTCAAAGTTGCCCGTCGTTATAACAGAGTGTTCTCCGGGGGCAGCCAGCGTGTATGGGGTTATTATAACTGGTTCCACAAGATGGTCTATGGGGGCAGGATCGGTCAACTCGAAGAAGCATGGGTAACTGTTGGCGGCCCTTCAGGACCGTGCAATCTAAAACCCGAACCGGTTCCGGCAAGTGTAGACTGGGACATGTGGCTTGGGCCGGCTCCATGGAGACCTTATGCCGAGAAGCTCGTCAATCGTGGTTTCAGACCGTACATGGATTATTCCGGCGGCGCCACGACGGACTTTGGATGCCACGTATTCGGCACTGCTCTTTTCTGCTGCAAACTCCACAAGACAGGACCCGTAGAAGTTCTAAATCCTGTTGACACCGGCGAACAAGGTAATACGTATGTTTTTGAAAATGGCATCAAGATCCACCACCGCGGGTACGACAAACAGGGGCGGGCCAGGGGGGGTAGGGGCAACCTCCTAACGTTTAAAGGATCAGAGGGCGAGATAAGTGAAAGAGGTGACAAGGACGGAAAGAAGGAAAAACCGCCGAAAATCTATATTCCAAACTACAAGGGACATGGCGGATTTTTCGGCGACTTCGTTCATTGCCTAAGAACACGCGAAAAACCGTTCCGTGATATAGAGATCGCACACCGCACAGCAACGGTATGTCACTTAGGCAATATCTCGTACTGGCTCAACAGGTCACTGAAATGGGACCCGGTAAAAGAAGAGATAATCGGTGACCCCGAAGCAAGCCGATGGCTTGATAGAAGCAAACGTGAACCCTGGACCCTTTAATAATATACAGCAACTACCTTTACTATAGATAAGGATACGAAACAATGTATTTTCGGAAGACAACATTATTACTAACAGTTCTGGCGTGCCTTACGCGGGTGGTATTTGCCGCCGAGATCGATATTAATCTGCTGGAAAGCTCTATCCAGCAGCTAAAGACTTATCACTATGGTCAGGACGGGATCGATCTTCGCAAGATAGAGATGCAGGTTGCTATGGCGAGTAAAGAGGCGGCACTGCGGGGAAAAGTCGAACAGATGATAATTGACACTCTCATAAAGGCAGAGACAAAGGAGGATGATTTAACCTTTTTTAACTACGACGCTAAGCAGTTCCTTTGTAAACTGCTTCGTACCATCGGTACAAGTAAATGTGTCCCTCAACTCGAATCTATGCTGACCGATCACGAGTTGTCGCATATGGCGCGATATGCTCTCGGTAGGATCGAAGATGCCAAAGCCGGAGCGGCTCTTCATCGAGCCCTTGGCAAAACATCCGGCAGTCTCAAGGTGGGTATAATTAATACAATCGTGGATTCTAATTACAAGCTGGCTTTAACTGATATTGCAAAGCTGGTTAGCGATCGCGATGAGTCGGTGGCTACAGCTGCCGTGAAAGCTTTAGGTCATTTTGGCGGTTCTGGTTCGGCAGAGGCGCTTAGCAATGCCCGCGGCGGTGCGGATGAAGCAATGAAACTTGAAATCGACGCGTCCCTGCTTAAGTGTGCTGAGAAGTTTGTAGCCGACGGCAAGAAAGGTCATGCCAGGAAAATATACGCTGAATACTATTCAGCAAATTACCCCGAGCATCTTCGCATTGCAGGTCTCAAAGGCCTTATGATGGCCGATGGCGATAAAACGCTTGGCCTTCTTGTAGATGCGATAAACAGCAGTGATCCTGGTCTCCAAAAGAATGCTATCGCAATGATGGCGGAATTAAAAGGCAGCAAGATCACAGATACTTTTATAGGATTGTTTAAAAGTCTTCCCCCTGAGCTTCAGGAACTGGTTATTCTTGCTTTTAATTCGAGGGGAGACTCGGTAGCGACACCAGAGATTATCAAAGCAGCTGCCAGTGAACACGAAAATGTTCGCATGGCAGCGCTAATAGCATTAGGTGGAGTCGGAACCGAGCAGGGCATCGCGACCCTTGAAAAAGCAGCCTCCACCGGCAGCAGACGTGAAATGGATATCGCAAAGGTAAGCCTCGCTCGAATGAAAGGTGAAGGAATGGACAAGGCTTTTATCCGTGCTATAAACACCGGTGACGACAAGAGCCGCCTCGAAGTCATCCGTGTAATCGGTATGAGAGGAACCCGCAAGGCTTTACCATCTCTGCTCAAAACCGCTAAAACTGACAAGCAGTCGACAATTCGCCGCGAAGCTATTCGTTCAATAGGAAAAATGGGTAAGGAATCCGAAATCGAAACATTGATATCGCTGGCAATAGCACCAAATGATCCCGGCGACCGGTCATCTGTCAAAAAGGCGATAGCCACAGTATTTAATAAGATGGATGATAGAGACGCCCAGGCTCGCCCCCTAATAGCTGCTATCAAGAGGGCTCCGGGCGAGGCAATTCCAGTTCTCCTTACTCTGCTTAAAATTCCAGCAACCTCAGAGGCAATCGAGACTGTTCGTACTGCTGCAAGATCCCGGAACAATTCTATCCGTGACGCAGCTATCCGAAGCATGCTCGACTGGCCAAACACCGACCCGGCCGAAGACATCTACCAGATTGGCGTAACAAGCGATAATCAGGTATATCGTGTCCTTGCGTGTCGCAGCTATGTACGTCTGACAAGGATTTCAGGGCAGCCGACGCCGATGTATGCAAAGGCAATGAAGCTTGCAAAACGCAGCGATGAAATAAAGCTGGTTCTTGGCGCACTTGCTTCTGATGATGCGATTGAGTCATACAATCTTGCCTGTCAATATCTTGACAAAGATGAGTTTAAGTCTGATGCTTATCTTGCCGCAGTTCAGATAATGAGCAGGTATTGCTTGCAGAACCCGGAAAAAGGTAAAATAGAACTTCAGAAGATCATGGAAAACGCACCTAATGATGACATCCGTAACAGAGCACGCCAGGCGATTGAGAAACTGAAACGATCGCAAAAGAATCCGAAATAGAAATAACAATGTAAATTGGAGGTAATGTTATGTTTGATGAAATGAGTCGACGTGAGTTTATTAAGGCGGCGGGTGTTGGAGCGGTTGCGACCGCGACGGGGGGAATGTCAATAGCTAATGCCGAGAGCAAGCCTGAGCAGAAAAAGTGGCGGATGAAGCTTTCCACTTCTACTATTCATTATAGGGAACTGCCTTTCGATGAGGCGTGTGAGAAGATAAGCAGTCTGGGCTTTGAGGGGATCGATATATGGTCGACGGGGGTGGATCAGGGGTATCGGCATCTGGATAATATTGCAGAGCGGCTTGAGGCGGAGGGATTAAAAGCGATTTTGAAGAAACATAATCTTAAGCTGTTTTCGTTTACGACGTGGGGGGGGTATGAAAGGTATGCAGAGCTTTTGGGTAAGGCCGGCGGGGGTGTGGCGGTTCGGGGGAGTGAGAGGTCGGGACCCATTAAGCCTGAAGAGCTTAAATCAAAGATGAAGAAATTTCTGGAAGGGTTAAAACCGCTAGAAGAGCTTGCGGAGAAATATAACTCTTATCTTGCGATTGAAAATCATGGCGGGGCATTGCTCAATTCGCTGGACGCTTTCAAAGCATTTGTCGATCTTAACAAATCAAAACGTATAGGCATTGCGCTGGCGCCTTATCATGTTCAGAGGAAAAAGCAATCGGTTACAGAAGCGATAAAGATATGCGGTAAGCAACTATTGTTTTTTTATGCATGGCAAAATCAACCAAAATTGAAGCAGTTGCCTGGAGTGGGGACGACGGATTGTACACCGTGGATAGAAGAGCTTGCCAAGATACCTTATAGGGGGTATGTGAATCTGTTTGCGCATGTTCATCCGGGGACGGATATAATGACAGCCAACCTTGCGAAGTCTAAGGATTATCTGGAACAATGCTATAAGAAAATTAACCCTGAAAGTTAATCAAAATCAAGACGTGGAAAAATGAGTACGGGCAGAGACTGGACATTGGACCGCATACATGCAACTGATCGAAGGATTTCAGCGAAGCATTGCTGAAGGCAACCGGTACGGATTCAACATCTACGTTGCAAAAAAGTCCGCATTCCCCGAAGAATTCCGATATGGGCGTCGGCCCCTCTCATTCAAAGGCCCCAGGAACCGCGGTGCGGCCCCCATCCACGAAATAAACCCCCACCCCGTCTGGCACGGACACTGACAAGGTGCTGGCAGTTGCCGTCCTCGCTGCCTCGGTTGTTACTCAAGGGGCCTCCGCGGTAAATAAATTTTCCAGTTGCTTTTGTCCCGGCGGCTGGGGACAGTTAAAACAAAACAAATGGCCCGACACAAACGATCCCGGATACAAAAAATTGCTGGACCTCGTTCACGCAACCATAGTCCCCACTAACGGCCAGGACATTAACGGCACCTGCAACCCAAAAACATGCGTCTGCGGCTGCTGCTGGGTACGAGAAGCCGAAACACTAACAACCCACACCGCAAAGTAAAACAACTCTCGCCATCCGTAGAGCACCTCACTGTCAATCATTCTCGTAAGTCAGCAATTTCAATTTTCCAGGATGATATCTCATCTCGAAATCGTTCTTCTTCTTGGCGTAATTGTACTTTTCCTTCTGTTGAAATGAGAGGCTCCTCGACATATTGTAAAAAGCTGTGGTAGCTACCCCTTATAATTGAACATTGTTAACTGGAGAGTTCTGGAGTAATATTGTGTTTTATTATGAAAGGAACTCTTTGTTATGAAAAGGTCGAAATTTAACGAAACTAAGATACT
>Ga0075123_10001212_pt1 | contig 13133 bp, 9 predicted proteins | sample AntAceMetag02UKX_FD_69808 | JGI IMG/M metagenome (GOLD analysis project Ga0075123, IMG submission 69808) | Saline lake microbial communities from Ace Lake, Antarctica - Antarctic Ace Lake Metagenome 02UKX | ecosystem: Environmental > Aquatic > Non-marine Saline and Alkaline > Saline | place... | reverse complement strand
ATCGCGTACATGCTCATTTAAAGATGCTGTCGATGCACAAGCCTTCGTTCTTAATTACTGAAGACGGCCGAGGTCGCGGCGTACTCGAAGCAATGGGCCTGCCCGGCGTTGCCGGCTGGAAGACACCATTGCCGCTAAAAGTTTGCAATCGTCTCCTGCCCCACCCAACGATCCGCCGCGCCGTACGCATAGCATCCCGCCCCTTTTCTCTCAACCCACAGGCCCCCGACCAACTAAAAGCCCTGATCACCGAAGAAACAAACAACTCTTTCACCAGATTCCACGGCGCAATATCAGTAATTGAAGCCACCTGGAAAAAGATGTCAGAAATGCTAAAATTACTGCCGAGTTGACGACCATGGATTATCTCATGATGAATAATGGTGCTTCTCAGCAGAATCCGGTTAGACAGGAGTTTCGGTAATGGGTGCCTACTATTTGAGCAATAACCCGGATACAGTCGATAAAGTTATCGAATTGATGCGCAGAAAACGATTGACTAAATTCGAGACCTTTCGTGTGCAAGACCTTACAATTCTCAACTTTCACAAGATCAACGTAGAAAACTACAATAATACCTACAGAGAAGGAGATAACTTCATAATCGGATTCGGCACTTATTACTGTGCAGATCTTTTCGGCCAGGCCGCACTGCCTCATATATGGCGGGAATATAAAGCGGGAAATAACGTATTTGCAGAAGTGGGGGGGCATTTCAACTTTATTTTGCATGATGAAGGCGTCACAAAGATTGTTAGCGACAAGACAGGCTATTACCATGCTTTTCATTCAGCCGAACAAGGCCGCTTTTACGTTTCTTCGTCTCTTTTTGCAGTAGCTGAGTCCCTGACGGAGCTGAGATTAGGCAAACAGGAAATCCTCGAGTTCATAAACGTGCAAACAGTTTTCGGTGACAAAACCATATTCACCAATATAGACCATTTGAAAGCAGGATGTATCTTTGAAGCCGGGCTACGGTTAAAGGAAAATGTTTACTACCAGCCGGAGGATGAGAATGTCAGTTTTGCTGCCTTTGCAGAAAAGATCTCCGCATACTTCGATGTGTTCAAACATACTGATCATTTGGTGTCATGCGACCTGTCCGGAGGATACGATACCAGAACGGTCGGCGCCATCTGCATGGGCAATGACATTGACGTAGTATACAACACAAACACCAACGACGCTGACCCCAATGACCATCTCGTTGCACAGCAAATAGCCCAAAAAGCCGGCGCACAAATAGAGACTCAGACAAAGGATCTCGCACGCTACGATTACCAAAGCCTGATTGATCACTGCTTCGACGAAATGGAGATAGCCAGGGATGTGTATTTTGCCGCATATTCTCCTGTTTTTTTCGAGGAGAAGAGCTCCGGGCCGGATGTTATTTTTGGCGGATATGGGGGTGAATTATATCGTGACAAGTACTCTGCAGATAAGAGCTTAAGAGAACTTATTGCAAAACGCTACATTCTTCCTGGCATTCGGTTTGCCAGGGGACAAAGAAAAGTTTACGCCGACAATTTGTTACAGAAGTTTGAAAAAACGCTCGCCGGCCTGGGCGAAAAGGATACAAAGAAGGCAATGGAAAAAATCTATTACTGGGAGAAGATGAGATATTGGGGCGGCGCTCGTATCAGTGCATTCAACCAGTATTGTTTTCGCGTGCATCCCCTGATAGATTATGCATTGATGAAATATGTGTTTGATGTCCCCCTGTCGGCGAAAAGAGGCAGCGAATTTCAAAAACAAGTTATTTCCTGTTTTGCCCAAAATATCGCCAATATCCCATTCTCAAACGAGATACCGGCCGATCTCAATAAAACCAGATCACCTCGTGATATAATCAAATCCGTCCGTCGCAAAGTCGAGAGCCTCGGCAAGAAAATAATACCTTTCATGCCCTCTTCTATTGCAGCCCCAATAATGAAGAGAGCCCGGAAACTGCCCTCTTTTCTACGAGACTACAGATCCCTGCCCGATCACGGACTTGAAGATTTCTTAAACCTCCGACGCGATGACCTGGCCAGCGATCTGGCTATTGGCCGATTTCTCACAATTGCCAAAACAATAGGCAAATTCAGAGAAAAGATCAGCTAAGCGTAAGCCTTAGTCAGTCGAGTTATCATCCCTGTGTCTGAGAACATTGATCCCGCCAAAGACCATTCCCATGGATACCAAAACGATGGTCGAAATGACTCGGATAGCCGCCGAGGCAAGAATTGCCTGGGCCATTTCCAGATTCATTTGCTTGGCTGCTATCATAAATGCGATCTCCCGCAGCCCTAGGTTGCCCGGCGTTATAATAATCCGGTTGCTCAAGCTGAAAACAACTAAGAAAAGGGCTAAAGCCGAAAGACTTACATTTGCTCCAAAAGTTGAAAAAGCCACATAGAACAAGGCCATGTTATTGAAATATATCAACAGGCTCAAGAAGATGAATCTCGATATGTAGCCAACATCAGCCATGTTTTGAACGGAGATGCGAAGAACCTCTGAACATTTATTCTGTAGCCAGCCAATGTATCTGACAGACGATTTCCACGAAGGAAGAACAAAATGCACCAGGACGGGCCCGCCTAATGCAATTGCGCACAGGACGCCCAACAAATTCACGGCTCTATATCCGGCGATCAGAAACGAAGGCTCTGTGATCATCACAACAGCCATCGCAAGAAGTAAGCTCAGGCAGAAATACATCCACGAAAATGAAACAAAACTTGCAATGTAGTCTGTGTATGAGATTGAATAGGTTTTCTTCAGAACAACGCCGCGATACACATTTCCCGACTGCGGGATAGTCAGATTAAGAAATCTGCCGAGAATGAACAGCTTAAACCATTTGAACGTCGGCAGCTTGCGACCGCTGGATTTTTGAAGGACCTGCTTGAACCGATAGCTGGTCAACATCTGGCCGATCAGAAAGAACAAGCCCATGGCCACGATTTTTACCGGCCGAATCTCGCTCAGCAGTCTCAACTGATCCGTGTTCTTCACGAAAAACCAGACCACATATCCCAGGCAACAGGCCGCCAGCACCCACCGAAGTATTTTCTTGTATTTTTCCAATTCAGTTCCTATTTCATGTGATCGAATATGCTAACTCACAAGCCACCAACAAGACGCCCTGGGTAGCCAATATTTGAGCGCCAACCCGTATTAATGCCCGAAAAATACCAATTTTAAAGAAAAAAGTCCGAAAAAGAAAGACAATTCACTTGAGAACTGCTTTACCTCCGGGTAAAATTAGCTACGGATGTGCGGATGAAACTGTGAAACTGCGAGGGATACGCCGCAGGAGCACAAAGGTATGTTGCGAGTCTTTTGTTGCTTGGCATTTAAGGAGAATGACTATGAGTTCGAAAGCATTTCTATTTCTTTCATTATTGGTTTTTTTGGCCCTTTGCAGCGCAAGCTGGGCAATCGATGACATGGTTGCACACTGGAAGTTCGACGAGGGCCAGGGAACTACAGCTTACGATTCGGTCGGCGATAACCATGGCGCCATACACGACGCTTATTGGAGCATGGGTCAAATCGCAGGCGCCCTGGAATTTGACGGCCAGCAGGCTTACGTCGATTTAGGTGATGACGATAGCATAAAACCTCCCCTTCCGCTGACCATCTCGGCCTGGATTATGCTTTGCAATGGAGAAGGTTATCGCCGCATAGTGGGCCTGGGCAACCAGAACCCCGACTATTATGGCGTAATGTTTCGGGTCATAGACCGGAAATTATACACAACTTATGGCGATGGAGGACACCCTTCTTCGGTCAACAGAAGAAGCAAACATGGGGAAGTAGAACTGGATGAGAACACATGGTATCAGGTTGTTGCAGTGGTCAACGGACCTGGTGACATTAAAATGTATATCAACGGCGTCGAAGACATCGGCCATTACGACGGAACCGGAGGTCCCTTGAGATATGCTGCCGGAAGCTCTTTCATAGGCTGTGATAGTCAGTCAGTGGCATACTTCTCCGGAAAAATCGATGACGTCCGGATATTCGATCACGGTTTAACTGTTGAACAGGTGGACCAGCTATATTCAGGCGGTTTGCCTGCGCCCGTGGAAGTTGCGGTAGACATTAAACCCGGAAGCTGTCCGAATCCGGTAAATGTTTCCAGCAGAGGTCTTCTGCCGGTGGCCATATTGGGTTCGGACGAACTCGACGTAAATGATATCGACCTGGCTTCGATTCGGTTGGCCGGGGTTGCACCTGTACGTAGCGGTTACGAAGATGTGGCGACACCAGCGGTCGATACAAATGAGTGCGTCTGCTCCGAGGAAGGCCCGGATGGCCATATAGACCTTACGCTGAAGTTCAAAACACAGGAGATTATAGCCGAACTTGTCGAAGCTTACGGAGATCTTAACGCCGGTGACACATGGGAGCTGTTCCTCACCGGTATGCTCACCGATGAAACACCTATCGAGGGTGCAGACTGTATCGTCATTCGCGGCAAAGTGCCGGCATCCTTGAAAGCTAAAAAATCGGACATAAACGATGACGGTATGGTGAACATGCTCGATTTCGTTGTCATGTCGGGAAATTGGCTCGAGCCTGCCGTTCAGGATTAATGATAAGCTGCTGGGCAGACTATTGCTGTTCAAGGTCTTCCCAGCAGATGGCGGCGTCTTCGTTGATATCTCGGGCGGCTTTTTTGCCTACGACTTTGGAAATCTCCGTCGGGCAAATGCCCGTGCCGGGACGTTTCATAATCAGCATATCCTCGATTATTAACTCACCCTTTCGGATTTCCCGGGCTGCAATTATACTTCGTCGTGCAAACTCTCTGCTGTTCTTTTCACATGCCAGGATGCCGTCATACTCAATACCAATCGCCCGCTCGGTTCTTCGCACTGCTTGAACCATCTCGCCCAGAATATGCGGATCAGCCGAATGGTAATGGTCATCACCCGGCCAGCTCCTGTCCAAAGTAAAATGCTTCTCAATAATCCGTGCGCCGAGCGTCACCGCGGCAACCGCGACTTCACTGCAAACCGTTGCATCCGTATGGTCGCTGTAGCCGACCAGAACTTCGGTAAAACGCCTACCCATAAGCGCAATCCTTCGAAGATTCGCATCGTCAAGAGCCGTCGGATAAGACAGCACACAGTGCATCAGGCAAATATTCCCAATCCCACAACCTCTGGCGAACTTAAGCCAGCCTTCAGCCTCATCCAGAGTTGAAGCGCCGAGAGACTGCAGAACCGGTTTGCCCGTTTCAGCAATTCGCTCCAAAAGCGGATAATCCGTAATATCCGCCGATGCAACCTTATAAGCCGGCATCTCCAACTTATCAAGCAAATCGACCGCTTCAAGGTCAAAAGGCGTCGACAAAAACGCAATTTCCTGCTTCTTGCAGCACTGGGCCAATTTCCTATACTCATCTGGCCCAAAATGATCACACTTTTCGAAGATTTTGTATTGGGTTCCGGAAGGCTCAGGATCTTCCCAGTAACGCGGAGCCCATTTGGTCACTAACGTCTCGGCCTTATAAGTCTGAAACTTGATCGCATCCGCTCCCGCCTGCTTTGCCTGGCGTATCATCTCCAGCGCGATTTTCATATCACAGCGATGATTGACCCCGCCTTCAGCAATTATATAAGCAGGGTGATTTTCCCCCACTGCACGCGAACCAATTAGAAACTCTTTCTCATCTGCCATAAAATCATTTTCCGACAATAATATCGATCACTTTTTCAATCCCTTCGCGCCCGTCCCACTGCCACATCAGATACTGCATCTGGCGCCGAAGCTGCAAATCTTCAATAAGTTTGCTCAACTCCCCGGCCAGCGTTTCTTCACTGACCTCACTACCAAGCCCCAGGTTAATAAACCCACGATCCTTCGAAGCAAAAGCATGTCTAAGCTCACGTTCGTTCTGGCAAAGCACCAAAGTCGGCGCCCCCACCGTAGCCGCCTCATAAAGCGTGCGCCCTGCCGAAGTCACCATCACATCAGCCTGCTCCATATAATGACTGATCACTTTCGTATCACGCACGATCCGGCTCGTATGTTTGAGTTTTGAAAGTTCCTCCGCCAATTTGTCGTCATCTTTGAAACCTCCCCCGAGAATGACCGAAAGCTCAAAAGTCGCCGGCACGCTGCGTAAAGCGCGAACCGTCTTGATTGTAAGCCCCGAAGGATCGGTCCCGCCGAAGCATATAAGTACGTTATCAACCTTCTCTTTTGCCTTGCGTCTCTTGATCGAATGAAATTCTTCACGCAGGCAATAATAGTCGCACCCGGTGTATACGTGTTCCGATGGATGCGGCGCCTCATACAATGCGTTAATCACCGCATCGGCATGACCAACACCATCGCCCATATCCTCGAAATTAACAACTCGCCAGCCGTGACTCTTTATTTCCTTTATCAATGACGCGTCGGTATCGAGAATGTCATTCACAACGATATCAGGTTTCAATTGCCCGAGCAGTTCGATAGGGCTGTCGTGGTAAGTATAAACCGGAAAATGATTGTCACGCATCATCTCCTGGGCTAATCCCTCATTCTCGCAGGTGATAACCAGAACTTCGTGATCGGTCAATCGGTGCATCAAAGTCCGGGCGCGGTACACGTGTCCTAATCCCGCATCCTTGCTGCCGATGATATTGAAAACGATGCGTTTGCGATTGAAAATCTTCTCCGCCAGCCACCAGTCATGATAGGTATCGATATCGACGGCTTCCTCCGGCTCTAAAACAATCACCTCAACGTTATCGCCTATCCTTTCCTGCGGCGTAATAACGCTTCGTCGGCTTGCGATGATCCCGCCGCTTTCAGTGAGGATTCGAGGCAACTGCTGCCTGTTGACACGCTCGGCGAACAAGGGTTTGCATCGGCCGTTCTCATCAATCGTCCAGTTCAAATGAGTGTTATCATAAACGCTCAGGACCGTATCGACGTTCGCCTTACCGAAAAGCGCCAGCGCGCGATCCAGCGTTTCCCCGCGAATCAACGGGCTCGTCGGCTGAACCGTCGCCACCACATCAAACTTTTCTCCCTGTGCCTCGAGTTTCTCCGCAACATCGTAAACCACCGGCGCCAGCGGCACATTGTCCTCGGCCAACTCGGTCGGACGCATCAGCACCTCGGCGCCGAAACGCTTTGCCACGACTGCAATTTCTTCGTCTTCGGTGGAAACAATAATTCGCGTGATAAGTTCTGCCTCAAGGCAGTTGCGAATAACATGACCAATCAGCGGGGCGTCACCCAGCAACCGGACGTTCTTGCGCGGTATCCCCTTTGATCCGCCCCGGGCCGGTATGATCGCAAGAACTCTAATTTTATCTACTTCTTCTGACATCAGATCGATTCGCCCTTATGTGCAGACTGTGAATCCTTCAGCAACTGCTTTATCATCTCAGCCGCCCTTTCCGTGGCCTTGCCGTCAATTCTGTACAGGTACTGCTCGACATATTTCTCTCTCTTTTCGGCCATATCCGCCGAATTATTGACCGCTTTCTCAACCGCCGTTGCCAATTCTTCCGCCGTATAGGCTCCCAATGCGACTCCCTCCTTGACATATTCGACCTTATCCGGGTCGCTGCCCAGGTTCAGGATAATCAGATTGGTCTCCAGCGCCAGCGCCTCGATGGCCGTCGTAGACCACTGAGTAATCATCGCATCGCAGGCATGAATCAGACACAATGTGTCAGCCGTCTTCGACACAAGCACAACATTATCACGCGGCAGACCAATATATTTCTCGATCATCTCCGTGTATTTCGGTCCCTCATTCGGATGCTGCTTGATAACAAATACAACGTCCCCCAGCTTATCGGTGGCCATGCGCATCGCTTTGAAGTTCTTAATGTTGTCATCGTCGGTAAGCCCCGGGCATTGAGTCGTCCAGAGGACTGCTTTCCTGCCCGCATCTATCTCGTATTGGCCTAAAATATCTTCTCGACTATACCGCTTCTTGAGAGTATCAAGTATGTCATATCTCGGTTGCCCCGTGACAAAAACCGAATCCGGCGGGTATGAACTCGTCTTGGTAAGCAGTTCCTTAAAATAGGGCCCAAACACCGCCATCTTGTCCGGCAGTTGGTTATAAGGCGACGTAATCAAAGCCTCCACAGATACCTCTTCCGAATGGTACATATACCCCTGATGCGATGGAGTAATATTGCCATGCTGTATCGCCATCGTGGGGATGCCTTTGGTCTTGGCCGCGATCAAAAGTGAACGCTCGAATATCCCGTATTCATTAATTAGAAGAACCAAATCCGGCTGCTGGCACTCCAGCATACGCTTCGACATTTCAATACGCTTGAGAGCATAAGGAAACAGCACAAGAAAATAAAACGCTAACTTCCGCCTGACCAGCTCGAAAATATCCGTGCCGTTGAATTCGCACAACTGCCGCAGCTTCGCATCCTGCGCCAATGTTTCCCATATCTTCTTGAATTCCCTTGCCGCCCCATATTCCCTTCTACTGATTGACGTCTTCCAGTAAAGATTGAAAGGCCGATGCCGAACATCCCAGTTCTTCACCTTCTCGACCACAATCCTGAACCTCTGAATCGCCGACCGAAACGGATATACATACTTTACTAACGGATAAGTGCCCACAAGATCGAAATCCTCTTTGTCCCGCAGCAGCCTTATAAGAGAATCAAAAAAGACATCCGTTTTCCTCACCTGCCCCGTCTCATAATCCCTCAACTCCCGCCACATCAAATCCTCGGATGTAAACAATATCCTCGGCCCGCGAGCAGGCGCATCCGGTTCACTTTTCCCATAAAGGGCCAGGACGCTTTTAATAAACAGCTTTCTTGCCAGATCAAAGCAGAAGTTCACAGACGCAAACAGCAAAAGCGGCAACTTCGTAAGGCCGGCTTGAAACCGCAGCCCCTTAGGATTGTAATCGCCCCCCTCCTCCGGCATGCCGAGCAAAAAGTCGATAAAATCAAAATGAGCGAACCACCACATCGCAATGTCCCCGTAATCGGTCAATTCCCGAAGACTCTTGCCGCATTCCAGCTTTGTGCTCGTCAGCCTGCGGGCAAACTCGCAGCTATCCTTATATTTGCTCATCCGACCATTTCCTGAACTCTTGTGCGATGCTTCATCCAGCCTATATAGCCCGAATTCACCACCATTGTCAAGCTACTTTGACACAACTGCAGCCGCCGAATATAAATTTCTGGACTTAAAATGCGCAGGGTCGTTATAATACCCCAAAATGTTACTCTCTGTTCGACAGGTGGTGCAAGTGAAGCTGATTATCCAGATACCATGTTACAACGAGCAAGACACACTGGCTGAGGTCATCGAATCCCTGCCCCGCGAACTGCCCGGCATCGATAAAATCGAATACCTCATTGTTGACGACGGCAGCACGGACAAAACCATAGCCGTTGCCGAAAAACTCGGCGTCCATCACATCCTGAACCTCGGCTCGAATCACGGCCTGGCCGTCGCCTTTCTGCGAGGCGTCCGCAGGTCCGTCGAACTCGGAGCCGACATTATCGTGAACACAGACGGGGACAACCAGTACAAGGCCGAATACATCAAAGACCTCATAGTCCCCATCGTAGAAGGAAAGGCCGACATCGTCATCGGCGCAAGACCTATCGAAAAAATCCCGGAATTTTCCTGGCTAAAGAAAAAGCTCCAAAGACTCGGCTCCGGCGCCGTCCGCCGCTTCTCCGGCACAGATGTGCCCGATACCACGAGCGGGTTTCGCGCCTATTCAGCCGGAGCCGCAATGCAGCTCCAGGTCTTCAATCGCTACACCTACACACTCGAAACTATCATCCAGGCCGGCGTGATGAATATGCGACTCTGCAGTGTCCCCATAGAGGTCAACCCCAAGACGCGGGCATCCAGACTGATCTCCTCGATCCCCATCTATATTTGGCGCTCGATGACAATCATTATCCGCTCATACATAACCTACAGGCCTTTCCGCACTTTCTGCTATGCATCAGCAGTCGTCGGGATCATAGGCCTTTTTCCCTGGATGAGATTCCTATATTACTGGTTCCACGGTGAGCGAGGAGGACATGTTCAGTCGCTTATCCTTGGCGCGACATTATTGATTATCTCTTTCGTCCTCTTCGGCCTCGGAATACTTGGCCACGTCATCAGCGCAAACAGACAACTGATCCACGAAACCCTATATCTTATGCGCAGCAGCCCCGGCAATAACGACAAATCAAAAACCCTCGATTAACCCGTCGGCCCCGCCTGAGACCGCGGCAAGCCGCTCCGCAAATCGAATATCACATATGGATTCATGCCCGCTTTTGTCTGTGTGCCCTTTACTCCCGGAATGCGTTCGAATTTATATAGTTTCTTCAAAGAGCTTAAGAATTGTGCCCACGAGTTGGTCTCTCTGCGGCGTTGCTGGACAAACAGAGATTGACGACGCTTCCGCTCAGCATCACTCAGGTCCCGCACCAGTGTTTGCCGATACAGCCGATTAGTTTGCTGTGACCACGGAGCGTTTTCCTGGATCAGATAGTAGGGAAATTTGTTCGTCTTAGCTTTCTCCTGAACTTCTTTAGAGCTTCGCGCAGGTACAATTTCCCGGTCAAGATACCATGCGATCTCAGGCCGATAGAATCCTCCCTTGGACGAGTGCTGATTAACGATGAAGTCCTCAAAACTCAAAAGCCCCTTGTCGGGCGGTATTCTCTTATTCAGGAATTTAAACATTTCTATCTTTTCCGGCGCCTGCCAGCGGATAGAATAATAATGGTTGGTCCCTACCATACAAAGACCGAAAAGCAAAGCAAGAAACGCCCCCGGCACAACGACAGCAAGCTTGCGATTGACCTTCTTCAACACGTCGTAAACCAACATCATCGCCAGCGCAATCGATATCGCCAAAAACGGCGAAAACACCCGCTGATAAAACTGATGTTTCCAAACCATGCCTTTGAGTGTAAATAATTTATAAACCCCCGGCATTAAAATCAGATACAACTGAGGAAAATACACTTTCTTCCCATGCGTTTCTCTCACAAGCGTAATCAATTGCCCCACGATCATATACAAAATTGCTGTGATCATAGCCAACGCCGTAAAATTCGTTGCTCCGAATTCCCATATCTTGCCAAACCACATACCCCAATCGAATGGCTGGCCTTCGGCTATAACCTCTCCTCTTCCCGCCCGCCACTTGTAAAGCTCGACTATCTTGTCTATGTCCCATTCGTAGCCGGCCGCCATAACGAGAAATACCAGAAACAAACTGAACAACGGTGCGATAGCCAGAATCGCCAGCAGGTTGATTTGTGGGAATTGCTTTCGGCGAATGCAGTGTATAATGTAATGTGAGCCAATAGTAAACGCATGGAAAAATCCCGACCACGACAACTGCACCATAAAGAACAGACATATTCCCAGTATTACCTTGTGTTTTGTCCCTGGCGGTGGACCGTCGCTAAGCGCCTCGATTATCACAAGGTAGTTATACAACGCAAGGAAAGCCAGCATAGTGAACCAATAGCCGATCCCGAAGTAACAGCTTAGCGGAAACATCACGAGGATAAGCCCGGCAAGCAACGCGATTTTCTCACCCACAAGCCCACGTAATATCCTTAGAAGCAAAAGCAGCGTAAGAATACTCGGTATCAGGCTAAAGGCCCGCCGGCCCCACTCGTTTATGCCGAAGATCGCCATTCCAGCAGCGTTTATCAATCCGCCCAACTGGGGATGGTCAAGGTAATGCCTTGGAGTTGCCGATGGAGGATCGCCTACTGCGAACGTTGATTTACCTCTTGTGTATCCCAGCCCGTATTTCACATGACATCGCGCCGCCCATGCTCCACTGGCCTGTCCCCAACTGTGCAATCCATAGAAGGGACGATTAATATCGCGCACAACATTGGTCGTTACAAGCATTGCCAGCAGAGCCGCACAAAACCAGAAATTTATCCCTCTCTCACCCAGCTCTAATTTCTCTTCTTTTCGCATATTCACTCCTGCCCTATTGCACCAATCACGGTTTTCTTGCCACAGCCGTCAAACAAACCAATCCTACGGCCGACAGCATAATTATATCTATTCAGAATAACGATTTAGTCGACGCTGTACAAATATATTCTCCACGGCGAATCTTCCCTTTCAAACACCTTCAAAAGCGTCAACCCGGTATCGTTCGCATTCAATATCTCAACCGCCGAAAAGACATATTCCCCACCCATCTCCTTAAGTGCTGCCGTATTCAACTCCAGCTTCTCCACTTTGACATCCCTGTCCTTGCCAATCAAAAACCCCTCATCCTCCAACTCCGCCACAAAAACATAACACCTGCTGCCCCACTCATCAAAATTCCGCCGCCATTTCTCACTCTTACCCAACTCCTTCTCAATAATCCGCCTGAACTTGTGTTTGTATTCAATCGGATAATTAAATTGGTAGCTGTCGAGCGTATAAAAACCATTGTATTGAGCAATACTCGGAAAAACCCCGATGCTTACAACTCTGTAATTCTTCTTGTCCAGCCCAATGAACTCGCCAATTTCTCTAAACAGCCCTTTGGAAAAAAACCGACTGTATGAAATGTAACCAGCCTTCCTCCCTGACATTATGCTCGCTATAACTTTCACATTCATCCTCGTTTCATTCGCCATTACCTGCGAATGAAAAACGCCGAGTCGCTGCGAAAAGAAAGGCTGAATCACTTGTGAATAGAGAAGTTGCAGCACTATCAGCAATATCACGATCCGCTTGCCATGTTTTCCTTTGCAAATGACGGCTAACGTAAGGGCGAAAATGAGGTACCACAAAAAAGGATGAAGCCAGTGAAATCTCTCAAACTGAAAAGCGGCCAATATAGGAAGCTTCTCCTTCAACGGTATCAAACCAGCCCAGTTATATAATCCATAAAACAGCGATATCACCAGCGACGCCCCCAGCAAAACAATAAGCAGGCGCGTGTTATTTTGTTTCAATCTGTTCTTACACAAACAAAACACTGCGGTCAAAAGCGATGCTACCAAAATAAAGGTGTGTAAACTGATAGCGTGATACTGGCCGAAAAGGAAGATTAAGCAACATTTTTTCTGTAAATTCTTTTTTTGCCTGAATTAGCGGATTCGTTTTCGTTCTCCATTTCCGTTTTCATATTCAAATATCTTTTGCCAGCTACCCAATCTTCGCTG
>Ga0075123_10001210_pt1 | contig 13136 bp, 11 predicted proteins | sample AntAceMetag02UKX_FD_69808 | JGI IMG/M metagenome (GOLD analysis project Ga0075123, IMG submission 69808) | Saline lake microbial communities from Ace Lake, Antarctica - Antarctic Ace Lake Metagenome 02UKX | ecosystem: Environmental > Aquatic > Non-marine Saline and Alkaline > Saline | place... | reverse complement strand
TTTTTAATTGATTTTTTTATCCAATTAAAATCTTCTTTTGTATATGCTTCAGTAAATGCAGACCAAAAAGGAGCTACAATTATTATAAATCCCATCATTGCCATTCCAAAATATTTATGCGCGATATTATAGGGTGTTACTTCTGCAGGACCAAATAATTGCGTGATAATCATATTATCAGTTGAGAAAATAATTATCGCAGATATTTGAATAATAAAAAAATCAACTCCAAGCTTCATAAGATCTTTTGAATATTTGAAATCTATATATTTAATAGATGGAATATATGCCGAATAATACTTCGAAAAAAAGAACAATGAAGCTATTAATAAAACAAAAACAGGAGTTGCACTATAAACAAAAGCTAATTTAAAAAGAGAGCCTTCTGTTGTTTTTAAAAGTAAAAAAATTAATCCCAAATTCATTATTTTAGCAATTAAATCTAAAGAATCTCGTATTGCTGATTTTTGATCTGCTAATAAAATATTTGTTATTAGCTTTGTTATGAAACGTATGCAAAAGAAAGCAAAAACCACTATCACCATATTGTTCAAATCAGTTTGCAAGTTGGGTAATGTATTTAAAATTTTTGTCCAATCTAAAAAATTATTAACGATAAAAAACAATATAAACAGAGAAATCATTATAGTTGCCACTAATGCATAAGTAGTAGAAACATAGATTTTTACTAATTTATTATCACCATTTGCTTTTGCTTCGGCAAATTTATTTCTAAGACCATTCCCAAGTCCAATATCAAAAAAGCCAAACCAAGCAAGTATGGAACTTAAAGTTAACCAAATACCATATCGTGTTGCATCCAAATACTCTAAAGCCAAAGGAACTAACAAAAAACCAGCAAAGATACTTAGTCCTTTTATAACAATTGATATCGCAATATTTTTTTTAGCCTTAATAGAGCGTTCATGGCCTTTGGAGAAAAAATCAATTACTTTTGAAACCAAAAGATATTACCTTCATTTTTTTTACTTCTTATATATTTTTTATGCTTCATAGTATCTATTATTAATTACTGCTCCAAATTTTCCTTTTGTAGTTTTTTTTGAATTTGTAATATTCTTCATACTTTTTTTTCTAAAATTATTAAGCTTATATGCAGTTTCTTCTAAAAAAGATCCTACTTTCCAAATTCTGTCTTTTTCTGCTCTTAATTCAAGATAAACATTTTCTACTTTATCCCAATATGGATAATAGTATATCTCATTTAAATTGTAATATCCTAACCTATTGCGATCATACCATTTATTAATTAACAAATTCACATTTTCGCTTGGATCAAAATCTAAATCGTAAAGTTCTTCTGTGTTATCTTTTTTATTGAAGATGTATTTATATTTATCATTAATTATTGCGAGTTTTCTGTTTTCTTGTAAATAGTATTGAGTATCGGAATAAACATAATTTAATTTTTCAATCTTATTGTTTAATATTATATCTTTTAACTGGGTATTACTGGTTGGAAAATCTATCGTTTTATTATTACCAATTCTTGGGGATATAAGGAAAATACTAATCGTTCCTTGATATGCATGGAAACCATAAACAGGAATTCCTTTATCTCCGTTCATATGTCCATGATCGGCGCTTATGTAAATGGAGTTATCGTCAAAGCTTTTTCGTATTTCTCCAACGAAACTATCCAAAAGATCAATATCACTTCCATAACTCGTTCTACCATTTATTACGTGAGGTAGATGAACCCAAAGAAAAAAATGTTCATTATTATTTATGATATAAGCAATTTTATTTAGAATAAGATTTATAGTACTTAACGCTTTGTTGTCGTCTTTCACAATTTTTCTTTGTACATTTCGAATAATATTTTGCGAAATATTCTTAAGAAGAATAACCGTTGTTTCTTTTGGAAAGACTTTGGAATATTTCCAAGCTAATTCCTTCCATTCAAAAGGCCAAATCACAAAAGTTTTGTATCCTTTCTTGTGAAATTCATCAAATAGCGTTTCCCCTTCTTTATACTCATCAACTTCTTCATATTTTTTTCTTTTAACTTCGAAAGAATTCTTTCCAGCAAACATAGAGGTTATAGACATAGCTGTTGATGTACCTGCAGTATAATGTTTATTGAAAATTGTACCTTTTACGGCTAGTTCATCTATATTCGGAGTATTCCAGTATTTATTTCCATAACAAGGTAAATGATCTTTTCTCAATGCATCTTTAGTGATTAATATTTTTTTCATTGGTCTTCCTTAAAATGTTCTTCATAATTTTACATTTTAAATTTTCAATTTTAAATTGTTCTTTCTATTCTTTCTCCGACATCCCTCTACTGGATAGGAGAGGGAACGTGGATGAGGTGGATTTTGCTTTTCACATTTCCCTTCTCACATCTCACTTATTTTCTTGAAACTCTTTCACAAGCTCTTCCAAGAAAATTGGAGCCGTTCCAATTTTACCTACTTTTATGCCGGCTGCATGATTTGCCAGAATGGCTGCATTATTAAGAGTAGCTCCGCAACTTAAAGCCAGGGCAAGTACGGCAATAACTGTATCACCTGCACCGGAGACATCGTAAACTTCTTTGGCAATCGTAGGGATGTGAGAAACTGATAAGTGTTGAGTGGTGATTGTTGATCCTTCCTTAAGAGAACTACGTGAAAGATCCGTCAGGATGACATCATTTTTCTTTAACTCCCCCTCTTTGTTCAAGAGAGGGGCTGGCCTGTCGGGGCGTAGCCTTGGCGAAGACCGAGGGGTAAGTCGCTCAAACACATACATCCCATCAGCACCGGCTGTAATGATAATATCGGAATCAAATTTATCAACAAGTACTTTTCCTGCTTTAATAAGATCTTCTTCTGATTCAATAATAATTCCGCTCATCTCTTGAGCTTCTTTTTTATTAGGAGTTACCAGAGTTGATCCGGAATACCATTCTTTATGCTTCGGTTTGGGATCAACAATTAGTAAAATATCATTTTCTTTAGAGAACTGGATCAGTTGTAATATCAATTGTTTGGTTATTGCACCTTTAGCATAGTCAGATATAATAATAGCAGAAAGATCTTTAACTTCTTTTAGCTTATAAATAAATTTGTCTTCCACATGTGTCTCGATGTAATCTGTATTTTCATAATCAATTCTAAGCAATTGTTGATTGAGTCCAATTACACGAGTTTTACGGATCGTTGTTTTATTATTATCTGTAATAATACCCAAAGTTGGAATATTCATTTCCGCTGTCTTACTTAAAAGAATATCTTTGTACTGATCATTCCCCACAATACCAAATAGGAAAGGATTCCCACCCAGAGTAGAAATATTTGCAGCAACATTAGCTGCACCACCCGGAACATATTTTTCTCTTAATACCCGAACAATAGGAACAGGCGCTTCTGGTGATATACGGTCAACTTCTCCATAGACGTATTTATCCAGGATGAGATCACCGATCACAGCAATTTTCTGGTTTTTAAATTTCTTTATTATTTCTTTCATATTTATTACCTGGATTTTTTTTATAGTTGCTCTATCCTTCGATACAATCCGGTACTTACCGTATCACTCAGGATGACGATAAATTTCCCCGTCTCTCTGAGGAATCTACTTGCCCTAGTGGAATTGTGCTTCACACACCTGTTTCACAGGATTCCACAGGGCTTGCTGTTACTTCTAACGAAGAGTCTGGAAAAAGATTAAATATTTCTTTTTTAGTCTCTCCTTCCTATGAAGAGCAGCGTGCGAGACTCGTCAGGATGACGACAACTTATAACTTAAAATTCACAACTTAACACTTAAAACTTAACACTCACAACTAGATAAAGCTTCGCTCCGTAACTTACACAACAAGTTTTTTATAATTTAGTTAAAACTTGTTATAATAACTATTAGGTCAATATATTATTTATATAATAATTTTTTATGGTAATTTGTATTTGCAATATTTTGACTTATTAAAAATAATTAATTTAAATGTAAATAATTTATAAAATACCTGATATTATTTTTACCGTTGCAATCTTCTGTATTAACTATTAAAATAAGATTCTTAAAATAAAGATATAATATCAAAGTATTTTTATCTTTTTTATTAACATTTTTCAGTTGAAAGTTCCAATGCGGAATATATTAAGTTTGTAAGATTTTACTTAATGTAATGTTATGGATAATTTATATAACCTATTCTTCTTTTTCTCCATCACTCTGCTTGCCAAGCCATAGTTCACAACAAAGTCTGGAGAAATCTTTTTACTGATCTTTGAACGAAGAATCTGGGAAAAGATTGAATAATTGTTTTTAACTTATCCTTCCTTAAACACCTGCCCTTCTGAATAACTTGGGGTGAGAGACTCGTCCAGTCTTCAATAAATCGGCTTTGCGAAGCAAAACGATGCTTCTTTCGCTAAGCATCGACTTGGCAGACAGGATGACGATAATATCTGTTCTTCTATAAAATTATTGACATAAATTCTCAACATTTTGTAAATGCAAATAGAATAAAATTTCAGGGAGTTTAGATGAAAAACAAGAATGACATACAGAAAAGTGGTCCTATTCTGAGTGGATTGATAAATATTTTTTTTGATATGATAAAACACTTTATCAAAGATTTTGATTATATGCGTAAAGTAAAAAAAATTGATACAACAGCAGAAAAATTCTCTGCTCTGGAACACATGATAGTACGATTAGAAAATAAGATAAATGACAACTGGAAAGATATAGAAGAGCTGAAGAGCAGATTATTCTGGGGTAACGCCATTAATATTGTTCTATTACTTGTTGTGATCTATCTTCTTATATGATAAGATTAAATTTTTAAAAATATCTACAAGCCTTTTACAATTGTATAAGGCTTTTTCTATAAACTACTTCATAATTAACCCTAAATAATGTCACTCCGTCTTTCTGAGAGATTCTTCATACTTTTCCCTCGAAGAATCTGGAGTGCTTAGACTCTTCGTCGAATGCCTTTGTAAGAGTTCCTCAGAGAGACATAGGTTTCTCATGTATCAAATCTAAATACAAATCCCGCCATTCTGGATTTACTTTTTCAATTAATGCGATCTTCTTCTTTCTCAATTTTTCCTTGATTTGTTTTTCTCGGAATATTGTACTATAAATATCTTCACCTTCTTCATAGTAAACAAGCTTTGTTACATTATACTTTTTAGTAAAACCTGCAACAACATGGTTCTTATGCTCCCACACTCTTTTAAGAAGATCAGAAGTAACTCCTGTATACAAAATTTTATTATTTGCATCACTTAAAATATATACATAAGAATACTTCATAATTAACCCTAAATAATGTCACACCGTTTTTCTGAGAAACTCATCTTGCTTTTCCCTCGAAGAATCTGGAGTGTTTTAGACTCTTCGTCGAATGCCTTTGTGAGAGTTTCTCAGAGAGACGATTAGTCTTTAACTCCCCCTCTAATGGGTTTAAGAGAGGGGCTGGACTGTCGGGGCGTAGCTTTGGCGAAGACCGAGGGGTGAGTTCAGTAAAACATTTTGTTTCTTTTCCACATTTCACATTTCACATTTTTATAGTTACTTTTCTATTCTGGTTAATGAACTCAAAATAAATATGAATTGTATTTTCGGGTAGCATCCCATCAGCAATTTCCGGCCATTCAATAATAGTTATCGCATCATTATAAAGATCATACAAACCCAGTTCCAGAACTTCTTCAGCTGCATCTAATCTATAAAGATCCAGATGTCTGATAATGCAAATTCCCATATATTCATTCATCAGCACATAACTGGGACTGCTTACATTTTCTCTAACTCCTAGAAATTTACAAAGTTGTTGTGTGAAAAACGTCTTCCCCGTTCCCAATTCGCCATAAAGAGCTAACACATCACCTTCCTTCAGCTTTGGAGCAAGCTCTTTTGCAAATGTTATTGTATCATCTTCACTTTTTAGAATTCTTTCTTCCTGCATATTTATCTATTTCTTCGGTTTGCAGACCGCCAACGGTAGAAGCATCTCTTCCATGGAAATTCCGCCATGCTGGAAAGTTCCATTAAAAAGATTCATATACTTGTGAAATGAGTTAGGATAAACAAAATAATAATCATCTTTGGCAATTACATAATTATCGATAATACCACGTGTCGGTAAACCATATTCTTCAGGATCTTCTATATAAAGTGCATGCTTACTATTACAAGATAGATTTTTACCCTGTTTGTATCTTACTGTTGTGGTTGTCTCTTTATCTGCTATAAGCTGGCTGGCTCTGTTAACTCTTATCGAGCCATGATCCGTTGTGAGAATAACAGTTGCATTTTGTTTCGCTATATTTTTTAGAGTTTCATAAAAACTTGAGTGCAAAAACCAGTGTTTTGTGAACGCTCTAAGTGCCTGTTCATCCGGAATTGCTTCCTTTAAAATCTCATCTTGAGAACGGTGATGTGCTAATAAATCCAGAAAATTATAAACCAGAGTTACCAGTTTTTCATTATGCCATGATGCGATCTTCCTGACCACAAAATTACCTTCATCAATATTGAGGATCTTAATATATTTACTCTGGCCGATATTACTTCCCAAATCACTTATATGCTCATCCAGAAGCTGATGTTCATTCCTGTTCCTGCTGCTATCCATCTCGCTGGACCCTACCCAGTATTCCGGGAAATTCTTAGCAATATCATTTGGAAGTAGGCCGCTGAAAATTGCGTTGCGTGAATAGGGAGTTGCAGTCGGCAATATTGAATAATACATATTCAAATCAACATCGAAAAGCTCTTTTATATATGGTTCAATGGCACGGTATTGATCTAATCTCATGCAATCCAGAACAATTAAGTACACTGGTGCTTTATTATTTAATCTTGGAATAACGTAATTTGAAACTACATCGAAAGAGAGTCGCGGTCGGTCATCAGAACTCAACCAGTATTTGTAATTTTGTGCTACAAAATTAGAAAACTCCACATTGCAGTTCATCTTTTCCAGAAAATGAGTATGAATCAATGTCTGATCACTTATATCATCAAGAATAAAATCCCAATTATTCAAATCCTTATAAATGTCAATCCAATCCTCACTTTTAAGATCTGTAAATAACTTTTGATTTAATTTCGCTGAGAATTCTGCATATTGTGCGCCGATCTTATTCCTCTTAATTTTATCTGATTCAAATAGTTTTTTAATTGCCATGATAAGTTGATTTGGATTGATCGGTTTTATTAGATAGTCGGCTATCTGTCCAGCAATAGCACCTTCCATAATACCTTCTTCCTCGCTTTTTGTAACCATGATAACCGGCAAGGAACTGCTGATTCTTTTAATTTCGCGCAGGGTAGAAAGTCCATCCATACCGGGCATCATTTCATCGAGGAAAACCAGATCAAAATCTTCTTTAGAAACCAGATCAATAGCATCTGAACCATTAGATATGGTTTTTACATGGTAACCCCGTTCGGTTAGAAAAAGTATAAAGGGTTTTAAGTGTTCAATTTCATCATCGACCCACAAAATTCTTAACTGTTGCATTTTTGTCTCCTTTGATCTTTTTTTATAACTAAAAAATCAAATTATCAAGTTGCTATATTCCCTCCAGGTAATTATCTTCACTCGTTATTTAATATCTTTCGCTCATAGTACTCATAAAAATCTGAGTCAAATTTATAAAGCCCTATTAATCCTTCATTTATCAACATCTACAAAGCAATCAATTACAGTTATTGCTGTCAAATGAATTTATATTTTAGAATTATTTTGTGCCCAAATGCAACAAATATTGAGTTTATAATTTTTTAACCATTATCTAAAACTTGAGCGGTTATTTGAAAAATGTAATTCTTATTATTTAAAAGAAATATTCCTATTAGACTTATTTCAATATAATTCTTGCCATCACAAAGAAGATAAATAAATTATTCACAAGTTTTTTTGGGATAGAATAGAATGAATGAATTTAAATTAGTATCTAATTATCAACCAAGAGGTGACCAACCTCAGGCAATATCTGCTTTAGTTGAAGGCATTGAAAATAAAGAAAGATTCCAAACTTTACTCGGTGTAACCGGTTCAGGAAAAACTTTCACGGTAGCTAACGTGATTAAGGAAGTTAATAAACCAACACTGGTAATTTCCCATAACAAAACTCTTGCAGCTCAATTATATGGTGAATTCAAACAACTTTTCCCAGAAAATGCAGTTGAGTTCTTTATAAGTTATTACGATTATTATCAGCCGGAAGCTTACATTCCAGGTCAGGATGTATATATAGAAAAAGATTCAGATATAAATAGCCAGATCGAGAAACTGCGGTTGCGTGCGACCATGAGTTTAATGGAGCGCAGAGATGTGATCATTGTAGCAAGTGTGTCATGCATTTATGGTTTGGGAACTCCAGAGAATTACCGTGATGCTCTTGTCCGGTTAAAGGTGGGTGATATAATTGAGAGAGATGAACTTCTTAAAAAACTTATAGAAATTCATTATGGCAGGAATGATGTTGCTTTTGAACGTGGAGCCTTCAGGGTGCGGGGAGATATTGTAGATATCTATCCCGCTTATTTGGAAAATTCCATTCGAATAGAATTCTTTGGTGATGTGATAGAAAATATTTCACGGATAAATCCTTTGAATAATAGAATTCTGGAAGAGGTTGAAGAATATCCAATTTATCCTGCAAATCACTTTATTATTTCTAAAGATACATTGAAAACAGCTATTGAGCAAATAAAAATTGAATTGAAAGATAGAATAAATTATTTTGAGAAACATGGGAAATTATTAGAAGCTCAGCGAATAAATCAACGGGTAAATTTTGATATTGAAATGCTTAATGAGCTTGGATATTGTTCTGGTATCGAGAATTACTCACGACATCTTACAGGTGGTAAAAAAGGTGATCCTCCATATTGTTTATTGGATTATTTCCCTGATGATTTTCTTATGATCATAGATGAATCACACGCTTCAATTCCCCAAATTCACGGAATGTTTGGTGGTGATTATACACGAAAGAAAAATCTAATTGATTACGGTTTCGGGCTTCCTTCTGCTTTTGATAATCGGCCCCTTAAATTTGAAGAATTTGAGAAAAAAATAAATCAGGTGATTTTTCTTTCTGCTACTCCGGCAGATTATGAACTTGAGAAAACTGAAGGTGTAATCGTTGAACAAGTGATCCGCCCAACAGGATTAACAGATCCGATAATTGAAATTAAACCAATAGAAACACAAGTTGATGATCTAATAAAACAGATCAATGAACGAACGGTTAAAAAAGAAAAAATATTAGTAACGACTCTCACCAAACGGATGGCAGAAGACTTAAGTGAATATTTAAGCAAGGCAGGAATTAGAACAAAATATTTGCATAGTGAGATTGGTACAATGGAGCGATCACAGATAATTAGGGAATTACGTATGGATGAATTTGATGTTCTTGTTGGAATCAATTTACTTCGTGAAGGTCTTGACCTTCCTGAAGTATCGCTGGTAGCAATTTTAGATGCCGATAAAGCAGGTTTCTTACGCTCAGCAAGATCACTCATACAAACTGCTGGAAGAGCTTCCAGAAACGTAGAAGGAAAAGTAATTTTTTATGCTGATAAAATCTCTTCAGCAATGCAGATCGCTATCACAGAAACAGAACGTAGAAGAGGTAAACAAATTCAGTTCAATTTAGATAATAATATTACCCCAAAAACTATTGAGAAAGACATTAATGACATAATGATCTCTACAAGTGTTGCCGACGGTTATAAAAAACCTACAAAGAAGACAGATAAAGACAAATTTAAAGAATATTTAGAATTAGATTCCATTGAAAGTATCATTGAATTATTGGAAAAAGAAATGCATGAAGCATCGGAAAATCTAAATTTTGAGAAAGCTGCACAACTCAGAGATAGGATCTTTGAGCTTAAAGAACTATAGCTAAGGGTAATTGATACCAAAATGGACTCGCAAGATATCTATTTTAATCTAAACAAGCCACAGAATTCAAATAATAACAAATTAATAAAAATAAATATCCAGAAAATGGATCATAATGATAGATAGCACTATTATATCTATACGGAGCTGTAATGCCGATAGTAAAGGAACAGCAAAAGAGAAAATGGATGCTTTGTAAGCAGCAGGTGTGTATGTTGTTGTCTCGCCTGCCAATATTGGTAGGAAAGTGAAAGAGGTACTGGGATAAATTGTTGTCATCCCGAGTGTTCGGCAACTGCCGGATGTATCGAAGGATAATAAATGGATTCAATGTTGTTCCGCCACTTCGATACTTCGTAAGTTCCTACTCAATGTAGCATAAATAATGTAAAAATAAATTAAATAAACGAGGTGTTTTTATGCGAGAAATAAATGTTAAAGATTTGATACCAATTGTTAAAAAACTCTGCATCGAGGCCAATTATTACATAGGTGAAGATATAATTTCTAAGATTAAAGAATTCAAAGAAAAAGAAGAATCTCCAACTGCAAAAAATGTTTTGGATATTTTATTGGAGAATTACGAATTGGCTGAGAAAGAGCAAATGCCTATTTGCCAGGATACAGGTGTTGCAGTTTATTTTGTGGAATTAGGACAAGATGTTCACATTGTGGGTGGTGATTTTACGGAAGCGATAAATGAAGGTGTTCGTCAGGGTTATAAAGATGGTTATTTACGTAAATCCATGGTCGATGATCCGATCATAGATCGAATTAATACAAAAGATAATACACCGGCGATTATTTATACAGATATCGTACCGGGTGATGAGATCAAAATCACGATTGCTCCTAAAGGTGGAGGCTCAGAAAACATGAGTGAAGTAAAAATGATGAAAGCTGCTGATGGAATCGAAGGTGTTATCGATTTTGTAGTAGATCGCATTAACAGATCAGGGGGAAACCCATGTCCACCGATAGTTGTTGGTGTTGGTTTAGGCGGAAATTTTGAACAAAGTGCATTATTGGCAAAAAAATCTCTTCTACGTTCACTCACAGAAAAAAATCCTGATCCTAAATGGGCAAAGGTAGAAGACGAAATTTTAGAAAAGGTGAATAATCTGGGGATTGGTCCGCAGGGACTGGGAGGTAGGACCACTGCTCTTGGTGTGTTTATTTTATCCAAACCATGCCACATTGCTTCCATGCCGGTTGCCGTGAATGTTCAGTGTCATGCTGCCCGTCATAAAAGTGTTGTGATTTAGAAAAGAAGAGATCAGACAGGATCAACAAGATTAACTGGATAAAAATTAATGAAAAATGACTTTTGTAAAGTTTGGATTTGGCAAGTTGAAAATTGTGACATGATGTTGTTTCTTATTTTCCAAAAAATCCTGTTGATCATGTTAATCTTGTCGAAAAAGATGTTATAGGAGAAAAAAAATGGAAGTACATTTAACCACACCTTTAAAAACTGAAGATCTGGAAAAATTGAAGATAGGAGATCAGGTTTATATTACCGGAACAGTTTACACAGGAAGAGATGCTGCCCACAAAAGACTTGTGGAACTTCTAAAAAAAGGAGAAAAATTACCCTTTGATCCCAAGGGACAAATCATATATTATGTAGGACCTGCTCCCGCACCTCCCGGAAAACCAATTGGCTCTGCAGGACCAACCACGAGCTACAGAATGGATCCTTACGCTCCTGCACTTCTCGATGTAGGAATGAAAGCAATGATCGGAAAAGGACCAAGAGATCAATCAGTGATAGATTCAATGATAAAAAACAAAGCAGTTTACTTAGCAGCGGTTGGCGGTGCAGCAGTTGTTGTAGCCAAATCTATCAAAGAATCAAAAGTGATTGCTTACGAAGATCTGGGACCAGAAGCTATCCGTGAAATGAGAGTGGAAAATTTTCCATGTATTGTTGCAAATGATGTTTATGGAAACGATATTTACAAAGCAGGTGTTGAGAAGTATAAAAGATAGTGAACCTCCTTTTGATTTTCCCCTTATGAAGGAGCTTAAGGCAGGACTTGACTTGCAATGAGTAGAGCGAATATGAGTCGAAAACTGCAACGATTATGGTTTAGTTCTCGCCCCAAGCTATACATCGGTGCAAGTCCGAAATCCTGCATAAGTTGGACAAAGGGATTAATAAAAATTGTAAAATTGTAAAATAAAGGAGAAGTTTATGGAAAAATTAAAAATGGATTTCACAAATTTAAACGAGGTTTTTCCTGATGATTTTTCACAGGAACAAATTGCCACAGGTAAAACATTATTCCTGAAAAAAATATCGGAAGACGCTCACAAATTTTACGGTGGAAAGATCCAGACCGTTCTCAAGGCAGGCGTGTTTGGATTTAACTGATTTAACGTCTGGTACACACCAGGTGTATCCAAAATTTCCACTACGATCCGTGATGATAACGATACTAGTTTTGATCTTTCTAACAGAGGAAATCTGGTAGCTGTTGTCAGTGATTCCACACGTGTTCTGGGTGATGGAGATTGTACTCCTCCCTGTGGCTTAGGAGTTATGGAAGGAAAAGCATTCCTGATGAAATATCTTGGTGGTGTGGATGCCGTTGCTCTTTGTGTAGACAGTAAAAATGAGAATGGCAAGAACGATCCACAGAAGATCATTGACTTCGTAAAAATGTGCCAGCATAGTTTCGGTGCAATTAACTTGGAAGATATTTCTCAACCTAATTGTTATAAAGTACTCGATATTCTGCGTGAAGAATGTGATATACCTGTTTGGCATGATAATGCTCAAGGAACTGCTTGTGTAACTCTTGCCGGTCTTCTGAATGCTTTAAAATTAGCTGGGAAAAAAATCGGTGATGTGAGAATTGTTCATTTAGGTGCCGGAGCTTCTAATACAACAATTGCCCGATTAAGCAATTTTTAACTTAATTGATTTGTAGGCAGTGTATTAAAAAGTGATTTAAAATTGATTAAATGTAAGCAGCTCAACATAGAATGCCTTATTGCTGATTATTTTTTCGATCTACTGAACACTTTATCAAGATTAAATGTCTGATGTAGTAATACTGCGAGGATCGTAGTTGTTGGCAATGGATCTGTAAAAAATGTTTTAATGAATTCAGGAGCACGTGCATACAGCTCGGGTAACATAGCAGTACTCAACCCGAAAATGAGTGAAATGCCCACTACAAATGTTTTTCTGGAATCCCAACTATGACTGAACATCTCTTTCAATCCGACACAGATC
>Ga0075123_10001209_pt1 | contig 13147 bp, 10 predicted proteins | sample AntAceMetag02UKX_FD_69808 | JGI IMG/M metagenome (GOLD analysis project Ga0075123, IMG submission 69808) | Saline lake microbial communities from Ace Lake, Antarctica - Antarctic Ace Lake Metagenome 02UKX | ecosystem: Environmental > Aquatic > Non-marine Saline and Alkaline > Saline | place... | reverse complement strand
CCTTTCTTTTATTGCTTGATCAATTTTTCTTTCCTCTTTTGTTCCGGCAACAGAAGCTCTGACATTCTCATGATCCAGTTTCAATATTCCAAGAGACTGTTCAACTTTTTCCTCAGAAAGAGATGAGATATGTGTTTCAAAAGACCTGATAATTCCTTCCTTATCAATCAGGAAAATTGCAGGTCTCCCCCGACGTCGGTATGGACGAGGTAGCTCTGGATAAGAATTATAACGACGTTCTCCATTTAACAAAACTTCAAAACTATATCCTTTATCTTTCATAAACCTCATTATTCTTTTTTCATCACCTTCCTTGTAATAGCCACCATAGCAACTTGTTACGACGAGAGTGATCAATCCTTTATCTCTGTATTTCTTGTTTAGTCTTTGAAGTTCCACAAATTGTCCATACATAGAACCATATTCAAAGGCACCCTCAAGATATATAAGAACAGTCTTCCCTTTAAAATCCCTTAGACTTATCTCCTCACCTTTGAGATTAGGTAAGGTGAAATCAGGAGCCATCTCTCCTTCCTGTAATGACCATACATTCCCAGGATTGAAGAAACCAAACAGAAAAATTAACAACCCTGCTCCTAAAATTCTTATTTTTCTCATTTTCCTAGTTTCCTTTTTGTAATTGTTTAATATATCTTTCTTCGCCTTTTAAATAGCATCTTTAGTCAAGAAGCGTAATGTATCAACAGTAAATACAAAACATAGGCCTCAAGGAGCTATAGTTGCCAAATGTTTTTTACGCTTGGTCTGACCCCAGCCTGACTTTTTGCGTAAAATAAGAATTGTGCAGACAATGAAAGCTAAGTCAAGCACGAATAAGATCCGTTCGCTCATTAAAAAAGGTTTTTTTGTACATGCGAGAAGAGTAGCAATGAGTTGAGTGGTTACAAAAACTCCGCTTGCGGACAAGAGACCGATAAGTTTTGAAAACGGCGTTTTGGCTCTTAACTTTTTAAGGTAATGTCCCCAACCAATGACGCCGTATTTGTCTTCAAGTTCTCTTATATAGTCAGCTATTTGCCCAGTTCGAGCATCGTTGAATGTCCAACCGATGGCAAGGAAAAATGCAATAATCGGATAAACGAGAAGAACAGAAAGGCTAATTTTGGGTTGAAGACCAGCACTTAGGAAAACACCTGTAATAACTAATGTTAGAGATACAAGATTTTGGCCTGTTCCTATGCGTGCTATGGTTTCCCTTCGCAGTGATTCGTACTCCGCGACAATAAGCGCTGTTGGATTAAAATCAGTAGGTATTGTTAATTGATCCATATGTACCTCCTGCTATTAGGTCTTATAAATGTTAAATAATCCGAATTGTCTCATCAAAAATCCGCACGATAAACTCCTTGTATCTTTACGCCATTAAGGCACGGTGTACCTCCAACGTAACCACTATTAACTTCATCTTCATCAATTATAAAATCCTCATATACTATTATAAATTTTCCCGTCTTCCTATACCTCTTCTTATCATAGCAAATTGCGTCTTCAAGAGGAGAAGAATAATAAGTAGGGAGTGTAATAAGCTTTCTACCATTAAAATTAAAATGCTTAATTCTAGCTCTTTCGTGTTTGGGCATAACACCCATGTCATTAATTTTAATTTCTCCCGATAAGTATATTTCTTTAAGCTTCCCGGATTCGTTAAATTTAAAATAACTGCCTTTTTCAATGAATTGACCGCGCAAACCGCTCAGAAAAACATTTATGCCCATGTATGTGTTAGGAAAAAATTCCATTTTTTTAAGTCTCTTAAAATCAGATTTTCTATGATATACGCCTATTGTTAGGCTTGGTGAGCTTAAAAACGACTCGTATGGGATTCTTTGGTTTTCTCCTAAATGCACTTCTTTAAGTCTCCCTGATTTATAAAAGCTAAGGGAACCTCCATCTTCCATGTCTATAAAACTTTTCAGCACTACATCGTGATTCAATCTTATCTCTTTAATCTCAAAGGGTTTGGGTTTAGGTTTTATCTTCTCATAATGCCCCCTACAAAATGTTATTTCAGGTAATCTTATGGAATAAACACCTTCTTTAGGGAGAATTATTTTTTTAAGTTTGAGCTTCTCTCCTTCATAAAAAAAGAGCTCTGCTTCTGCGCTAAAGTCTATCTTTGTGATAAATGTAGGGTCCCCAAAATATACTTTAGGAAATAGTTGACCTGGAACACTTATTGGTTCCCCTAGACGCACAGATTTAAGTTTTCCAGATTTATAATAATCAACGTAACTTCCTTCGGGGAATTCTACTCCTTGAATAACTTTATTTTTTTTCAATGGCAAAATAATATCAGCGTTGACAATATAATGCGTGCCTTCAACGGAGCTAGGTTTATAGATTCCAATAATGAGAAAAAGCATAAAAGTAATCAAACTTAGTAATATTATCTTGCTTTTGCTAAGTGCCTTTTGGCCCATTAAGAAATCCTTTTTTCTACTTTTACTTATCCAGCCCTTTTTAATCATCTTTTATTCTCCTGTATGTTACTTGCACAATTTGAATTTTATAAAGAAAATAGAACCACCCAATCCCTTTATTGCTCATTCTCTCTCTCTTCCTGCTGCTGTTCCTTTATTAACCACTCTTCCCCCCTCTGATACAACCTCCGATTTTTTATTAAGGTAAATTTTCATTCCCTTTTTATAAGATACCCTGCCGACTGATTGATCTTTTGCCAAAACTGCGCTTTTGAGTTTTCCATCCTTGTAGAATTCAATATCTCCCCAGCATTCTATTCTTTGAATTTTTTTAGACCTTACTAAATATGTTTTTTTGATCCTGCCCGATTCATAGAATTCAACATCTCTCCCCTCCCAGCATTCTATTCCCTGAATTATCTGGTTTTCTACTAAAGTTGCATGTTTAAGCTTCCCGGATTCATAGAACTTAACGCAGTAGTCATCCCCACCTTTACATTTTATTCCCTGAATTATCTCATCATGAGATAAAAATGCTTTGCTAATCTTAATCTTTTCGGATTCATAGAATTCAATTCTTTCGCAAAACCAGATTCTTTGAATTTTGATTTGCTCTGGCCAACCTGTTGGTATTATTTCCCTAAACTTGCCTGATTCATAGAACTCGGCTTTGACATAGTTAATTTTTATTCTCTGGATTTCCTGTCCTCGAGAAAGATAAGCACTCTTAAGTTTTCCTGATTTGTAAAATTTAACCTCGGTACATCCAGCACATTTCATTCCCTGTATTTTCTGGTCTTGGGAAAGACGAGCATATTTAAGTTTCCCTGATTCATGAAATGAAACTCCTGTGCTAACATATCTTAACCTTTCTCCTGATGCCCCTTCACATTTTATTCCCTGAATTACTTGGTCTCTTGCTAAATATGCATCCTCAATTTTCCCAGATTTATAAAAATTAATCCTGCTGCCGCCCCGACACTTCAATTCTTGGACTATTTGTATTGTGCTTCTATCCCCTACTAAAACTATGTCCTTAAGTTTCCCATTACCGTAAAAGCTCACAGGGTATCCACCCTTGCACTTTATTCCCTGAATTATCTGATCCTCTGCTAAAGGCGCACTTTTGAGCTGTCCGGATTCATAGAATAAAACTTTTTTAAAGTCAGAACGCCATGATTTATCATTATCATAATATTTTGAAAAAGGCCAACCCATACATTTTATTCCATGGATTACTTGATTTCCTGATAAAACTACTTCTTTAAATTTTTTATTGTAGTAAAAGTCAACCCAGTGTCCGCCCTTGCACTTTATCCCTTGGATAACTGTATCTTTTTCTAGTCTATCTGCTATCACTCCAAGCGGAAGAGCAAACAAACACAAATACAGACCTAAAACAAACAATCTTTTTCTAATCATTTCTTTTCCTTTTATTTTTATTTTTTATTTTGTTTTTTCGAAATTAGCAATAATTGTTATCAATCCATCCTTGCCTCTTTCAATTTTTATCTTCTGCGGTTCTTTAAATCTTAAGCCACAAAGCACTCCTATCTTATAATAAGGGGGTTTTCCATATATTCTTCCTTGCCTGTTTACTAGTTTTATATCAGAAAAAGAATCATATCTTTCTTTAATTTTTTTTTGTTTCTCTTTAAGTTTTCTGTATTCTTCTTTATCTGTCCATGTTATATAACCATAGAGAATGGTAGCTATGCTTGACTGTTCAAAACTTGATTTTATTTGGAGACCTTCAAATTGAGAAGAATATTTTAGCTGAAACTCTAATTTACATTTCCCTCCCTTTCTTGAAGGAAAACGTATACAGGTTCCTAATTTATAAGTTATTCTATCTTCTAAAAGCTTTTCTGGTAGATAAAAATAAGAGAACTTCTTGCCTTCTTGAACGGTCTTTATTTCATCTATAAAACTTTTTAAGAACCGAACACTTTCCTCTTTGACTCTCTGATGAACTTTGTTAAATTCATTTATTGCTTTTGGAGTTAATAAATAGGTAGAAACCTTTTTTATTTCACAGGAATGATGAGAGGTTTCCTCTAACTTATGGTTTACAAAAAAACCATAAATTCTCGCTTGACTGTTTTTAGAAATCTTAGCAACATCACACTTTAATTTTTCTTGGAATAACTCATCGTTACTACCAATAGCAGGAAAACAAGGAGAAGAAATTGAACTTGAGGTGATTAGATGATAAAGGCAGATAGCTTTAGCCGCCTTTATCTTTTTTAGCATTTCCTTATCTTCAATTTCAAGTCTCCACCGAGACCTATTCCTAGCATTCCAGAGATAAATTGGTAAAACTTCGTTTTGCGAAATTCCTTCTTTTTTAGCTACAACTTCTTTTAGACAACTTTTCATTATTTGATGGCCAATCAAGTTACGTTTGTTATAGTCTAATTCTTTTTGCCAATTCTTTAAAAGCTCGCTTACTTTTTTTAAGGCGCTCTTTGTAAAGTATTTCCTTGTAGAATCAACTGTAACCTTTAGAGCACGATAGTTATAAGCTAAGGAATTATTCCCTTTATAGAGATGAGAATAAAAAGGATTAGAGTAACGAGCATAAAGAACAGTATCTCCAATTCTTTTGAGGTCTTCACGCGTCAATAGCGTTTTTTTCCCAAGGTAGCCAGTGGAGGTTACTGCTAGCCATTTTTTTTCTAAATGACATTCTATCCAAGCATGACCCTTCTTTCCTTCTTTAACTACGCCGCTAATGTATCGTGACGGTATTCCCGCTCCTTGAGCTAAAATCTCAATAGTTCGAGAACGATTTTCGCAAATACAAATACCTTGTATTTTTTTTCTTGTCCAACAGGCGATTTTTTCAATAGCCTCAAAGTCGTTCTTAGCTCTACCAACAATCTTTTTTGATAGAGGGAAAATTTTTTTCTCTAAATAGTCAAGGCGTTCTAGAGGTTTTCTCGTAGGTATTGAAAGAAAATTAGATTTATGTTCGTGAAAATAAATATCATTACATTTATATTTAACAAAATAACTTAAAGTTTCAGCTGAAGCTGTTCTCAAATTCTCCTTTTCTTTAAAAGTTTGAAATCGTTCTTTGATATATCTTCTAACCTCTTTTTTTTCTATGTATTCAAGCAATTTTTCATTCTTTACTATCACAGCCATTGCTTCAAGAAAATTTGGATATTTTTTCATTTCCGGAAAATCTCTAACTAATATTTCCTGAATCTTCTTGACTTTATCCTGAGATTGAGAAAGAAAAAAGTCTTCAATACTGCCTGATTTAGAAAAGTAAAGCACATTTTCTTTATGCCATTTTATGCCTCCAATCACCTGATTCTGGGAAAGAACAACAAGTTTAAGTTCTCCTGATTCGTAAAAACCAAAATCTGTGCCTTTAGGAAACTTTATTCCCTGAATAACTGTATCTTGTTCTAATCTTTTTATCTCTGTTGCCGTCCTTGCTGACAAAGTCTCTGTTATTATTGATACAACAAAAATAACCAAATACAGACCTAAAACAAACAATCTTTTTCTAATCATTTCTTTATATTTTAATAATCACTTAATAACTTTCTGTAACTTTCCCTTTCTCATCAAAGAATACTCCTGTTCTTTGCTTATATTCAACTCCTTCAATATTTTGATTTTGAGAAAGATGTGCGATTCTAATCTTTCCTGATTTATAGAATATAAGATACGTACCTTTAGAAAATTTTATTCCTTGGACTTCCTGGTCTTGAAAAAGACGAGCAAATTCAAGTTTCTCAGATTTGTAAAAACTAGTGTGATTTCCCTTAGCGCATTTTATTCCCTGGATAACTGTATTTTTCTCTAATTCCTCTGCCATCACTCCAGAAGAAAACAAACATAAACATAAACCTAATACCAATAATCTCACTCCTAAAATTTTCATTTTTCTCATTTATGTTTCCTTTTTATAAGTTCTATTCACTCCTCTCAGGTAATTCTTCAGGTAAGGAGAAGAAAGCGATAATTCTAAATATAATCTCTATAAAAAAACCTATAAAGCCTACAAGAATTATTGTGAGAATACTACTTATGAAATAGATATTTCCTGCTATTTTAAAGGCAGATACTCCTGTTTTGTCTGCAATTACTGTGAAGCTTTTTCTCAAAAAATAGCCGCAGCAAATAAGAGCACCAATAAGAACTAAAAATCCAAATATAACTCCACCAGAAAGCATTCTTCCCACTCCCGTTTCTATTCCTTGATCCAATAAACGAAGACCACGCACCAAACTTGGCGCTATAACCAAAAGAGATATGGGTAGTGCGATCAGAGAAAAGATAACTGCTTTCACATAATCCTTAAATATTTGTGGCGTTTTGGTAATATTTGCTATCTTTTTTACAGCGATAAACACAAGCACTATTCCTGTTAAACTTAATATCCAGCCGATTACAGGGATAACTCCTAGAAAAGACAGGATTGCTCCGGTTCCACCTAAGGTTTTTGCATTCTTTAATTCCTTCCGTTCCCTATCTTTTCCAGAAGATCTCTTGGGCTTTGGCTCCCCCAAAACAGGCACCTCCTTTGTTTTGCCTTTATCAACAATACTAATGGGGTTGCCACAGGAAGGACAAAATTTTACACCTTTATCAATTTTTTTGCCACAATTGGGACAATAGTTCCCGCCTGATACAAGAGGAGATTTCTCCTTTTCAGCTTTTTTTTCTTTTTCAAGAGAAGTTTTTGTTCCGAACAAATCAGCAAATTCAAGCAAGGATTTTGCTTCTCGCCAGTTTTCTTTATCTTCAGGTGAGATTAAATCCTCTGCTAAAACTCTATCATCTTTAATCCATTTCCGCATAGTATCTGTGTCTGCCGGGCCGTAAACACTTCCATCTGCTTTTTTCACTTTCCATTTTTCAGTCATGATTTATCCTTTCTTCTATTGAATTATATAAGTAGAGCTTCTTTCATTCATGAGTTATTGCCTTACACATTCATAGGCACCTAAGTCTACTTTTTCCCCCACAATCCTTTGGCTACCAGCAAGATCCATAGAAGCTTCCTTAAACTTTTCAATTATCTTTTTTATGTCTTCATCACTTCCTTTATCTATACAAGGAGAATCAACTCTTAGAGAAAAATCACCATTTTCTGCATCTACAAATTTGGGGTCTCCTGTAATATTATATGAGCCAAAATTTGCCGCTCCTTTAAGATGGTTGATAAGACAATAGTCTATATCTAAACTATTTCCAGCCCTAATTTCAATGTCATTATTTTCTCCTCTGGCAATATTCTTATAAAAAATAGAATTGATTGTTTTACCATTGCTTCTTCTCCCATACATAATTGCACCACCCTTTTCTTTTGCTTTATTATTGAAAAAGGTACAGTTAATAATCTTATCACGAGTTACGATAGCTCCACCAGAAGAGGCAGAATTTTCATAAAAAAGACAATTGACAAAAGAAGCATCAAAACCTCCATCATTACAACCTCCACCATCTCCTTTAGCTGAATTTTTACCAAATACACAGTTGATGAAAATTGTATCCGTTGCATACACATATACTGATCCACCTCTATCAGCTGAATTGTTGATAAAATTGCAGTTGATAAAATTGCCACTACCACATACAGAACCACCAGCGCCACCAGATAATCGAGCATTAGCTGAATTATTAATAAAAGTGCAGTGATTAAAATTTCCCTTACCGCTTACTGCTCCACCATTACAAGCAGAATTATTAGTAAAGGTGCAATTAGTAAAAACTCCGATATTTGCACGAATTGCACCACCCCAGTAGCTAGCCGAGTTATTATCAAAAGAACAATTAGTAAAAATCCCTTCCCCTTCTATCGCACCACCATCTATACTTGAATTATTGGCAAAAGAGCAATCAGTAAAGAATATTCTTTTATAAGCTACCTCTACTTTTATAGCACCGCCCTTACTGTTTGTAAACACAAGATTTTCAAAAGACACCTTGCCTTTCTTATTAGATATTGTTAATATAATATCTTTTTTCTTCTCTCCGTCCAATATTGTGTTTCCTTTTCTATTCAAAAATCCTGAATCCCATCCGCCAGATATTTTAATTCCGTAATCCCACTCTTTGTTTTCAGGGATAATTAGACCTGTTCCTTTATATATTCCAGATTGAATCCTTATCTCATCAAAATCTTGTGCTGTACCTATTGCCTGCTGTATTCCATCAAAACCCTTAAATGTTCCATCTTCCCCAACCGTAAGGATGCGCGAGATACGAATTGTTCCCATAAAGTTTCCTCTCTTTCCTTTAGCATCGCTTATAGAAAGGATTATTTTCCATTCGCCAGGTTGCTTTGGCACACCTCCAATTTCTCCTGTTTGTTCATTAATGGTGATTCCAGAAGGTAAAGTACCGGACAAAAATTTAACTTTATAGGGAGCAGCAAAATACTTGGGAACTACAACAAAACTATATTGCTCTCCCACCAATCCCTCCGGAAATTCTTTGGTCCCAAAAAGTAGAGAAATAGTTTTTTCTCTCCATTCGTAAGCACCTAAATCTACTTTTTCTCCCAAAATCCTTTTGTTGCTAGCAAGGCATAAAGAAGCTTCTTTATGCCTTGCAATTAACTTTTCCACATCTTCATTATTCCCTTTATCTGTGCAAGGAGAGTCAGAACGTAGTTGAAAATTACCATTTTCTGGGTCAACAAACTTTGGGTCTCCCATAACATTATGTGGACCAAAATTTGCTGCCCCTTTGAGATGATTGATTAAGCAGTAATCTATATCTAAATTCCCTTCGGATTCAATGTCATTATGATTTTCACCTGCTAAATTTTTATAAAAAATTGAATTGATAATTTTATTGTTGCTACTTCCCTCTTTATACATAATAGTTCCACCTTTCTCATTTGCTTTATTACTATAAAAAGTGCAGTTAGTAACTTGAGAATTCCCATTTGATAAGATAGCTCCGCCAGAAGAAGCTGAATTACCATAAAAAAGAGAACTACATAAAAAGAAGCCATCCCCATAAATTGCACCGCCATAGGTTCCAGTTGAATTTCCAAAGAAGACAGAATTGATAAAAGTGGATTTCCTTGTAACGCAAACTGCGCCCCCCTTACTAAACTCTCCTTTAGCTGAATTGTTATAGAAACTACAGTTGTTGAAGGTTCCTCCACCAGTCACTGCACCACCAGAACTAGCAGAATTATTAACAAAGGTGCAGTGCTTAAAATCTCCACCGTAAGGATTGCTCACTGCACCACCATTACTAGCTGAATTGTTCTCAAAAATACAGTTAGTAAAAGGCCCAAAGCACCACCCCACTGCGCCACCCGACGATCCAGCTGTATTATTCCTAAAAATGCAATTATTAAAAGCCACATTTTTTCTCCTCCCGGAAAAAACCGCACCACCATGCGTATAAGATGAGTTATTCTCAAAACTACAATTAGTAAAAACTACTCCTTTACTATAATATGTATTTATATCAACTGCGCCACCCGTATCAGAATAACTACTGCTAAAGCTACAGCTAGTGAAAAATACTTGTCCTTCGTATGAGTCTACCTTCACAGCCCCTTTGCCATTTCTAAAGGTTAAAGTTTCTAAAAAGACTTTCCCACTCTTATTAGATATTGTTAATATACTATTTTTCTTTTTTCCTCCGTCCAGTATTGTTTCCCCTTTTCTTTCTGAGAACTTATTCCCCCATCCACCAGAGATTTTAATTCCATTTTCCCATTTTTTATTTTTGGGAATAACAAGCCCTGTTCCCTTATAAATCCCAGCTTGAATTCTTATCTCGTCAAAATTCTGTGCCATATTTATTGCCATCTGCATTCCATCAAAACCTTTGAATGTTCCATTCTTCCCAACTGTAAGAAAGCGTTTCCAGACACGGATACTCTCTTCAAAGGTTTCTTTTTTGTCCTTAGCATCAATTATAGAAATTTTTAATTTCCATTCACCAGCTTGCTTCGGTTCGCCTTCAATTCCTCCTATGCGCTCATTGATAGTAAGTCCAGGAGGTAAGGTGCCAGATAAAAGAGTAAGTTTGTAAGGAGGAACAGCATCTTTAGGAACTATAACAAGACTATATCGCCTTTCAACCAATCCATCAGGAGGACCTTTAGTCTCAGGAACTTGTGGTGCAGGTGGCTCAGCTTGGGGTTTTGTATCAGCTACACTGGAAGATTTAGTAGTTTTTTCTTCAGTGCTACTCGCCTTAGCATGTTTTTTCTGTGTCCCTACTCTTGCTTTTGTTAATGTCTTGCTAGGGCTTTCTCTGCTCTGGAGTCTTTTGACTTCCTTGCCTTTTATTTTCCCAAACTCAACCATCTGCACTTGTTTTACAGGAAAAGCTACCTCTTTTCCCAACGTTGAAGTAACAATAAATTTACCATCCTCATATTGCTTTATCCTGCCATTGAATATGTCAGAGGCACTATCGCTCTTTTGTAATATTAGTCTATCATCAAAGGCACCCACCTTTGAAAATGTAATTGCTCGTACCTGTTCTAATAAAAGTGTCTGTTCCCCGCCCGAATCTGACACAATAATAAATTCATTGTCCTTATAATATTTTAGTTTGCCACTCATTGTAAAAGTGCTACCATCGCTTCTTTCCAAAGTCAGGACATCGCTTTGAACCGTAGTTATAGACACCAAGCAAAATAGGATTAATAATAAAATTTTTTCTTTCATCTTTATTCCAGCGTCTATCCCTCTTTATATTTTCTGTTACTCAAGTTCGTCATTGCGGGGAGCGTAGCGACGTGGCAATTCTGAGATTGCTTCCCACCGCGCTTTGCTCGTGGTCGCAATGACACGACATTTACTGAGCATTTACAATAATCCCAATATATAGGAGTAGGAAAAGCATGTGCTGGCTGGGCACATAGGTAACACTTTTTGTTTAAGATTCTCATTGCAATTATAAACATGTTTTATACTGCTGCTTAACTAACAACATGCGTTTCTATTACTTCGCAGGGGATGGCTTATTATATCTTATCTAATTTCTCAACACGAAGTTTCTTTACTGCGGGCTTATTTATCATATCCGGCATCCAATCAGGTGCGTTAGCAGGTTTAGCAACTTTCTGTACCGAACCTTCAAATATATGCAATCTCCATTTGCCATCTTTCTTTTGTCCATGTTCTCTGAGCTTGATCAGACCATCGCTGTCCTTCAATCCTCTGGAAGCAGCCTTTAAAGCAGCCTGTCTTGCGCCTTTCCCTTTAAATACATTCTCTTCCTTTTTGCCTATTCTTACTGAGTAGAGCTTTGCTTCTGCTTTCTTTGCCATTGTTCCCTCCTCTTATTTTCTAATTTGGTTATCTGATTACCAGAACCTTATCCAAATTCTTTAATTTTATTCTACATCTTCAGAGGGCATTGTCAAACTAACTGCAATGTCAAGCTAAAATAGAATGTTCTATGGAAATAAACTTGGAGTTCCCCTTATTTTAAGCCGCTTTTGTATTTCGAACCTGCTTTTTTACTCTTTACGTCTATGTTCTCCGGCTCCTGCTTGTAATGCTCAAACCGAATTCCAGTTCCTTCCACCTTTGTTACTACCCTGGAGAGTATTATAAACCACTGGTTATAACCATCTACGGTTACATCTATTAATGCATCAGCTCCAGCCTTCTTAACCGCCTTATTAAGCGCATCTCTTGTTGAGTTGCTTCCTGTTAGCGGAATAATCCCTAATAGAAGAAATCTACTATCAGTTGCTGAGGTATGTCCAAGTATATGATATGGTTTGTTATTAAGAGGCGTACTTGAAGCCGAAATACCCCCTGGGATACAAGCGCATCCTGCTAATAAAAAACATACCGATCCCAATAAAACTAACTTTAAATACTTTAATTTAGCCATCATATTTCTCCTTTTAATGTTTTTGCCCACATTCCTTTTTTTGTTTTCTCAAATTCAACCGTGATATACGGATGTTTGATAACTCCCTCAATAAAGCTATCATAAACTTCTCCGGATTTTAGTTAATTAAAGTTATTCCTAAATAAACAGCTAATCCTGTAAAAAAGAAACAAAAACATAGCTTAACAACAGCTAAATGCTTCCTATAAAAGTTTGTTACTCTATCTGTCCTGCTCCCAACGATGCAAGCTATCCCAACCAGGACAAGTGGAAGGACAAAAGCCAGATTATAAACCGTTAAGAGTTGTATCGCCCTGGCAATTTTATTCCCTGTTTTGAGCATATATAAAATAGTTGGAACATATTCCTGGCCAGTACATACAAATTCCAGCAGGGATATAACAATCCCCAACGGCAGCGCAATTATAACAGCTCCTTTTGTGTTTCTTATTAATCTGCGAGCAACACTATTTAGTCTTTCCGGCGTTTTTAACGCCATTTCTCTGACTTTCCCTAATCTAGCTTTTCTATAGTCAAAGAATGATTGAATAGCAAAATAAGCGCATAACATTACTGCAATCATATCTATTACTCTTCTAAATCTATAAAACTTATTTATCCCTTTGATTATGCCAAGCCCGAAGGAAAGATACGCGATAAATACACCTAGAATAAACAGAAATACTGCAATGCTTCTTCCTCTTTTTTCCCTTACCTGTAGGAAAGAAATAAAAAATATCAGTACAGAGATTGCGCAGGGGTTTACTCCATCAAGTAGTCCTGCAAAAATAACTACTGGGAAAGAAATTGAAGTAAACATGCTTTTTATTTTTTCTTTGCTTTTGATATTACAAACT
>Ga0075123_10001204_pt1 | contig 13190 bp, 5 predicted proteins | sample AntAceMetag02UKX_FD_69808 | JGI IMG/M metagenome (GOLD analysis project Ga0075123, IMG submission 69808) | Saline lake microbial communities from Ace Lake, Antarctica - Antarctic Ace Lake Metagenome 02UKX | ecosystem: Environmental > Aquatic > Non-marine Saline and Alkaline > Saline | place... | reverse complement strand
GACTTAATTAACTGTTTTGGAACTTGCATATAATCAATTGATTATTATGGTGTTATCTAATATTAATTGAAATTTGCCCCCTTGAATTTATTAAAATTAGGGTGTGCGAAACTTAAGTTACTAATTTATAAATAATTTTCCTATTAATTGTTTTTTAAAACGTTGTGCACCCTTCGGTCATTAAAACCTTTGTGTTTTGTGGCGAAAGAATATTACAGGCTAAAAAAAACCGAAAAGGGCAATTTTTTGACAGATACAAATTAGCGAAACTGAAAGACCGTTGTTTTTTGGGTGGATTTGCAGTCTAAAATCTTTTAATGAGACTCATACCCTTTCAATCCACCTTTAGGCACAATTAATTTAAAATTATCAGGTGTGTATTCATAATTTTTTCCACTAACTTCAACAAATTTCACGCCATCCTTTTCTACAATTTGTATATTAGCCAGTAGAAAAGTTTCCCTGATTTTATTATTGAAATATTCCCATTCTTCTTCAGTAAATTCCATTTCTTTTCCGTGGATGTATTGAGCTTCAATTAATCGATCTTCCGGATCAAAGAAAACGAAATTCCCTCGTGAAGCGCCGCCAAACATTTTGGTTCCTAAATATGGTCGCTCATTGAATTGCAGCCTGCCTTTGCTGTCAAAATGCAAACCACCAAAAAAGAAATTACCTCCCATCAAGGACTCGCCAGCATATTTTGTGGCTGACCCCAGAATAAATACTTCGAGATTCTGGCAGCGGGAATCATTCACAGAATTTGTCCAGCAGCGGTCAACAACATTACCCATAATGAAGACCTTGCCACCCTTGGAGGCATAGCCGCAAACTTTGCCTGCATTACCATAAACATAAAGTTCGCCGTGATGCATGCACATTCCGCAGAAATTCTGGGCATTACCGTGCAGCCGAATAATTCCTCCCTGCATAAAGGCGCCAAAGTATTCGCCAACCGCGCCATAGACATCCATTTCCACATCATCGGTATCACCATTTCCCATTGCGGCAGTTGAAATCAACCTCTGTCCGGATGTGCGATAAAGGATATATTTTCGCCATCCAAGTTCATAAGTCTTTGCTAACAATGCAGTCAAAGTTAAATCGGGATCAATACCTTCGGGCAGAAAATCAACTGAATTTATTACAATGGTTTGATTCCTTTTTGGTTTTTGAGAAAAAGCCTTCGCCGTTTCAAAATCACACCAGGCATAGTTACTAAATTTTTCATCATCAGAACGGTCGAGCAAAACATTGACATAGTATTGGGTTATATCAATCAGCGAGCCTTGCGCTTTTTCACCAGGATCAAGCGTTCTCAGGTAATCTTTCAACCAGGTTAAAATTCCCAGCACGGTTTTGAAATTTTCGTTATTAGTGACATTTTTAACACTGTCGTCCAGCAGCCATCTAAATTCATCAAAGGTAAGGTCTTTTAATTTATCAGTGAAGAACAGGCAATAATCTTCCTGCCAGCCCTTGAAACGATCTTTATCTAGCAGCGGTTTGACATTTTGCCGGCGGATGCTGTAATGTTCACCGCTCTTTTCCAGATCTAACTTTCTGCCATAGCGGTCAATAAATTCATAATCTTCGATTTCATTCTTCTCATTATAAAAATATCGGCTGATCATTCCGGAATTGACAAAAGTCAAATCAGCGGCTGCGCCGTCAATAATTTTCTGTTTGTCCAGCAAATTGAGCATGGTATGAACCGCATGTTCTTCGGAGGCGATGATACTGAAAATTCGTTTGTCTGTTCCGTTTTTATCAAACCAAAAAGCGCTGATATTCGGACGCAGGTCAGCCGGGTCTTTTAAGTCCACTCTTTCGGTAATTTTTTTGTAAGGATTGTGCCGCAAACAAAGATACTGATAGGGTCCGTCCGGCGAACTGGCAAACTCAACCCGCTGCACCTGTTCCAACTGCTGGCGGATTTCAGGAGCGACTAATTGCAGATCATCTCCAGTGGTAGGTGAAAAACTTTCAAACAGCGCCCAATCCGGGTATTCCCATTCATCAGCCGTTAAATGAAATTTCAGGGACGCTACTTCAGTATCAGTGCTTGCCAGTGGTGAAAGGTTGAATTGCTCCACTCGCTGACGGAGCGCTTCGTAGTTTGTGGTTTCGCCATTGTGAGTTAAAGCAGTGTGAAGCTTGGCAAACGGATGCGCATTCATTTGTTCAACAACTGAACCAGTGGCTAAACGGACATGAATGATATTGTTCGGCGCATCCGGTGTCTGCCACGGAATCTCCCTGCCAGCAGTTTTCCAGATTGCGAAATTTTTTCCACAGGACATCACTGCGGCAATATTGTTTGACCGAATTCCGTAACGGTGTTTATGGTGTTCATAAGCATGACGTTGCATAAAATCACGCAGCGAGGTAAAATATTCTTTCTGGACTTTCTGACTCGCTTCACTGAGAATAAATTCTTCTGACTTCCGTTTAATATTGAGTTTCTTGCCAGCAAATTTTTCTAATTCAAGCGGCAGCACCGAAGATACGTACAAAATTCGTGTCAGATCATGCGAATGATTTAAAACGAACAGGTCTTCTGCTTTGTGTAAAAATGTCTCACTTGATTTGTAATTTTGTAAATTTATTTTCGGAAACAGATGTTCCAGAAACCTGGGACGACCTGATAGTAAAAAATCATTCTCAATATAATCGTAAAGTACTTGTTTTTTCACCCGCACAAAAAACTTGAAAATATCACCGGGATCAGTATTTTCATTTCCAAATTCCCGGTAATCGCGCTCGACGTTGTTTTCATCAAATTTATAGGGCTCTCTGCATTTCTCCGGATTTATCTCTCCAAAATAATCAAAATAAGGATCAAGAAATACCGACTTGATCGTTTTCATTAATTGAGTTCTAATTTTAATGACCTGAGCTCGTGCGTTATTTTCTAAATCGTTTTTCTTACGCGGATTTTCTTCAATCTCTTTTTGGGCAATCCCTTTCACCAAAACACGATAAGCATATTCATTGGGGCGTTCCGGAAAACAGAGTGTCTTGGCAATACCTACTCCATCCATTCCCCGGTTGCGCATGGACAATAAAGTTTTATCAAGAATGTGTCCGGGGATTGGCGTTGTTCCATTAATAGCTGCAACTCCACAATTCGTTTGACCGGTCGCTCTTGTTAGACGTTCTTCAAACAGTTTTTCATCTCTTTCAATTTCTTTTATGACTTCCTTCCGAATTCGGTAGCGGTGATCCACCCTCTCCTTCAATCCGAGCCAGTGAATTTTATCAAACCTGCCGCGCAGTTGACGGATGTCCGAAAAACCAAGTCCAGCCAGCGCACGAATTACCTGCATCTGTATCATTGTAAAAGCGTTGATAATTTGTTTGGTATTGACTTCAATATCACGAAGTTTTTGCAGCGCCAAATTACTGGTCGCAATTCCGCGGGAACAGCCATCGTGACAGTTCCTGTTGCGGTCACAGCCAATAGCTACCAGGGCTGCCGTTCCCCAGATAACACCGTCAGCGCCCAGCGCCACAGCTTTAATAACATCCTCATAAGTCCGAATTCCACCTGAAACTATAAACTTAACATAATCCCGCAGTCCGTCCTGAACCAGTCGGTAATGGATTAATGGGATTGCATATTCCAGGTGCATGCCCATTTGACCTTTGATAATGTTTGGCGAAGCACCCGTTCCTCCGCGAGGACCATCAAGCCAGATCTCAATTTTCATTCCATACTTTTTGGCGTACTCAGCCATTTCAAGAGAAAGATTTTGCTGATCCTGTCGCCAGTTTTCAAATTTAACTTTTAAAATTTCTTCAGTATTATCTTTTGCAATTCTGCCAAGCCCGGTGGCTATAAATTCAATATCAATCGATGGAGAAATTTTTATCGAAATAACAGCGTTGGGATTGATCATACGAACCACATCGATAAATGCTTTCACATCTTCAATTGAATAGCAATTGTGAAACGGAAACGGTGAAATAATACTGCTATAGGAATATTCAATTATCTCCTCGCACAGGCGAATCAGATTTTCAAATTCAATGGGATCAATTTTATTTTTATCCTGTAATAAATAAGCCGCCTCTTGCAGCTCCCATAACGCTGACTTCAATTCACCAGTTATTTTTTGTAACTGCCCAATATTATCAAAAGCAGCAATATTCTTTTCAGCAACGTGTTTCAGCGGATGATTTTCTTTTTTAATAATTTTACTTAAAACCCTGAACAGCTTCTCAACTTTTTCAACATTGATATTCTCAATGCCTTCAACACCGCGCATGTAAGAAACCAGCTTATTTACCTTTTGAGCAAGAATATGCCCGCCAATTCCCATCTTCGCGCCCTGGCTATAGGCAATGACAATCCGTCTCGCTTTTTTGATCGTTTGTTTGGTTACGCCAAAAAGTCCGGTCTTCATCTCCGTGGAAACATTTTGTTCATCGTCCTTATCAACAACAACCACAAATTGAAACGGTTTTAAAGATGGGTGCTGCTCTACTTTTTCAAAAATTCCCGGATGAGTGGCTGCTGTGATATCGTTATCTGCTAAAATTGATTTTATCTCTTTTGCGGTGTAATCTTTTCCACTCATAAAAAACGGCTTCATTAACTGGATTTCATTTTCAGTAAAAAAGATTGGCTGCCCTTTGGAGTTGAGAAAAAAACAGGTCGGGTAACCACCCTCGCCAGTGTCAAATTGAATCCCCATTTTTCGCGCTGCTGTTACATGCGCTTTCCAGGTATCCAAACCGATTGAACCAACAGATTTTCCGCCAAACATCCACGGAGCTTTTAGTGCTAATTCTTTATCCAATAAAATGGCGGTCGTTACTTTTTCCAATTCAGTCTCTGAAATGTCCATTGGGTCTTTATTGTAAAGAATCTGCATGACGTCAAAGCCATCACCGAGCAAGCCAGTTCCTTTTACATTGCGAAAATCCAGCATTGAAAGATCGCCTGACGCCATTCTTCCCATTGATTCGATCAGGGGGCCGGGCCAAACAAAATCCCTTTTGTACAATTTTTGGTTGGTGTCACCCAGTCGATAAAAATTGTGCGGCTGCTTCACAGGTTCAATTCGTTTTTTCAATAAACTGTAAGTGACGAAATCTTTTTCGGGAATGGATTCTTTCTCAATTAATTTTTCATTAAGTTTTTCATATTCTTTTATTAACTTTGTTTTCTCAAAAATATTGAGCTGGATGCGATTCTCCAATTTATGAAAATCGATTAAGCGTCCCTCTTCTCCCACTGTTTTCTTTATGTCTTTAAAACCTGACGCGCCAAGCACTTCCAAAATTTGAACCTTACGCGATTCAGCCTGGTTGTTCATTCTTTTCAATGCCCAATCGACATCAAGACTGAGCAATTTTTCTGTGGTCGCTTTATCCTCTATTATCGCCTGGTACGCTGTCGGGTCAATGGCTAAAAGCGCTGAGAAATCGATCAATGTGCCTTCTGCCCCGCGCTGAATGGTCTTTTGCGAATCAGATGCAAGACGAATTCCTCCCGACGCCACAATGCTCACCTCATGACGTCTTCCAATTCTCATCAGGTAATGGTGCAGCGCGCGAACTGCTTTTGAAGTGACAAAATATTTCTCTTTATTTCGTAACCCTCTCAAATGAAGAATGTCAACCTTCAAATCTAAAAATTGATTTACTTTCTCCTTCACGTCAGCAGTCAAGGTTAATGAACCAATCAAATCATGTTCTGATATTTCAAGATAACCGCTGATCAAAGGTGGCTGTTTACCCTGGGCTGCCACTGAATCCTTTATGTAATTGAGAGTGCGCTCAATATTGGGATGGTATTCAACCTCAAACACAGGCATTTGCCAGAGATCAGAAAGAAAATCTCGCTTTGTTTTTGGATTCACGATCAATTGATTAATCAACTCGTGATCTACACGCGGGACGATAACTTCAGGTAAATGATTGTAGTTTCCGTTCTTTAAAATAAAATCATAATTTTCAAGCAGCCGTTCCAGGGTGATCACAACCAGGCTTTTTTGCTTCTTAGCAACTTTGATGAAAATGAGTTCTACCTTTCCGTTGCTCTCCAGCGTTATTGCATTATAAAGTATCGGTGTTTTTAATTTGATATTTGGGTGCAGCGGATTAACAAGGTTGCCGTCCCGATCAAATTTACAAAAGTCCTCCCGCTTTCCCAATATAATTGACAACTCTTCATCAGGATCACCTTCATGAAGTCGATTTTGCGCCGGACCGACAATATGAAAATGAGCAAACCGCTCCGCATCAAATCCAATTCCCATGTGCCGATCTCCCTGTCCTGCTCCAGAAACTGGTATTTGCCCCGTGGATGCTTCTTTGTCGATCTCCATAATAATTTCTTCAGTAACATAACGGTCAGACATTTCCGTTACCTGATTTGAGCGGATCACTTTTGTTGTATCATGGATTCGGTTTTGTTGATTGGTCCAATATCTCTTTTCTTCAAAATCAACCGCATTCTCAATCAATTTATCGAGCCATTGTCTTTGCTGTTGGGCAATTTTATTCTGCGGACAGAAGTTGACACAAGCATTACAAAGTGCACAATTGATATCCAAGAGCTCGGGAATTTGACGCGGGTGTGCTTCGCGAGCGCCATACATGCAGGCATTATCATCACTGCACATGCCGCAATGAATGCAGGTATTGGGATCAATAAAAAGATGACTGTATTCGAAGCCTTTATTATAAATGATTTTTATTCCATGGGCAAGGTGTGATTTATCTTCCTTTTGATCCGCCAGGGTGTGACTTACATAAAGCGGACTTTCTTTCATGATCTGCCAAAAACGGTCAACAAAATCTTCCTTTTCTCCACCGTTCAATTTTAAAGCTTTTTGGAACAGCCCATTCTCTTCTATTTGATCAAATAGTTCTGTCAACGAAATATTAGCAGGACAAACATCATCGCAATTACCGCAGCGAGTACAGGTGAGAAATCCTAATGCTTCTTCCTGGGTGATCTCTTTTCCCTGAATCAATCGAGCTGCGGTTATTCGGCGGGTAATTGGCGTTGCTGCACCGTAAGTCCCAAACACATCCGAAGTCGGACATACGCGTTCGCAGCAATCGCAATCAGCGCAAACAGAAATAATATGCTCGATTGGATCCTTTTCTGTAATTTTCAAAGTTGGCGGAATCACCTTAGGAGCTAAAAATTTGCTAAACTTCCAGATAATTTTTTCGAGTGGAAAAGAAAATCCCAGCTTCCTTCCTTGAAGCCTTTTATCGTAAGTTTTGATAAACCATTGATTGAAACGAGGTGTTAAAATTTTAAAAACCTTAAACGAAAAAAGCTGTCCCCTGGAATTAAGAAATTTTCCCTGGTTGAGTTGATTGTGCGGATCAATTTCTTTCTTAAATGAAATAAATTTCTCTGCTTTGCCATTTGAAATTTGCCGCCATCTTTTAACTGACGGATAATTCCACATGCCAATACCGTAAGGACGCGCGCCAAAATGATAAGCGACCTCGGTCATTAACGGCACCAAAGCGAAATAAATTTTATGGCGCAACGTTCGCGTATCAGCCAGAAATATCGATTGAACAATTATTTCCCTGTCTGGTAAAAGATGGGCTTCTGTTTTAATTTCAATATTTAAAAGCGCACTGATAATTTTCTGTAAAAATATTTCATAATCTGAAAAAGCCTCAAGCGGCAGCACTGTCTCACTCACTAACAACGAAGGACCGTGCTGTTTCATCTGCACCGCTAAATACCGATGATCCCAGATTAAATGCGTCAACGGCGTTGCCAACTGTCGATAGCTGATATGATTTACACGGCGTTTTTCACCACTTGCACCGAACAATCGGGATTTAAGCGCTAACTGGTAATCTTTGTTTTCATCAAAATGGAGAACGAGAACGTGCGCCTGGCTTTTCAAATCATCAACGATATCACGATCTTCCTGGGCTTCTGCCAGTCTTATTTGATCATTATCTGCCAACGCTTTTGAGGCGCGCTCTTCCACGTGTTCCTTTTCTATTTCATAGGTTTCTTTAATGTACGATTCGCTAAAGTAGATCGCCGATGTCGGTTTCAAATCTGAATCACTGATGAGTTGCATAAACTGATGCGCATCTTCAGTGCTTTGAAAAGAAAATGCGTAAGGTTTGGTTACATAAGATTCTTTGCGGACTTTAATCGCAGCGCCGGCAATAACTCCAAAATGTCCTTCACTTCCAAAATAATTGTCAAATTTCTCATCATCAGAATTCAAAATTTGAAGCTCTCCAGATGGAGAAATAATGACCAATTCTTGCACTGAATTTTTAATGCTGCCGTATTTGTAGCTGCCAATTCCTATCCCACCAGTCGCAATCCAGCCGCAGATAGTTCCACTGCCAGCATTGGAAATTTCCTGGGTCAGCGCATATCCTTGCTGCAACAAAAATTTTCGCGCATTGGGAAAAAGAACCCCAGCAGCGATTGTCAAAGTCTCTTTTTCAGGATTGAAATTTAAAAAATCAAGATAGGAAATATCTAATAAAATATCATCATTTAAGGGAACAGCTCCGCCAAAGGGCCAGGTACCGGCACCGCGTATTGTATAATTGGCTTTATTCTGAAACGCCCATTCCACGAATTTCTGCAAGTCACCGATACAACCAGGACGAATTATAAAAAAACTTGAGATATTTGCCAAAAATTTTTTAAACAGCGAAGGAACTGCATGCGTACCCGTATCAGCAAAATAAATCTCCTGCTGATTTTCATCGGGTAAAAATATTTCTGTGGCATCTGAAAGCTTATTTATCAGCTCATCGATTTTTGAATATCGAACTTCACCATTTTCTGAATTAACGTGAAATCCTTTTAAAAGCAATTTTTTTGCTTTGCGCTGTTCGCTCACCTTTTTCAAAGCAGTTTGCTGTGACAAAAAATTATAATTTTCGTTTGAACCTTTTACACCTAAAACAGCCATTCTTCGTTTCCTGATTTGAAATTCACATAAACTTAAAATACGCCCACGAAATACACAGAAAGATACAAAATGATTTTTAATATAATAAAAAATATTTAAAAATCAAATAGATAATTGGAAAGAATAATAACAAATATAAATGCAATATAAAACTTGGGCGAGCTATACAAATAAAAATTCTCCCACTGGTTTTTAAACTCACATATATTATTTTATTTTTATTGGTTGGGTTTACTCATCTGCGGGAAAAACTAACCAATCTTTTTATCATTCCCAGGTTCTGATTTAAAATTTCTATTTTAATTCGTTGGATTGTTTTCTGCTGCGGCGGATTGGAAATTAAATCTTTAAGCACTTTACTGTCTTATGCTAGATATTCACACTATTTTATTTGCATCTCCAGATATTTCGCCCAACCGCTCTGCTCATATTTTTCAAAGAAAATGACAGGTGCAGGAAGACTGTTGACTATTTCGCCTGTTGTAAGTTTTACGTCTCTCAACCGATTCAGCCGCTCAAAGCGAACAATTTCATCCGGATATAATGTAAAAATGTTATGTTCAAAATTAATTATTTTTTGGTTGGATTTGGTGTCAAATAGTCTGCCTGTAAAGGAAATAATATTCCGTCTGTTTAATTCATAATAATTTCTTTGTGGATCAATTAATTCATTGGCGATGTTAATATCACCCACACCTATTAAATGCGTTCTAAATCCCTTAATAGCATACTCACCTTCGGGTACATTTGCAATGTAAAAATTGCCATCTTCATCAGTAACAGTCCAAAATCCGACAGTCTTGATTTCTCCATTCTGGACGACCCTGCCAATTATGGCGACTTCAATATTTTCGCGAATGGTTAAGAAGTTATCCTGGTACCCGTTTACATCAAAGATCAACGAGCCAATTATCAGGTTTTTCTTTTCTATCGGTTCTTCAAGCATTTGTAGTGATGAACCGCAGTTCAACATAGATATTAAAAAGAATATTAGTAATGAGTTAACAATTATTCTCATCTTTTTTCTCCTATTTTGTGATTGACAAGTCTGCTCTAAAAAGCCTTTGTGGGGGCAATTTTAATTTTATTATTCCCGACACAAGTGTCGGGAGAACAGAATTTAACTGCTAAATTTTGGGCTTTAGCCTCTTTTTAGAATGAGCTCATTGATATAACTCTCAAGAAACTCGATGCAATTTAATCGAAATATTTAACGGTAATTTGATTACAGTCAAAATGATTATGGTTCAAATAATTAATTTATATTTTTTCTTTAATGATTTTGACTTAAATTATTTTGACTTTTTACTGACTAATAACATTTTCCAATGTATAAATTTTAAAACAAAAATCAAGTAAAAAAAAATCAATAAAATTGTTGACAAAAAGATATTATTATGCTATATTGTATTTGTAATGGTATTATTGTCATTAAAAGGGTAATATTATGATCTTAATGTCAGTTGATGAACTTGCAGAATACCTGGGCGAAAATAAGCGGACAATCTATCGCTACATTCAATCAGGTGATTGTCCAAAGTATATTCGTTTAACCGCAAAAAATTTAAAATTTGATAAAACCGATGTTGACGCCTGGTTAGAATCAAAAAAAGTTGACCCTCAACAAAGGAGGAAACAAAATGATTAACTTCCAACCGATCCCAAATAACGATTTTAATAATAAATTTCTCAAAATTATTTCAGCGTTTGTAATGATAATATCGGTAGCAATATTTATCTATTTTTTTACAACGGGAAATTATCATATTCATAATATAGTCGCGACAGGATGTTTCTTATTATTATTTTGTGGCGTAGTTATGTGGTTGATTGCGTACCTCGCTGAAACCCAAAAATCCATCGAATTGACTTATGAAAAAATAAAAAGACAAGTAAAATTCTTGAATGTATTATCAGTTGGTACATTATGGATTTGTGGTCTTTGCTTTTATGCTGGTTTGATAATGTTTGCACAAAGTGGAGAGCTTTGGCGTTATTCTATCATCCTGTTCACTGGTTCGCTAATTGCTCTTTTAATAAGCGTATCAGGATTGGTGCAACTAAAAATCACCAAACAACATTATGAATTAAAAAAACAAAATCAGGAGATTATAGAATTGCTAACCGAATTGAAAATGAGAGAATCAGCTCCTCCATCAGATATTTTGCACGCATAAAAAAATAACCAGAGACCATTAAAATTTTGCTGGGGGGTGCATTATTTCTTCTGATCCCTGGTTATTTAATTTTTTGTCACCTTAATTTGTTCAAATATACAATATACTTATCAAATTGATGTGACTGAAAACACGTTTAGGTAACTTTTTTTACAATAAATTTCTCCCATGGATATTAAATTATTGTAACTGTTCAGGTAACTTAACCCTACAACTACATTTAAAAATTAGAGCATTGGTTTTATTCAAGTTGTATTAATCGGTTTGAAACCATAATTAGTTGAATTTTAAGCCTTAAAAAAATAACTGTCGTTGTAGGATTAATATTTAAATAAAAATTTTAAATTTATCTAATGAAATTTAAATTTGTCATGCCCGAATGTTTTTATTGGGCATCCATATCGTTCACTAACAATGGATTCCCGCTAAAAGCATGCGGGAATGACATACACTGAATAGTTACAAATTATTTATCTTATAATTGCTGTTTAAATGCGCTGTGTATCAACCCCAATACAAAAATAATCAAATCCCAATTCTTTCATTTCTTGAATATCATAAATGTTTCTTCCATCAAAAATCACATCGTTTTTCATTAACTTGCTGATTAATTTAAAATTGGGGTATCTGAACTCATGCCACTCAGTAACTATCGCTAATCCATCAGCATCGATTAAAGCTTCATAAGGTTCTGCAACTAATTCAATTTTTTCGCCCAATATTCTTTTAGCTTCTTTCGTTGCCTGTGGATCGTAAGCCTTTATTTTGCATCCTGCCGATAGGATTTTTTCAATGAGGACCAGAGAAGGGGCTTCTCGCATATCGTCTGTTTCAGGTTTAAAAGATAATCCCCACAAAGCCATGCTTTTTCCCTTAAGATCGTTATTGAAATATTTTTCTATTTTTTTGAACAAAATTGACTTTTGATCTTCATTAACTTCTTCTACTGCTTTTAGAACTCTTAATTCATAATTATATTCATGTGCTGTCTTTATCAGAGCCTTTACGTCCTTGGGGAAACAGGAACCACCATAACCTGTACCCGGATAGATAAATTTATGTCCTATCCGGGTATCACTGCCAATTCCCTTTCTGACTAAATTAACGTCAGCGCCAACAATTTCACAAAGATTAGCGATGTCATTTATAAAACTGATCTTGGTTGCCAGCATCGCGTTTGCTGCATATTTGGTCATCTCTGCTGAGGCAATATCCATAAATACAATAGGATGCCCATTCAACAGAAATGGTTTGTAAAGCCTTTTCATAATTTCTTCAACTTTTTCAGAATCCACACCTATTACAATTCTGTCTGGTTTAAGAAAATCCGCCACTGCCGCGCCTTCTTTTAAAAACTCCGGATTTGAGGCAACACCAAACTTTAAATCCACGCCTCTTTTATCTAATTCTTCCTGAACAGCTTTTCTGACTTTTTCAGCAGTACCAACCGGAACTGTGCTTTTTGTAACGACAACTATATAGTCATTCATATTTTTTCCAATGTCTCTGGCAACAGCAATCACATGTTTAAGATCAGCGCTGCCATCTTCATCGGGTGGAGTTCCGACTGCAATAAAAGCAACTTCACATTCTGGTAAACTGGAAGCAATGTCGGTTGTAAATTTCAATCTATCTTTTTTCTTGTTCCTTTCTAATATCTCATCTAATCCTGGTTCATAAATAGGCAAAATTCCTTTTTTTAAATTTTTAATTTTTCTTTCATCAACATCAACACAGGTAACATCAATACCTGTTTCTGCAAAACAGGTTCCAGTTACTAATCCTACGTACCCAGTTCCTACTACTGAAATCTTCATGCAATTCTCCTCAATTTGTTCAACCAATTATTAATCAATGACATTAAGTTAAACAATATTTTCATTAAATCTGTTTGATTTACTCAAGGAATTTAGGCGTAAGCCTTTTATATTAAATTATGTTTGTTAAAATCCTTACAGATTAACTCCTTAACTTAATAATCCATAGCCTTCTGTAAAATATCATAACCTAATAATATTTAGTTAGTTAAAAGTTCATTTTTTACTTGCATTTCCTCCAAGAATTTCTTATATTTAAC
>Ga0075123_10001200_pt1 | contig 13207 bp, 15 predicted proteins | sample AntAceMetag02UKX_FD_69808 | JGI IMG/M metagenome (GOLD analysis project Ga0075123, IMG submission 69808) | Saline lake microbial communities from Ace Lake, Antarctica - Antarctic Ace Lake Metagenome 02UKX | ecosystem: Environmental > Aquatic > Non-marine Saline and Alkaline > Saline | place... | reverse complement strand
TGATTATCAAGTATTCAACATCTGAATTAAATAGAAATTCGAGTGTATCGGAATGCATTCTAAAATTAAAAATGGAATCATTCAGCCTTTCTACCTTGTACTGATTTATAGCAGTCAAGGAGTAATTAAAAATATTTTCGGAGCTAAAATCGAAACTTGCTATTTCATGTTTTTGAGCGTTTGTTAGTCTGGATTTCATTATTGTATTGTAGGAATCTACAAATGCATCTATATTTTCAATAATAACATCATTTGGAGCAAATTCATATGTCTCAAATCCAAACTTGTGATACAGGCATTTTAAACACCCAGTTGTATTAGGTCCATAATACGTTAATATTCTATTAGTCCCCTTTAAGCTATCTTGTTTTGCTAATTCCTTCCCAAAGCATTTTGAATCATCAATTGAATGTTTATTATTTTGAATTAGTTCTTTTCTAATGTCTGGCAAAGAATATTCATTAATCCGTTCACATGTCAATTGTTGTGAATATAGGTTGAAATAAATCAGATTTAATAATATAATTAGTAATGTCTTCATTCTATTATTGCTAACGTAGATATAAAATCAATTTAATTTTAAAACATCCAAATTTATTAAATTATTTGGATATAGCCAAATCTTGCTTATTAATTATTGCCTGATGAAAACCACCAACAGCTAACAGCCAACAGCCAATAGCTAAAAGCCAATAGCCAGTAGCCAACAGCCACCTAATGTACATCAATCTCATTCAGCATCAAAATTAAATGACACAGAATTTTTGTAATCTCACTCATATATTCATTCACAGCTTTGACACTTCCGGGGAGGGTAAAAATCATTGTATTTTCTATTAATCCGGCAACACTTCGGCTAATGAGAGCATTAGGATATATATTTTGATAGAATTAATTACATTAGGATGATTCTATTTTTTTAGACGAAAGTCAAAATAAAAATCTGTATGTTTTATTATTTTGACTTTATTATAATCTGGATGACTACAATTTAATATGTAATTATAAGCACTATGAATAATACAACTTGGAACTTTGAGTGCAATAGTTTCTTCATTTTGAACCCAATATTCAGCTATATCTGAAAGTACAGTTGGAGCAGGATAATCAACCCAATTTTTAGGTAGTTTTATCTTTGGTATTTCTTTAATAGAATCCTCAGGAATTTCTATTGTAACTATGGAAAGTTTAGGAACAAGTAAGGGTGGTGAGTGAACAATAGTTTCTAATAATGCAATTTCTTTACTTTCCCCAGTATATAAAACGGGTGTTCCTTTTTTATTCCATCTTCCACCATGGATAGCTGCTCCAATACCTGATAAATCAGTGGAGTTTTTTTTTGATGTTATTCTATAAACAATCATAGCTAACTATAAACTCCATGTTCAATTCTTCCAATTATATCTTTTATTTTTGCAACCCCCCCGGGAATTTCAATAAGAACTATAGGCTCCATTCCACCTAAAGCTGTATTTGGTAATCGTAACCATTTAAAGAAATTTTCATTATCTCCAAATACTTCAATGCCGTAAAGAAACAAATCTGTAATATCAAGTAGCTTAACTGAGAAATTTCTATCTAAATTTTTATTTGCTTTGGTCCATCTATAAAGAGTAGGTTCAGATACATTTAACATATTAGCTGTTAAATAGCGTGAAAGGTTGAAGTAACCACTAAAATTCTGTATTACATTTACATTTATACCTTTTTGAGCTATTAGAATAAAGTCATAAGGGCTTTCAATTTTTGTTTTAAAATAGTCTTTTCCAAGAATATTAACTAATTTCTTGAAATGTTCTGTTGTTGATTCAACTTCTTTTATCATTTAATAATATATTTTATTATTTGAACGAAAGTAATATAAAAATATTGTTATGTCAAATTTTATTTAATATTTTTATTTGTAAAACTTATTTTATGAAAAATTTTCATATACAAAATACCAAAATAAAACTTACTTTGCTTAAATTTTACACCAAGGTTTAATGTGCATCAATATCATTCAGCATCAAAATTAAATGACGCAAAACTTTTGTGATTTCACTCATGTATTCATTCACAGCTTTGACACTTCCGGGGAGAGTAAATATTATTGTATTTCCTATTAATCCGGCAACACTTCGGCTTATGAGAGCATTAGGTTTTTCCATTCCATATTTCATACGAATCATTTCCATTATGCCGGGAATTTCTTTGTCGAGAAGTGGTTTTATTACATCAACAGTAATATCTCTGGGTCCAATTCCGGTGCCTCCTGTAGTAAAAATAAAATCACAATCTTTTTTTGCTTTTTGAAGAATATCTTGCAATTTTTCAGCATCATCAGGAATTACTTTTATTTCTATTTGGCTATCCCATTTGTTAGCCGCAAAAAATATTTCAAGAGCTTCTTTTATTTTTGGTCCGCTTAGGTCTTTGTATTCTCCAGCGCTTGCTCTATCGCTTAGCGTAATAATTAAAGTTTTAAATTTTTTAGGATGATATTCCAAAAAATCTCCTGCTTTTATTTTTCCACCTTTAATTACTCTTACAAAAATCCCTTCTTTAGGAAAAACGCAATATCCAACTTCCCGATAAATTGCACAGGAATCTCCATGGCATTTTTTTCCTATTTGCGTAACTTCCAAATCAATTTCTTCATTTGAAAACCTGTCAAAGGGAGAAGTTTTAAAAAGCTCCATTCCTTCTGTTGTAATATTTTCTGCAAATTCTCCAAAATCTACTGTTCTTCCGGCAAGTTCCGAAAATCTTATAAAACTTTCGTTTCCCAGCATACTAATCTGTCGGTGCCATTTCCCTGCATGAGCATCACCCTTTATTCCTCTATCATCAAGTTCTATAAATTCAATCGGTTTCTTTACAGTCCCTTTTTCTTTTGAAATATTTGTGCTTAAGATTTTTATTGAGTTCTTTTCCATTATACTGTCTTTGTTAAGTTTTTTAGATATTCTGATAACTTTATTAATCTATTACTATAAAAATCAAATTCCAAATATCATCCCGAAAGCTTTCGGGACAAATCCCAAATAAATCTCAATTTTCAAATTATAATGACCAAAAATGTTTGGATATTGGATATTGGAGCTTGTTTGTCATTTGTCTTTTGGTGCTTGTTATTTTTTTAAATATCTTCTTTTGTTTTTTCTACCAACTTAATTTCACTAATAATCATATTTTTATCCACAGCCTTACACATATCATAAATTGTAAGAAGTGCAACGCTTACGCCATTTAATGCTTCCATTTCAATGCCTGTTTGACCAACACATCTTGCTAAACTTTTTATTCTAACACCGTTTTCTTCCAGACTTGCATTAACATCAACTTTAGTAATCTGCAAAGGGTGGCAAAGAGGAATGAGTTCACTGGTTCTTTTAGCTCCCTGAATTCCTGCAATCTCAGCTATTGTAAGAACATCACCTTTTTTCATTTGATTTTCTTTTATCAGATTTACTGTTTCTGAACTTAAGCTAATAAAGCCTTCTGCTTTTGCAGTTCTCAGTTGATTTGGCTTTTTCCCAACATCAACCATATTGGCTTTTCCTTCTTTGTTAGTATGACTGAATTTGTTCATGTTTTCGCTTATTTAGTTTCTTGTTGCTCGTTGCTTGTTGTTTTCTAATTGTTCCTTTAACTCTAGGCACTCCAAGTACTTTAGGCACTTTAGGCACTCCAAGTACTCTAGGCACTTCATTTATCCACCAATATTATAAAACTCCCCCGTATTATTTACACTACCGCATTTTGGTTTATGTTTCAGTGCTAAATTTATTGCTTCTTCGATTCCAAATTCTCTTATATTATATTCAAGATTGTTAAATAAACAAGGTTTAATTTTTCCATCAGCAGTTAATCTAAGGCGATTACAAATTTTACAATTACCTCCATCGCCACCTTCAACAACTGAAAACTGTCCTAAACTCAACTCCATTTGGTGAATAAAACGAATTTGAAATTTATTCAATCTACAAAATTCTGCTACCTCTATTGCATTTGGTTCTTGTGATGATTCTTTTATAACGCAATTTATTTTCACAGGATTTAAACCAACTTTTTGAGCTTCAAAAATTCCTGCCATAACATCATCAATATTCCCCAGACGGGTTATTTCTTTATATTTCACAGGATCCAAAGTATCAAGACTTACATTTACTCTGTGAAGACCAGCTTCCTTAAGTTCTTTCGCAAATTTCTTGAGTAGAATTCCATTTGTTGACAAACCGAAATCTTTAACACCCGGAATCTCGGCTATCATTCTTACCAGCTCAACAATACCTTTTCTCACTAAAGGTTCGCCTCCGGTAATTCTAATTTTATCTACTCCAAGTTTTACACTTATTTTAACAATATCAACAATTTCTTCAAAAGTGATTATTTTGGAATGCTCTATAAGATGTATCCCTTTTTCGGGCATACAATAAGTGCATCTCAAATTACATCTATCGGTAACTGAAATTCTCAGATAGTTTATTTTCCTATTAAATTTGTCGTACATCAAGCATTTCTCCTATTTCTAATTTTTCTTTTCCAATTTCAATTGAAATTATTCCATCAGCAAAAACATATGAATGTATGTGAGCCGAGCCATGATATTCTATTGGATAAACTTTTCCATCATTCGAAATGTTTATAGGAATGAAAGACTTTCTTTCTGATTTTCTTCTTTTGTATTCTGCCCCCATTGGCATTTTCAACATTGTTGGAAGCTCAGAAATCCCCATTAATTTCAAAATTAAAGGCCTCACTAAAAGTTCAAACTGTGTGTAAGATGAAACCGGATTTCCTGGTAACCCAAATATGAATTTGTTTTCATCAAAAGTTCCGAAAATTGTAGGTTTCCCAGGCTGAACTGCCATCGACCTGAATTTAATATCAACTCCACATTGTTTCATTATTTCAGGAACGAAATCAAAATCTCCCATCGAAACTCCACCTGTTAAAAGAACTATATCGTTTTCTTTCAGAGCTTTTGTGATAATGTCAAAAGTTACTTTTTCTGAGTCTTCAGCAATTCCAATATAGTTTGCAATTGCTCCGGCTCTTTTTGTCTGAGCAATTAATTGATAACCGTTGCTGTTTCTGATTTGCGATTTTGCAGGAAATTCTGATGGTTCAACTAATTCGTCACCTGTTGAAATTATTCCAATTTTTGGTTGTTTTGTCACTAAAGGCTGAGTGCAACCAACAGAAGCCATAACCGCAATATGCTGAGGCTTAATTTCGATTCCTTTTTTTAGAACCAAATCATTTTCTTTAATATCCTCAGCAAAATAACAAATATTACTTCTAGTTTTTTCTCCAGTAAATTGGATTCTGTTTTCGCCGGAAGTTTCAGTTTGTTCAACCATAATCACACAATCAGCACCTTCAGGAATGATTGCTCCGGTCATGATTTTTATACACTGATTTTGGCTGATTGTTTTCTCTGGAATTTTACCGGCAGGAAGCACTTCAATAATTTCGAGTTCGTTATTAATGTCTTTTTTTCTACATGCAAAACCATCCATAGCCGATTTGTCGAATGGCGGCATATTTATGTCTGAACTCACATCTTCAGCAAGGATTCTTCCTAAAGAATCAGTGAATTCAATTCTTTCAGTGTCTAGAGAAGTTTTAGCTGAATTTAATACTATATCAAAGGCTTCCTCAAATTTTATCATTTTCTGTTTTTTATTGAACTATAATTTTTCGCGAAATTACAGACTTGTCAATTAAATCCTCAATCTTTAGTAAATAAATTCCTGATTTTAAATTTGACACGTCAATTTTTGCAAAATTATTTGAATTGATATTAATAATTTCTTCACCAATAAAATTATATAATTTTATTAATGACGCTGATAAATTTTCAATATTTATAAAATCCGTTGTTGGGTTCGGATAAATATTAATTTCAGATTTTGAACTAATTTCATTTTTAGCACTTGTAATAATTGTTCCTGTTATAAATATATCATCAATTTTACAAGTTCCTGTAGAATCAATTAATGAGCCATCGTTTGCAGTGTCAGAAGTCATTATCCACCTTAACTGAATAGAATTCATATCATCACATGCGCTTGGAATTGAAAGATTAACTAATACTCCAGTTGTCCAATCGTTAGCTGTTTGAAAATCTGAATTTGCAACATCAGTCCATGAACCTCCGGCTTTGTATTGAACTTTGAAATCTCTTGGTCCTGGATTTGAGCCACCTGTTGAAATTATTGACGAAAGTTTAATGTCAGTATAAGCTGTTGTTTCTAATTCAACTTTCCATTTTTTTGCATCTGCTCCAGCATCCCAGCCTGTTGCTTGTGCTGCTTTGCTTGTTAAACCGTTTTTAAAAAGAATTGCACTTATTCCACCGGCAGTTTCAATTACCTGACTTAGATTTGATGGAATACTTCCGCCATCAGCAACTCCTGTGTCTGAAGGGAAGGTCCATTGAACTAATGTGTCTTGTGCATTTAAGCTAATGTTAAATAGCCCAAAAAGGGCAATAATTGTTAAAACTGTAAGTAAATTTTTCTTTTTCATAATTAATTTTGACATAATTAAAATTTAAATTTTATTTCTCCTGTAATAAATCTTCCTGGCGACAATAAACCTTTTCTGTCAACATATTCATTGTCGAGTATATTTTGAATATTTACTGATACATAAAAATTCTTTGCAAATTCTCTTGATAACTGCAAATCGATAATATCATATTCTGAAATTTCAATAGTATTTTCATCATCATACCATTGACTGCTGATGTAATTATAAGAAACTGTTGTGTTGAAATATTTGTTTTTCCAGCCAAAACCTACATTCACCATATGTTTGGGGACTTCAATCAGGAAGTTTCCTGTTATATCTTTGTCGTAAGTTTCAGGTTTAGTGAATTCTTTAATTGTTGATTGATTGTAAGTATAGTTTGCTGAAATGTTTAGATTTTTTAAGAGATAATAGTTTGCTGAAAGTTCGACACCAATAATTTCAACATCTGAAATATTCCTTCTTTGAAAAACAGGTTTTAATTCATCTCCACCTGTGTCAACTGAATCTCCTGTGCCAACAAAATATTGAAAGTCTTTTCCTAATGAATAATAAATTGATGGTTCAACTGAAAGTTTTTTGAAGAAAATAAAATTAAATCCAATTTCATAATTTGAAATATACTCAGGACCCAGCTCAGGATTTGCTAGTTTAAAGCCTTTGTTTATCTTGCCAGATTTTGAAAGGTCATCCAGTTTTGGAGGCATAAAACCTTTCGAATACGAAATATATGCTGAATTCGATTTATTGAATTTGTATTTCAAAGCAATTTTTGGACTAAATGAATTCCATTTTGAATTAATAAAATCTTCATCAAATGGAGTTACAAAACCAGTATTTGAAGTTGGATTTTCAACAATTAATTGACCTTTATAATATTTGGCATAGTCAAATCTTGCCCCCACAACTAAATTCAATTTATCATTTAAAAGTTTTAATTCATCCTGAACAAAGACTCCATAAAAATCTAATATCCCAGAGTAAATTAAAACATCAGTCGAAGTTATATAAGTGTTAGTAACATCAGCTTTGCCTTGTTTTAGGTCGATGCCATAAGTTAGGATGTTATTGTCAGAAAAATATGTTGTTGCATTAAACCAAAGTCCATAATCATCTTTGCGGGATTCACGGTCACTTAATTTATATTTCCCACTGTTTGTGCTGATAGATTCTGATTGCTTATATTCATTTTCGATTTGATAAAAAATATGAGCATTTAGAACTGTTTTGTTTATCATGCCTTGGTAAGAAGTTCTAAAATAAGTAATGTTAACTGACATATAATCTCCATATTCTTCATAAACTTTTCTACCTTGTCCTCTCAAATCATCATAATTCTGAACTCCAATTTCAATCTTATGTCTTTTGTTAAATTTATATGCCAATTTTCCGGAGATATTATACTCCATCAAATTTGCTTTAACATCAGTTGAATCTCTTGCTTCTTCAGGTTCAAGAATATAACCATCGCCTTGTCGGTAGAAGGAATTAATGCTCCATGAAAAACCTTTATTCTTTTTAACATTAGTTCCTGAGAGATTAAAGCTTCCACCAAAAGAATTATATGAACTGGCAAGCAATCCTACTTCTCCCTGAATTGCTTTTTTAGGATTTTTGGTGATAATATTGATAACTCCTGCCATTGCATTATTACCATAAATTGCAGATGCTGGTCCTTTAATGACTTCAATCCTTTCGATATTGTTAACAGAGATCAAATGCCAGTTAATTGAGCCACCGGCTGATTTATTTAAAGGAACTCCATCAACCAAAACTAAAACTCGAGCGCTTGCATCTATTCCACGCATGGTCACACTTGAATTTTGAGAAAATATCCCCCAGCTTCGGTTAACATAAACTCCAGCGATATTTCTTAAAAGTTCATCAACATTTTGAACAGGGAGTTCCTGTATAGCCTTTGCGTCTATAACTGTAACTCTTCCTGGAACATTGTCAATATTTCGGATGCTTCGGTTTGCTGTAACAACAAATTCAGGAATATTGATAGTATCATTTACTTTTTGACCTAAACTAGCCTGAACATGAAATACAAAGGCGAGAACTAAAACTATGTAATATCTATGTTTCATTACTCCTGAATTTTTATTGAAATATCAATTGTTCCAGCACCTGTTCCTGTTATTGAGTTTACTTTGAACAGACCAATTTTCCCATCTTCGTTTTTAAAGGCAAATATTTTTCCTGCTTGAAGATTTTTTGCTTTTCGGTTACCGTCAGATGAACCATGTGTTGCAATTAATAAGCTATCGTTTGCTGCATTTAAAAAATCACTTTCTGAAATGCTGGCAAGTTTAAATCTGGTTGTTCTTCGGGTTGTCCAATTGGCTAAAGCACTTGGACCGGTATAAACTGATGCATCAATATTTGCTCCCGGTGAAGCAATGGTGTTTTCGTCAGTATCAATAAAATCATAATAATAACAAAGGTCAATTTTGCTTTGGTTTGAAAAAGCAGAATTTAAAGTGTGAACCGAATCTTCTGACAAAGAATAAAAATGACCAACAAAACTATTCTGAGCACCCATTTCAATATTTGCGTAATATTTAATATTTCCGAAAACTGATGCAGAATCTTTTGAAATATTCAAACTTATTTCAGATGATTTTCCATCCTTATCTCTAATAATGAAAATCCATTTTTCGAACTCCTTAATTCCTTTGGTAATGTTTCTTTCAAAATGAAGATTTGGGGTATTCATTCCCGAATCCAAATAAGTTTCAAGCACATCACTCTCAACTTTAATTATGAAATTCGTTAAATTAACATTTGGATTACTTGCTTTGACGCCAATCTTGAAATCTTTACCCAATTCAATAGTTGTGTCATTGAAAACAAAACCACTTTCAGTTATGAATTCGATAGTGGGAGGTGGGTAATCAGTCTTTTCTTTTTCACAAGCCCAAATGGCTGTTATCAAAAGAATAATAATTGGAAATAATTTCTTCATCTTCAAACGATATGTTAAACCATGCATAACGATAATCAAATAAAAAGCGATAATAATTACCGCTTTAAAAATTTATACTCTTTTAAATAATTTTTTGCCAATAATATATATTCCTGTTCCTAAAATCCCACCTAATAATCCAAACAAAAGGAAGGTGAAAATTGGAGTTGCAAAACCATGCTTTAGGAATGAGCTGTATGGGAATCCTGTTGTAAGTGTAGTGATTAACCTACTCATAGGAACCATTAAATAAGCTAAACCAGCTGCGATGGAAAGAAATAAATTTCTGTATTTATTATTTTTTATAAAATTGTAAGCTAAATCGATAAAGAAACATGGTAACATATAGTTAAAACCCATCATTGGGTCTTTGAATCCAAGAACTGGAAACAAAAGGAATATACCAATTCCAAGAGCTGAAATGCTGGAAGCCCATTTGATTTTTGAGCTTAGTCGGGCAGCAAGAATTATTGCCATAAATTCAATACCATGATGACCTGGAATATTCAATGGAGTTCGCAATCTTGCGTGAAGTACAATTGCTAAAACACCAGCTCCAATAAGGAGTAATATTTCCAAAATACCGGCAATAGAAAGATTAGTTAGATACTTTCTTGACAAAGTCTTTTGCTGCACATTTCCATTCATAACTATTATTGTTTATTATTTTTTCAACTAATAAAACTGACTTATTATCTCGTAGAATAGGTCTTGCCCATTCGTTTAAATATACTTTTTCTTTTTTGCCAACAGCCTCTTTTCCTATTGATTCAACTAAATCAATTCCTGTTTGCTCAATTAATTCTTCAACAGTCTCAATTCCTTTTTCAATGTCACGAAGATTTTTCTTTGAGTTCAACCAAATAAACCTTCCATCGTTTCCTCCTGCTCTTAATCCAACTGCCGCCAAAGCACCAATTATTCCACATTTTGTTCCTGTCAATCCTTCAAGAAAGATCTCGTTTCTTTCTGCTTTTTCTATTGCATCATCCATTTTTAAAACTATGGATTTTGCATCATTTCCCCATTTGATTATTTCATCAGAAACTTTATCTGTCTCAACTATGCAAAGTCCTACATCCGACCCAATTGCTCCAACTTTTAGCATGAAATCACGACAAAAACTCTTAATCTCATTAATATTATTTGTCGTTACATCAAGGCAAGCCGAACTGTTTTGAGAAGTATAAGGAATATCAGGATGAACAAACAATTGATGTCTTGTAATTCCATGAACCTGTCCAAGATTTTCAGCTTCAATTGCAGCAGCCAATTGTCTTGAATTGTATCCTGTTCCTCTACTTTCTTTGTTGTCAGTATCGTCTATGCCAATCAGTAATCTCATACTCAAATTTGGGTTGGCAAAAATATTATTTTAATAAATAAAGAACGTAATTATTTTTAAATTTTATTTTTCAAAATTGCCACAGATTCCCAGATTATAAAATTAATCTTTTCGTAACTAACGAATCTGTTCCGAAGTTGACAACTAATCCTAAAGGACATTTTGATAATCCAAGATAATTTAGCACCCAACGATAATGATTGTCAACTAGTCCCTTTTGAGCTTTAACTTCTAATATAATTTTATCAAACACCACAAAATCAGCAAAAAAATAATGAGGTAGAATTACTCCTTTATACTCAACTTCATATTTTTTCTCACGTTCATAAGGAATATTTTGCATATTAAACTCTAACTCTATTGCATCTTTATAAACTATTTCCAATAAACCCTTTCCCAAAACTTGATGAATTTCCATACAAATACCAATAATCTGGTAGGTTTCATTTTGAAATGGATATTTCTCTTCAGAGTATTTCATCCTTTTATTTAAGAATCTGTGTTATAATTATCCTTTATTTTAATCTGTGTAATCTGTGCAATTTTATTATATTTTTTAAATCTGTGAATCTGTGGCAAATTTATTCTATTTTTTCTATCTGTGAATCTGTGGCAAATTTATTTTATTTGATTTTTTCATTGAATTCAACACAAGCATCAGCAATTGCTGTATCCATTTTTTTATGCAATGCATCATAGGCTTCTAAAAGATTCTTTGCTTTGTCAGTAAGTAATGATTTTCCGCCGTCTTTACCGCCACGATGTTTTTCAGTTAATTCATAACCAAGCAAATTTTCAGCCTTTTTAATATCTCCCCAAGCTTTTCTATAACTCATTCCAAGATGTTCGGAAGCAGCTTTTAAAGAACCTTTTTCTTCAATTGCACGAAGTAATTTGTGCTTTCCTTCTCCAAGAATACCCTCACCTGAAACTGCAGACAACCACAATTTATACCTTAAAAATACGTCATTTCTTGAACTTTTTGGAGGCTTCATCTTTTATTATTTATTAATTCGATATGCGTTATAATTCATATCGCTTGCAAATGTAAAAAAAGATATTATGATTCAATTTTTTTGTGAATACTTTTTTAGAAAAAAATAAATTTACAAAACTCAGAAAGGCACAAATACCTAAACTAAAAAAATTTATTTACTGTTTAAACAATAACTATTTTGGATATTTCCCAAATAACTTTTTCAGATAAGCATGGAAAGCATGTATTCCTTTTTGATTTACAAACATCATTATACATTCTTTTTGTACAAATTTCAGTCGATTTTGTTTTGTATACTCAATAGCTTCATCGTTTTGCGAACCTTGTTGCATCCAAACATATTTTATTCCTTTGTCATAAATATCTTTGAGAATTTTAACAGTAATCTCAGGTTTAGTATTTATTACAACTGCAGAAACTTCATCTGGTAATGATTTAATATTGTTATAACATTTTTTATCATCATAAGTTTCCATTTTGGGATTTACAGGAAATACATTAAAATTTTGTTTTTTTAGTTCTTTATAAATTGTATTTCCAAATTTTTGTTTTGTTGATGAAACTCCTGCAACAGCAATATTTTTCTGCTTAAGGAATTCGTGAATTGTTTTGATTGATGTCATGGGTTTGTATGAATTGGGTTAATATTTTTTAAATAAGGAAATTTTAGTATTTGTCATTTAATAACTATTCAAAGAGCTGTCTATTAATTTACAATATTGTTTAAGTGTGGCTTCTAAAATGAAAGAAAATCCATGTTCTTTTTGTGTTTTATCTATCCAGTCTATAAGTTTGTTGCATTTCACTTTTAAAGTAATGTTTTATATCTCTAGCATTTCCTAAAAGAGCTAAATTGCAGTTTGTTATAAAATACCTTGTTAATGTAATTTCATCAGAAATTTTATTGGTAGTTGTGTTGTAAATGCTTACTTGGTGAGATGAAGTCCCACCAGAAATTGATTTTACATGAAAATTTACATTCCTCAGTAGTTTAAGAAAATGAAATAATGGGTAATTAGTCTTTTCTATAGCAATATTCCTTAACTCAAGTTGAGTATGATCTTTAAGAATTTCATTAAGTGAAGAGAAGTCATTTAGAAAAGCACGAACTGATGCATGTTCAGCAAAGTAAGGATAACTTTCATCTGACTTTGTTCCAATAAATTGCATACAACCATAAATTCTTTCAGATATATCACCAAGATTGCCAAGCCTTGGAAATTCTTTAAAGGGATTGTACCATAATAAACTATGGAACTGTTCGATAATAGGAAATTTGTTTAGGTCTAGTTTCGTCATATATTCATTGTCAAGCTTGTAATTTAAAACCATTAATGGTTCATAACAACAATATTTTAGCTTTATGTTTTCTTTC
>Ga0075123_10001198_pt1 | contig 13210 bp, 10 predicted proteins | sample AntAceMetag02UKX_FD_69808 | JGI IMG/M metagenome (GOLD analysis project Ga0075123, IMG submission 69808) | Saline lake microbial communities from Ace Lake, Antarctica - Antarctic Ace Lake Metagenome 02UKX | ecosystem: Environmental > Aquatic > Non-marine Saline and Alkaline > Saline | place... | reverse complement strand
TCGTGCCGACGGCGGGGCGCCTGAAGCAGAAGCAGCCGGCGCCGAGTCAAGTGAGCCTAAGGAAGCTGCCGTTAGCGTAGCGAAAGAACCTGAGGCGGCGCCTGCAGCAGCCGAGCAAGCTCCCAGCCAGGCGGAACCACCGGAGGGGGATAAGATCGGCGGCTCCGGCGCGGCGGAAGGTGAACCGGGCAAGGCCCAGCAGCCAACCACATAGTTTTCTGCATTTGTCTTTTTTGCGGCCGAGCAAAGTGTATAGTCGGTCGCATCGAGCGATATTAAAATAACCTGTGAAAGACAGGGAGTGATTAGGAGCGTTTTAAGATGGCGGAAATTTCGGCTTCAATGGTGATGAAACTTCGGAAGATGAGCGGTCAGGGAATGATGGACTGCAAGAGAGCGCTGCAGGAGGCCGGCGGTGATGTTGACGAGGCGATGGGTATCCTTCGCAAGAAGGGTCTTGCGACGATGGCCAAGCGCGCCGGTCGCGAGACTTCGGAGGGACTTGTGGTCTGTAAGAAAAACGCCGACGGCAGGACGGCCGGTCTGGTGTCGCTTTGCTGCGAGACGGATTTTGTCGCCAAGAGCGATGCTTTTATAGCGACGGCTGAGAAGCTTGGCGAGTGTTCGCTGATTTGTGAGGCGCAGGAGGGGGGCGAGAATATTCTCGCGACCAAGCTCGACGGCGAAACGTTTGCCGAGATTTTGAATGAGACGGTGAGCAAGACCGGTGAGAAGACCGAGGTCGGCGATTTTGTCCGGTATGAATTAGCGGGTTCGGGATTGATCAGTACGTACATCCACTTCAATAATAAGGTGGGTACTATGGTTGAGATCGAGGCCAGCAGCGATGAGGTCGCAGCTAATGCTTCGGTTCATCAGGCGGCGAACGATGTGGCGATGCACGTAACGGCGACCAAGCCAATGGGATTGGATAAGGATAGTATCAGCGCCGACGTGGTCGCGGGTGAGAGGGTGATTTTTGTCGAGCAGGCCAAGGGTAAGCCGGAACATATTATCGATAAGATTGTCGAAGGCAAGATGAAGAAGTTTTACGCCGAAAACTGCCTTGTGGATCAGCCTTTTGTTAAGGACGACAGCAAGACCGTCGGTGAGGTTATAGCCGAGGCGGGCAAGGCGGCCGGTGGCGAGGCTAAGATTAAGAGATTCGTGCGACTGGAAGTCGGGTGAGTTATTGTATCTGGCCGCAAGGGCCCAAGGGCGTAAACCGTCGGCGGGAGAAAGATGGACCGCGAGATACGGATAGATGGCAAAAAGCAAATACAAGCGTGTGCTGCTGAAACTTTCGGGTGAGAGTTTTTGTAAGCGTGGTCAGTTCGGAATCGACGGGGAGGCGCTCGGGTCTATTGCACAGAGGATCGCGGAGCTTTGCAAGCTTGGTCCGGAGGTTGCGGTTGTTGTGGGGGCGGGCAATTTTATTCGCGGCGAGCATTTCTCGAAGAGCAGTCATATACCGCGCAACACGGCCGATTACATGGGGATGCTTTCGACGATTATCAATGCGTGTGCGCTTCAGGAGACTTTAGAGAAGCTGGGTCAGCCGACGCGGGTGCTCAGCGCGATCGAGGTTCCGGCGATGTGCGAGCGTTTTATTCGTCGGCGTGCGCTGCGGCATCTGGAGCGAGGCAGGGTTGCTATTTTAGCGGGCGGCACGGGCAATCCGTTTTTTACGACCGATACTTGTGCGGCGCTGCGGGCGTCGGAGCTGGATGTTGATTTGTTAGTGAAGGCGACGAAGGTCGAGGGGGTTTACAGCGCGGATCCGGAGAAGAATCCCGATGCGGAATTGTTCGAGAAGATGTCTTACAACGACGTGTTCAGCAAGGACCTTCGGGTGATGGACCATTCGGCGATAAGCCTTTGCAAGGACAATAAGATCCCGATAGTGGTTTTGAATATTTTTGAAGAAGGTAATATTACCAAGGCCTTGTGCGGCGAGGCGGTGGGGACAATGATTTGTTAAGGCTTGGAGGTTTGTATGCCGGTGAAGGAAATAGTCGACGAGCATGAGGATAAGATGAGCAAGGCAACCGAGGTGCTGCGTGACGAGTTGAAGGCGGTTCGCACGGGCAGGGCTTCGACTGGGTTGGTAGAGCACATCCGGGCCGATTATTACGGTACTCCAACGCCACTGAAGCAGATGGCGACTTTGGCGACGCCGCAGGCGGATATGATTGTGATTAAACCTTTCGATCCCGGTTCTGTTAAGGAGATTGAGAAGGCGATCAAGAACAGCGATCTGAGTATTGCGCCGATTATCGACGGTAAGTTGCTAAGGCTTAATATTCCGGCGCTTAGCGAGGAGAGGCGGACGCAGCTTGTCGGCCAGGCAAAACAGATGGGGGAAGGGGCGAAGGTTAGCGTTCGCAATATTCGCAGGGACGGGAACAAGCAGTTGGAGAAAGAGCAGAAAGATAAAGTCATTACCGAAGACGATCTGGCGAACGGCAAGAAACAGATCGACGAGGCCACGAAGGAATACACCGACGAGGTCGACAAGATGATCCAGGCCAAGGCCGATGAGATACTCCTGGATTGATTATCGATTATTGATTAACTGCGGAAGCAACCATCTCACTGATTCGGTGGGAATTTTTTAAAAAATTGGGGGATTTGGGGGGGAATTTTGGGTGAATTTTGGGGGGAATGTTTGTTTTTGGCTCAATACTGACGATTTAGCGCGCACAAACGCGCAAGTTTGGTGAAAAAGGGGGTAAAAACGCGCAGGAAAGTGACGGAAAAGTACGTTTTGGGACGGAAAAGATACAAAAAGTGACGGGTTTTGGACAAAATAGAAAATGGAACTTGCGCGTTTGTGCGCGCCAAGGGCGCGTATCTCGTGAAGCGTATTTCGTATTGCTATTCTTGCTGGAGACGTCGGAGGGCGGCGGGCAAAGTCACTTTGTTGTTGAGGAGATCATTGCTGGTTTGTGCCTTCTCCTCGGGGCAGTTTTGCCCGCCATTTCTCGGCCTGCTGCGGTTTGCCCCAGGCGTCATAGATCCCAATCAGGTTTTCAAGAGTCTGCACTGTAATCGGATGTTTGTCACCGAGTATTTTTCGCCTGAGTTCCAGTAACTCAAGCAACAGCGGCTCTGCTTTGCTATAACGTCCCTGATCCTGATACAATCCAGCCAGTTGTTCCATGGAGCCTTGCGTGTGTGGATGTTTCTCGCCCAGGGCGCGACGCTGGAGATTCAACGTTTTGACCTGCATCGGCTCCGCTTCGTCGTATCGTCCCTGCGCTCCGTACAGCCCAATCAGGCAGTAAATGTATTCGAGTGTAGAAGGGTGTTCCTCACCAAGAGAGCGACGTGCGATTTCCACCGTCTTGAGAAGGAGCGGCTCCGCTTCGTCGTAACGTTCCTGAGCCATATACAATCCAGCCAGTTGGCTCATGGTGCCCAGCGTCCACTCATGCTCTTCGGGCAGGGCGCGACGGTGGAGTTCCAATGCCTTGAGAAGGAGTGGCTCGACCTGGTCATGCTGTCCTCGGATTGCGTACAGGGTCGCACGGGACCTTATAAAACAGGCCGTCAAGGAATGTTCCTCACCAAGGGCACGGCGCGCATTCTCCAGGCCCATGATGACGAACTGTTCCATCTTGTCGAACTGCTGCTGCATTTCGTACAGCCCGACCAGATGGCCCATAACACCTATCGTAGTGATATGGCCTGGGCCAAGCTGCTCTTTACGGATCTGGTAGGAGCGTTTCAAGTGCAACTCGGCGGGCTCATACTCACCGACGGTGCGGTAATTGAATCCCAACTCCTCACGTATCGAAGCCTCGATGAGTGGGTCCGACTCGAACATACCATCGAGGTGCTTCGATGCGGTGTCGAGAAGCGTCAGGACCGTCACCTCTTGAGTTTTGGTCCCAGCGTAGGCATTTGCAGCCTTCAGAACTCCGTTGAACAGATACTCGCTGACAGCCTCGGAAATCTTTGTCTGTTTCTGGGCTTCTTTGCGGGCTGTTTCTGCGCGGAAATACAATGTTGTGCTGACGGCGAGGCCGATTAGGACGGCTGCCGCTACAATTACGGCCGCGGCTACCGGGATGCGGTGCTTGCGCATGAATTTCTTGAAGCGGTATGTCGCGGACTCGGGGCCGGCGATGAGGGGGGCGCCGTTCAGGTAGTTGTGGATGTCGTCGGCGAACTCGGAGGCTGACCGGTAGCGGTGTGCGCGTTCCTTGCGTATGGCCTTTAGCGGGATCCATTCGAGTTCCTTCTGGAGGCGTTTGGCCAATATTGCGGGCCTGGTGCGGCGGTTTTGCGCGATCTTCTCGGCTCTTTCGCCCAGGCTCAATAGTTGCGCACCTGGACGGGGCGGGTCCTGCTCTCGAATAATCCTTTGAATCTCGTTGAAGGCCGCCCTTTGAAGTGTCTTTCTGTCAAATGGCAGGACGCCGGTCAATAGTTCATAAAGCAGCACGCCCAGCGAATAGATGTCGGTGCGGATGTCGATATCCTGAGCCGCCATCTGGGCCTGCTCCGGGCTCATGTATTCCGGGGTGCCTATGAGCTGGCCTTGCTCAGTAAATAGTGTATGCTGGGTCAGTGGCCGGCTGACTGCTTTGGCTACGCCGAAATCGATAACCTTTGGAATCGCGTGCTCATTCTCGACGGAAACAAGGATATTCGAAGGCTTGATATCGCGGTGGATGATCCCCTTCTGATGTGCATAGCCGATAGCATTACAGACCTGCAGAAAAAGTTTAAGCCGATCATCGATGCTGAGCTTTTCGCGGTCACAATGGTCCGTGACAGGTATACCCTTGACATATTCCATCACGAAGTAGGACCGGCCTCTCTCAGTCATGCCGGCGTCAAAGACCCGTGCAATGTTGGGATGATCCAACAGGGCCAACGCCTGCTGTTCGGCCTCGAAGCGAGCGATAACCTGTTTGGAATCCATCCCCAGTTTTATTACCTTGAGTGCAACCTTTCGTTCTATGGGCTTTTTCTGCTCGGCTAAGTAAACTATACCCATACCGCCTTCGCCCAAAGTTTTAATGATCTGGTAGCCTGGAATCTTTGGCGGCGGAACCGAAAAGGCTGTTGCTTCCTCCGGAGTCAGGCGAGTTACCCCGGGCAGCTTATTGTTTTCTACGGGATTGTCTTTTTTATTTTCTGTCATTTCTTTTGTTGTTTTTGCCGGCAGACGTCCCGAGCCCTGGAGAAGAGCGTCTTAAGCCCAGGTGTCAGCCAGTCTTTTTCCGTAAACACCGCAAACGAATCCTCAAGAGTTGCGTAAGAAGAAGATGATACATTCCGGCCGTGATAGACTATGGCGCTTGCAATAGCAGCATGATATATTGTCACCGCAACGGTATGTTCATCCCCTGAATCCAAAGTCAGCGATAATTTCTTGCTATAGATTTTAATTGCCTTGAGCAGACTGATATCAGTTTCGCTGTTTAACAATAAATCACTGAGTGACTTGCCGGAAAACGAATCCATGCCATAGCCCATTTTTCCGATTATGACTAAAAGTGAATCAAGGAGAGATGAATTCCTGGACACTGAAGTTACAAACTGATTTTGCAGCATCTCGGCAACAGTTTCGCTGTCGCTGATTTCATCAAGGAAATTAGCCTCATCGACAGCTATAGACAAAAGCTCTTTGAGCTGGTGCAATTTCAGGCCAAATGTAGATTTCTTATCCATTCATCAATTCCAAAAACCTTCCAAACAATGACTCTTAAAGGATTCGAAGCCATCTACCCTACTAAATACGCAGGTTTTTTTTCATCTTGCGCAGTTTTTTGCAAAAAATTCCATAATTTCCCGCAATTCGTCGTTAGTGTCTTCATCTGATGATACAGATTCTCGCAGATATTGTCTTAGAATGGTCTGGAAACGCCTTTTTACAGACACGATCATATTAGACGCCTGCTGGTTGTTTTCGATATTATATCGACCGCATATTCTCTCCAGAGACGGAGATTCCGTGTTTTCCATTATTGGCTGAACAACTCTTTCAGAAAAGACCCGCCAGTGTACGTCCATCTGATTTGCCAGGCATTGGGCCTCTAATTCGGTAAGTATCCTGTCAAGCATCGCCGATATCCAGGCGTAGTTGAAATAATCGGTTTTGCTTAAACCATCGAAGTGCTGCGGAAACTGGGCCGGGTCAATATGCTTTAATGAAACAAGATTCTCTGGAGAAATGCGTTTTTTGGCGTTTTGCCTGCGGTATTGGCTTTTTAAAAACTGTTCCAGTGCGAACAAAAGAAATGTCCGGAAATGCCCCTTTGCCTTGTCAGCCTGCTGAATGAGCTTTCGGCCTATTACGACTTCATGGAAAAAGCCCTGGGTAAGGTCTTTGGCCTGTTCGTTGCTGTATCTCTTGTGACGCAGATAGCAGTAGACCGGCTTCCAGTATTTGCTCAGCAGATCGCCTATCAAGTCGCGTCTGTCAGGGATACCCGCCGACTGAAGCCTGCCGATCTCCGTCCAGGGAGTACGGTCAAATTCGCCTGCGCCCCCTCCCATTCTTGTCTGGTCGCTAATATCCATACAATTTCCTCGCTTTTGACCACGATATACAGGTTCGCTCATGGCAAAACAATCGCAAGTTAGTCGATGATGTCCCCGCTGTCAAGGCATAAGGTCATACAAAAGAACGATTTACCTCTCGCAAACAACTTTTTTGCACAAAAATCAATATTTTTTTGAGAATCTGCGCAAGATCGCAAAATTTCTGCGAATTAAGTAGTGGAAACACAGAATTCAACTTTTTTGAAAGGAGCAGAAACAAGAAAGAGAGAGAACAAAAACGTTTAAGCCCGGTCGGCCAGAGGTGGTCTTTGGCTTTTATGGGTTCCTGATATGCCAAAATGGCAGAAGGAGAAAGAAAATGAAAAGGTGTGGTTTTACAGGCAGTTGTTTTATTGTGGTGCTACTTATGTCAACAGCCTCTGTCCTAGGAGTTGTCCTTGTTCATCAGCCGGGTTCAGAGGGAAAAGACTCGTATGTAGATAGTAGAATCAATGCTGTGGATGAGAATTATGGAACATCGACTCATATAAACATCGGCCATAACGATTCAAGCACGAGTAATATTATACGAGCGTTAATCCAATTTGATTTGAGCGGTCTTCCCGCGGACAATATCAGTTCAGTCAAGTTGAAACTTTATAAATATGGTGGGCTCGGAACTCTGGCAAATTGCGATGTTCATCGTATTTTGGATCCATGGGATGAAGATACTGTAACCTGGAACACCCGTCCAAGTTATAATACAACACGGGCAGCCCGCACGGATGTAGATACATCCGTTGGATGGTTTGAATGGGACATTACCTCGCTCTATTTGGATTGGAAGGCGGGGACAGTTAGCAATTATGGAGTTTGTCTGTTAGCCTATCCCGTTAACGGCGAAGGTTTCAACTTTTGGTCGTCGGATTACGAAGCGGAACCTTGGCTCCGGCCAATTCTGGAGATTACATGTGTGTTTCCCGGTAACGGTACCCAAGAGGATCCCCATGAAGTATCTACTCCTGAACAACTCAATGTGATAGGCTTGAATACGAATCTGCTGGACAAACACTTTGTTTTGACCGCAGATATAGATTTGTCCGCATATACCGGTTCAACATTTAATATCATCGGCAATGACAGCAATGCATTTACCGGCGTTTTTGACGGTAATGGACATACCATCAGTAACTTCACGTATTCCTCCACGGGAACAGACTATATAGGTTTGTTTGGTTACATCGACCCAAACGGTGAGGTTTACGACGTTAGGCTTATTGATCCAAATGTCGACGCCAACACGGGAGATTATGTCGGCTCCCTGGCGGGACGCAACGATGGTGTTATTGAACTATGCTCTGTGAGCGGCATTGTCTCGGGAAATGTCGACGTAGGAGTACTCGCCGGAACCAATACCGGAACGATTCTGAACTGTTATACGGGCAGCAGTGTTTCAGGCAATGACAATGTAGGCGGCCTGGCCGGATATAATTCAGGCGAAGTCGAGAACTGCTACTCCACCGCAACACCCCCGGACGCGGCCGTGAGCATCATTCCGACAAAGATGTACTGGACTGAGACGTGGACAATCAAGATCCAGCGGGCCAACCTTGACGGAAACGATGTCGAGGACCTGGTGACAACGGGATTGAGCTACCCTAGCGACATTGCCATCGACTCGGTGGCAGGTAAGATGTACTGGGTAGATTATGGTATAAACAAGATCCAGCGAGCCAACCTCGACGGCACAGTTATCGAAGATTTGGTGACATCGGGATTAGATACCCCTAGAGGTATTGCTCTTGATGTAGCAGCAGGCAAGATGTACTGGACTGATCCTGGCACGGACAAGATCCAGCGAGCCAACCTCGATGGCACAGGTGTCGAGGATTTGGTGACATCGGGGTTAGATTACCCTAGGGGTATTGCACTCGATGTGACAGCAAGTAAGATGTACTGGACAGATGAGGGCGCTGACAAGATCCAGCGGGCCAACCTCGACGGCACAGGTGTCGAGGACTTGGTGACAACGGGATTAGACGGACCTGACGGCATTGCCCTGGACACCGCAGCTGGCAAAATGTACTGGATTGATTGGGGCACTGACAAGATCCAGCGGGCCAATCTGGACGGCAGTAATATCGAGGACCTGGTGACAACGGGATTGGACGTGCCTGTTGACATTGCCTTGGATACCACGAACGGTAAGATGTACTGGACAGATCTCCTTGCTAACAAGATCCAGCGGGCCAACCTCGACGGCACAGACGCTGAGGATCTCGTGACACTGGGATCAAATCGTCCTAAGGGCATTGACCTAGGCACTTCCGCTGTCAGCACTAATATTGGCGGGTTGATTGGATTCGATGATGCCGGGAAATATAGCGGTTGTTTCTGGGATACGGATACGTCGGACGCCGCTACCAGCGCGGGCGGCAGTGGGAAAACGACGGCTCAGATGAAGACGGTAAGTACGTTTTTTGATGCTGGGTGGGATTTAATATCTGTTTGGAATATTGAGGAAGATCAGACATATCCGCTCCTAAGAAAATACTCGGCGGTTGATACGAATTACGACAACATGACAGATCTTCTCGATTTCGCCGCCTTTGCCAATAGCTGGCTTGAAGGCGTTGAATAGTTATTCATTGCGAACTCCGATTTTAAAAAGGGCTGTGATTCACACCCTCACAGCCCTTTATTAGTGGCTGGGAGGGGGATTGAGGGGGCGGGGGTTTTAATTGATTATCGATGATTGATTATTGATAATTGGGGGGGGGAAAATAGTGTATAGCGGGTAGCGTAGCGTGGAGCGATTTTTTTAGACGGTTCGGATTTTTGTTATTATGCTGAATATTGCCCAGATCATTCCTGCTCCCAATGATGCGGCTCTTAGAATCAGCAGCAGGGGCGAAAAGAGGCCGACAGTTTTATCTCGTTTTAGTGCGAAAAGTGTGAAGGGTACGGCTGTTATGAGGAATGCTGCGAGGCTACATATCAAAGGAAGTTTCATGGGCGGCCACAGCGCGGTCAGGACCGCCAAAAGAACAGACAGGTACAAAAACAGTATCTGGAGCTTTAGCGTCTGGGGAGTGTAAGTGTCTTTTACCATTTTGCCGGGGAATTTTTTATAGACGACCATCCGCCAGTAACCCCTTGAAAATTTAAGCCGGGCATAGCGGGGGATCGAATCCGGATGATTGAGGTGGGCTACGATAGCTTTGGGATTGAAAACCATTTTGTAATTGAGCTGGGACATGCGGTACGAAAGCTCGGTGTCCTCGTTGTTGGCTACGGGAAAGGATGTGTCGAATCCTCCCATTTTCACAAAGATGTCCCTGCGAAAGCCGGCGGAATAGGTATCGATCATATCCACCGATTCGACCTTGGTGAGCATCTCGAAGCGTTCCTCGAATTCAATCTGAGAGAACCTCGCAGTGATAGTCTTTTGCGAAGTCCTGTAGGCTCCTTTGACTGCCACCACTTCGGTATCTTCGAAGGAACTGACCATCTCGCGAACCCAGTTGGTATCGGGCACGCAGTCTGCATCTGTAAAGAGGACAATCTCTCCCGTTGCCTCCTTGACGCCCCTGTTCCTTGCTGTGGCAGGGCCCTGATTCTCCTGGTGGATGTAGCTGACAAGATAACACTTGATAATGTCGGGGGTGGTGTCTGTCGAACCGTCGTCGACGACGATTACTTCAAGGGAATCGGCAGGGTAGGATTGGTCGGCCAGCGCATCGAGAGTCCGGCTTATGGTTTTTTCGCTGTTGTAGGCGGGGATAATGACTGAGACCATCATAAAACGAGCATCTCCTATGCTTTGGTTTCGGCGCTGTCGATATCTGAGCCTTTGAACAGATACTTGAAGAATGTCCTTGCGGCCTTGAGGGTTCGGCCGATTTCGCGGGGATGGACAATCATTTGCCTGAGTTTATATAGTATGTATCCCGGCCTTAAATAAAATTCGCGGCGGGCGTCATCGCAGAAGCGGACCAGTTCTTCGGAGGTCAACTCTTCGGTGCTTATGACGGTATTGTGAAGTCCCTCGGGGGTTATCCATTTTGAGAAGTCATCTGTCTTAATCAACTGCCTTTGTTTGTACCAGTCATACGCCTCTGTTCCCGGGTAGACCATCACGGGGTAGAACTGCACGGTATCTGGCTTGAGCTTTTTGGCAAGTTCGAGCGTTTCTTTCAGTGTCTCGGCGGTGTCACCGGGTAGACCGGCCATGAAGCAGCCGTGTATCAAGATGCCGGCTTTTCTCGCGTCGGACATGAACTGCTCGGTCTGCTGGAGTTTGATCTTCTTTTTCATATTGTCGAGAATCTTCTGGCTTCCGCTCTCGAATCCGACGCAGAGCGAGCGACAGCCGGCCTTTTTCATTATCCGCATCGTTTCGCAATCCATACCCACGCGGGAGTTGGCGGTCCAGGAAATCCTGAGCCCTTTGCTCAATATGAGTTCGGACAGTTCCCTGCATCTTTTCTTATTGACGGTCAGGGTGTCATCTTCAAAAAAGACAGATTTGGCCTGTGGGAAGTTCTGCACAATATATTCCATCTCCTCGACCACTTTTTCAACGCTGCGCAGTCGAAAGCTCCTGCCCGTCAGGGTTTGGGGATAGACGCAGAAGGTGCATGGGAAAGGACAGCCCCGGCTTGTGATGATAGTCACCATGGGGTAGAGGGCGTTGGGATTGAAGTAATTTTCAATCTTCAGGAATTTCTTGTAGACGCTGCTGACGAAAGGCAGTTCGTCAAGATCTTCTACAAAGCCCCTGGTGTCATTGTGAATGACGCGGCCGTCCCTTATGAAGCTTATGCCCGCAACATCCTTTATGTCGGCCTTATTCTCCAGTGTTTTCGCCAGGTCAACCAGCGTATAGTCGTATTCGTACCGCGTAACCGCATCCACCCTGGCGTCGATGTTGAGGCATTCTTCCGGGAGAGCGGATACATGCGTTCCCACTAAGACGACGAAGGCGTCGGCAAACTTATCTTTCATCCTGCCAGCAACGTCCACATCGTTATAAATGCTCGGGGTACTTGTATCGAGGACGATAAGCTCAGGGTCCAGTTTGGCGGCTCTTTGCAGACAATAGTCCAGGTCGTAGCCATCGGCGGGAGCGTCGATCAGGTCGATTTGGTGGCCCTGCTTTTCCATGATACCGGCGGCGTAGGCGAGCCACATGGGAAAATACAACGTCCCGCTCTTGGTGACTGCGGGGCTGCGCTGCGGGCGGGAGAAATTCGGTAAAAACGGCGGGTTGAGAAACAGTACCTTCATATTCTATCAACTTTCCTTCTGCACGGCATTTATTATGCGCATTAGCGAATTAACGGACAATCGTGTTTTGGAGCCGACGGCTGAGTTACATCTTTATTAGTATCTTACCGTCGGTTCTCTTAGTGGAAACACTAAAGGCTTGCAGGATTTTGTCAAATGAATATTTCGAGGTAATCATTTTTTTCAAATCAATCTTGCCGCAGGCCAGCAATTTTATTATGTAGGGGAAAATTCCGCTGCCGGAATGTCCTCTTGCCCCGATGATCTTGCTTGCTCCCGAAACCAGGGCGTCGAGATACATCGGGGTCTTGGTAGCGGCCCGTCCGAGATAGATAATCTTGCCGTTGACTGACAGGGATTTTTCCATCTCCGGAATAGTCGCAGGGGCTGCGCCGGCGGCCTCGACATGAATCTCGGCGCCGCGTCCGTTGGTGAGCTCCATTATCTTATCGCTCGGGCTGTACCCGTTCATACCACTTACGTTAAAGACAAAGTCAGCGCCCATCTGTCTCGATATCTCGAGCCTCTCATCGACCACATCGAAAGCGATTATCTTGCTTGCGCCGGCGACCTTAGCCAAAGCAATAGCTCCGAGCCCTATAGGGCCTGCGCCGAAGACGACCACTGAAGAGCCGGGATTGAATCCTCCGCCGCTAATGAACATACCGTTGTAAGCACAACCGACAGGTTCGATCAGCGCTCCAATATCGAATATATCTTCTTCCGGATAAGCGTTGGCCAACTCGTCTATGTGCCAGCAGAGCCTTGCGTTTACGGCGACGTGTTTGGCAAAAGCGCCGTTTGCGCTGAGGCCTATCAACTCCACATTTCTGCATTGATTTGGAAAGCCGCTTCTGCACTCGTGGCACATCCCGCACCACATCACGCTCTCTACCGCAACTTTGTCGCCGGCCTTGAGCGTACTGACATTGCTGCCGATCTTTTCCACCACACCTGCGAACTCATGGCCTATAACGCACGGCAGTTTGGCAAGCCCCGAGAAGATTATGTATCCGTCTTTGTCTGTCTCGTAAAGATGGGTGTCGCTGCCGCAGATGCCGCAGGAGACGACTCGAACCAGCACCTCATCGTCCTTTATATTCGGTGTAGGCACATCCTTGATTTCAAACCGCGGGTTGCGCCAGACATGGCTACCGACCAGCGCTCTCTTGCTGTTGTTCTCGCTTTCGCTCAGCGCATAATCTTTTTTCGGATCCCAGTCAGCGTTTACAACCAATGCCTTCATACACACCCCATATACCGAATTTGCTCAATCCGGCACTTTCAATTGTTAAAAACAAACTTGAGTCCACTCTAAAAAGGTAGGCTTTGGAAAATAAAGAAAAATTGAGATTTCAGGTTATTTTGGCTTGATTTTAGAGGCATATATCATATAATGGCTTTTGATAAAAATACTCATTTT
>Ga0075123_10001197_pt1 | contig 13212 bp, 3 predicted proteins | sample AntAceMetag02UKX_FD_69808 | JGI IMG/M metagenome (GOLD analysis project Ga0075123, IMG submission 69808) | Saline lake microbial communities from Ace Lake, Antarctica - Antarctic Ace Lake Metagenome 02UKX | ecosystem: Environmental > Aquatic > Non-marine Saline and Alkaline > Saline | place... | reverse complement strand
TCCTATTTTAAATGGCAGGCTGAAAAAAACAGCCAAATTGACAGACTCATTCGGGTGCTGATTGGAGATGTACGCCTCTACTGCATTTTTTGGGTTAAAGTACAGGCACAAGATAATGAACCGCTGAATTATAGTTGGTATAGAGATAATAAATTGATTCCAAATGAAACCCGCAATAAATTAAATTTTATTCCGGCTTCAAATTTCACGGATTTGACCACAATAACTGTCCGCGTATCTGACACTGAATATTATGATGAGCATAGCTGGAGGGTGGAAGTCGAACAGTTTTCTGGTAATCCAAGGATCAGGATAACAAGTTATAATTTTTTCCCTTATAATGAAGAAATGACTCTGGAATGGACGGAACCAGTACCTATCAACGCCTATCTCGAATTTGGATTAATGCCCGGAAATTATACCGCATCAATTCAAGAAGTAGCAGAAGAAAATAAAGTTACTTTTATTCCCGAATTTGCTGGGATGGAAATAGGATTAAATTATTGCCGTATTTCGGATGGTAACCTTTTTAGTGAACCCTTTGTTATTATTATTGAAAGTCCACAAGCGCCTCAAATGACCAATCCGATTGGAAATGTGAGAGATTTAACGCCGATATTTTCCTGGGATAATGTTCCCGGGGTGCCGTATTATGTTATTGTTGTTTCTGATCAAGAAATCATAATTTCAGCAGATATTGAAAGCGGCGAGTTTATTGTTCAGGGCGCTAATCCTATCTGGTCTGTATTAACATCAGAGAACAGCGTGCCTTATGGTATGCCAGATCCCAGCGGTACGTTTACGAATCAACCGCCTCCCCTTTTTGCAGGAAATAATTATTGGTGGGTTGTTCTAAATTGTTACGGTGATTCTCCAGAATTAACATCTCCTGTTCAATCAGGAATTTCTAAATTTACAGTAGATGTTGAACCACCAGATTTAGTCCCGCCAGTTTTGCTTGCTCCTGAAAATGGAGATACATTATCCGAAAAAATTATTACTTTCAACTGGCAGGATGTTGAAAATGCTTCGACCTACAATTTTTATCCGTATAAAATAGAAGATCAGTTCGGTATTGAAACCGCTACCGCTATTTGGGAGAACACAATTGTAACAACAGAAAATACTCTCGATTATCAAGCAGGTCTTTTATTAAATGAAGGTAAATATCGCTGGAAAGTGGCTGCTGTAACAGAGAATGGTATGGAAGTACCCAGCGAATCGCGAGATTTTTACTATTCAGCACCGTCAGCAACAATTAGTATTCATACTTATGATAATAGAAATACTCCAAATTATGTAAATGATGATGTTAATCTGCCCCGGGTAAGAATACCCTATACAGCTCTTAATGGTGTTTACAGCTCATTTCCGTTGTCAACAGATTTATATGGGCGCAGGAGTGATTATCTAATTTCACCGGGAACGTTTCGTTTCGTTGTTGAAAAAGATGGTTATAATACGATCATTGATACTTTGACTTTTGAGCAAGATTCAAAAAACAGTATTACCTATCGTCTCAGTCCTGCAAAAAGTACAATCACAGGTAAAGTTATTGATTATTTGGGAGAGCCAATAAGTGATGCTAAAGTAGTAGCTCAACATACATTACATGAAGAGGTCAGGAAAACAACCACGACCAGCGCGCAGGGAGCTTTTGTTCTTTCTGTTATTGCAGGTCCATATCAGATATCAGTTAGTAAATCAAATTATCAGGATTCGGCGCCTGTTTCCATTTCAGTAGAAAGCAATGAAGTCAAGGAGTTAGCATCAGAAATTATATTAAGGCGTAATACCAATTATATTTCCGGGATAGTTAAAAATGCCTCAATGCAGCCTATTTTTGGTGCCAGAGTTCAGTTATTTTCTGCGTCGCTTCAATTTGAAAAAGTGACGGATGCTGATGGATTTTTTCAATTTGTTGTTCCTGATGGAACCTGGAATTTGCATGTTGAAAAACAGGGATTTATATCGCCGCCAAACCAGCAGATTTCTGTGTCAGGTGGACAAAATATCCAGGTCTCTCCTTCTCCAGTTCTCACACCAAATGCTGGGATTTTGTCGGGAATGGTTACTGATGGTACGAAAAGTCTTAAAGATGTTAATATCAAAGCGTTCCCAACTTCTGGTGAGCCTTATGAGACAAAAACTGATATTTATGGGAAGTTTAATATTAATGTTCAACCGGGGACCTATACATTACAGGCAAAAAAAGAAGGCTATACATTTACGCAATCTATTCAGGTTACATTAACTGCCGGTGAAACGAAATCTGGAATGGAGTTAACTCTTTCTCCCGTTCAAAGTAAAATAAAAGGAAAGGTCACTACTGATGGCTTTACCCCGATAAGCGGCGTTAAGGTATTCAATTCTGCTGTAAACGATGTTACATCGGATGATGGCGTTTATGAATTGGGGGTTGATTATGGGACTCATGTAATTCACGCTTTTAAAGAGGGCTATGTCAGCTCAGCACCTGAGACTGTTACCGTGGCGCCCACGCAAGTAGTAGATCAGGTCAACTTTATTTTGAATCCCAACGCAAGTATAATTAAAGGAAGAATTACATCCTCTGATGGTGGAGTTTATAATGCTCAAATAGATGCTTTTAATTCACAAACAATTTCAACAAATAGCGATGAGAATGGAAATTTTATCTTAAACGTGAAAGCAGAAAAATGGCTGTTAAGAGCATCAAAAGCAGGTTTTATTTCAGTTGAAAAAGATAGTATTTTGTTAGGGATCGGGCAAACTGTTTCCGGTGTAGATTTCAATTTAGAACAAAATCTAATGACACTACAAGGGATAATTCTTCATGCAGGTCAACCAATCAGAAATGCCACGATATCTCTGCCGGCAAAGAATTTGTCCACTACTTCCGGAAGCAATGGCGTTTTTATGCTTTCAGTAGAACAGGGCGAATACCAGTTGTTTCTAAGCAAACCTGGTTATCGAACTGTTAATATAAATTCAAGTGAGCTTTTAAGCAATCCAACCATTGATCTTGAAAAATTAATTAGTCAATTTACTGGAAAAGTAATAGATCAAAATGGAAACCCTGTTGCTGAAGTTCTTGTTAAGGCTGTGAGTATTATTGACTCATTCCAGGTTTTGTCGTATATCAACGGCGAATATCAGCTTGATGTAAATCCCGGAACTTATGAAATTACTGCTCAAAAAACAGGTTATAAAGAATTTGTTTTATCATCAGAGCAAGTAATTGGAACTGATGAAATTTTTGCTCTGCCGTATATTGTGCTTATTTTGGATAGAGGCAACATCGTTGGCTCAGTTTTTAGTGAGCAATCCGAGCTGCATCTGCCATTGGTGCGAATAATCGCCAGGGAAGTTTCAGGTTTTTCTGCTCAATCTCAGACTAATGATGCTGGATTATTTACATTTAATAACGAAAAGGGTGAACCAATTCTTTTGCCCGGAATTTACCAGGTTGCTGCTACAAAGCCTGAATTTCAACCGGACACACTTTTTGAAATTCAGGTAATTAGAAATGAAAAAGCGACGGTTGAAATTTATCTTAAAAAAAATACCGGAAGACTTGTGGGTAATGTTGTTTCAGAAGGTGCTCCTGTCCCGGATGCAACAATTTCTGCTAAATCTCTTCAGACAGGAGATTTTTTTAATACTATCAGCCGCTCAAACGGAACTTATGAGATCAAAGGTTTGCTACCAGGTTCTTATGAATTACAAGTAACATGTGCAGGATATACAAGTCCAGATCCAGAAATATATGACACAGATGGGGATTCAATACAGTTTTTGCTGATCAAGAATAATGGGAAAATATTTGGAAGCATTAAAGATGAAATTAATTTACAGCCCATTTCTGGGGTGAATGTTTTTGCAGATGATGCACATGGTAATAACGGAACGTCATTAAGTGAAACAGTTGGAAATTATGAAATTACAGAACTGCCTCAACTTTACTCCTATACATTAACTGCCAGTAAATCCGGTTATTCTATATTCACAAGTTCACGGTTAGATATTGCTGAATCCATTCAGCTCAACATTCAACTCAGGCGCTTTTATGCCAATATTTGCGGAAAAATTACAGATGAAGCTCAATACCCGGTTGAAAATGCGATCGTAATGGTAAAATCTAATGAGCTTTTACAGACGGATACTACAGATATTTCCGGCGATTTTTTCTTTGTTAATTTGCCTGGCAATCAATACAAAATTACAGCAAACAAATATGGTTATCTGAGTAATCCCAACGAACAAACCATTAATTTGTGGCAGGGAAATGAAGTAACAGGAGTGAAATTTACTATGCAGCAGGCTCTGGCTGTTCAAATAAAAATAATTGGGCCTGATAATATTAACAATCAAACACAGCAAAAATTTAATATTTCTGCCAAAACAGCCGATTTGAGAGAAGCCAGCATTTATCCAAAATGGGAAGTTGATTTTGAAGCCGGAATAGATTATTTAAGCCAGGATGGACTTTTAGATCCCTGTAATGATTTTCTTGGTGCACTCAAACTTACACTCAAAGACAGCATAACCAACGTTAGCGTAACAAAAAATATTTCAATTAATCAAGAACTAACATCAGGGAATTCAGCATTGAATATTTCTGATAAATGTGGAGCGCAATTGGTTTTAAAAGATAGTTGCATCGCTAAAAATGTTATCCTGCAATTGAGAAAACCAGAATTAGCAAAAGCCCAAAGAAATAGTCGAGCATTCGAGGTTGTTGGAGATGTCTATCAACTCTTACCTGCAAACATTAAATTTTTGCAGCCGGCTAAAATTTTTCTAACTATTCCAGAAGGTCAGGATTACGGAGAATTGCTGATTGGTAAATGGAATTCGGATTGGTTGGAATGGGATTCTGTTGATGAGCAATCTGTAAGTGATAATATTATTAGTGCAGAGATAATAGAATTGGGACGATTTGCAATTCTAAGGAACGCCGAATCACTCAGCATGAAAGATGTTGAAATTAAACCCAACCCGTTTTCTCCACACAATGGGGCTTTGAAAATAAGTTATAATATTACTTCAGACCAAACGATTTCCCCACAGGTTACTATTAAAATTTACAATATGGTGGGAGATTTTGTTAGAACACTTGTTAATGGAGAACTACAAAGTAGAGGAGAAAATATAATCGAGTGGGACGGAAAAACTGAACAGGGCAAGATGGCGCTTAACGGTCGTTATGTCATTCATTTTAAAATAAAAGATAGCAGCGGCGAAAAAGAAAAATTGAAAACAGTGGTTTTAATAAAATAAAGATTAATTAAGATATCGTCATGAAAACACAAAATATAATTTTAGGCTGTTTATTGATTCTGTTAATAATATTTGCATTTCCGTGTTTATCAGTAAGCCAGGTACCTGCTGCATTTGTGGATATTGGTTATGGAGCAAGACCGATGGGAATGGGAGGGGCATTCACTGCATTAACACATGATGCCCATTCGGTGTTGTGGAATCCAGCCGGTCTAACCCGGTTGAAAAATACTAATGCTACTTTTATGTGGACAAAGCAGTTTAGCCTTATTCCATATTACTTTTTCGCTGCAGGCACCCCCATTAGCAAATCAATGGCTATGGGAACTGCGATAATATCTTCTGGTAACAATGTTTTAAGAGAAACAACAGCATTTTTTTCCATTGCTTATAAAAGGTCTTCGCCGACAAAATCGTTCTTCAAAAATATTAGCGTTGGATTGAATTTCAAATTTCGCAATTCATCTTTTGGTAACAATTCAGATGGCGGGGAAGACCGAATACAGGGCAATGCTTGTGGGTTTGCTATGGATTTTGGTGTTCAGTGGAAAATATCCCCAAGATTTATGACTGGTCTTATGTTAAGAGATTTCGTCAGCCCAATTTCTTATAATAATGAAACCTTAGATAAATTCTACACAGAATCTGTTCCTCCAACGCTAATTCTGGGTGTCGCATACTTAGCAATTAAGAATTTAATATTAACAGCAGATTGGGCTAAAGTACTTCTTGAAGATAACACAAATAAAATTAATGCAGGAATGGAATATAAAATCCTGAAAAAATTTATATTGAGAGCGGGCTTTAGTCAACCGATTGAAGCTGAATCAAACCGGAAATATAATTTGGGTTTAGGACTCTTTTTTACAAAAAAAAGGAAGTTTAGTTTATGTTTTGATTTTGCTTATGAAATATTTTTTCTTGCTAATACGCCCAAAGTATCAACTACAATTTGGTTTTAGAAAAAGATTGTGATCATGAATTCAATAAAGAAAATAATATTTAATATTTTGTTTGCTATTATTTTTGTAACTTCAATCTATTGTCAGGAAGAACAGGAAAATACTCTTCGTTGGTTTCGAGGCGGTAAGGTCGATATTGATTTTTCATTACAGACCGATCTGTTTTGTGGGATCGGAGGTAAATTTAGCAATAGTTGCGCTTCATTAAATAAAGATGTTAGCAGCATTTATTGGAATCCAGCACAATTGGCGTTTATTCCCTATCGCCAGGTTGAGCTCGATTTTATTCCATCTTTTAATTTGAATGTTGGAAATTTTTATGATATCTCGGCTGAAGTACAGGCATCTGTTGATAATGCCATTGCCGATTACCAAGCTTCAGAGACAACAGTGGAATACACTGAGGTAGATCCTGGTTACAACCATGTCGGTGGTTTGAATAACGTATCAATTTCAATCCCTGCTTCAAAAATGTGGGCACATATCGCTATTGCTTTTAGTTACAGCAGAGCAATGGATATACAGTTGAATTTATTGGGTAATGGTCTTTCATCTCTTTTAGATATTGAAAAAAATGTCGGTGATCAGACAATGATTGTAAAATTTCGGAATGATCTTGATATAAACTTTAAGCTGCGTTTGCAAATCAATCGAATGAGTTTTGCATTAGCAAAAAAGTGGGCGCCGACTTTTTCTACTGGTATTACGATAAATCGATATTACGGGAATATTTCTGTCAATGGCAAATTTAATATCGACGGTATTATGGAAATTGCCGGCAATGAATATGCATTTAACGACCCTTATGACCCGCATATTGATTTTGAAAATGGCGAGCAGAATGACTTAAATCAATCAATTTATACTCAATTTAATGGAAAAGGGATGGGTTTTAAAGTTGGCAATTTTTTTCAACCCAACAAAAATTTTGCTATTGGCGCTGTACTGGAAATCATCCCTCCAATGAATTTCAATGGCGATATGAAAGTTGAACAAAATATGATGCCTGCATTAAACGCTAATGCGTTGACAGGGGAAGCTGATGAAGATGAAGAAATTATCGACCCGGCTAAACTTGATCTGGCTAAACTAACATTAACAACACCGTATGAAAACCCAATTGATGATAAATGTGAAGTTAATTTTCCATCTTCTTTTACATTAGGTATGGCTTACAAATTAGGTTTTTTAAAAGGAAACATAAATTTTACAAATTATTTTAAGCAGTTTTCATTTTCCACTTTGGGAGTTACCAGGGGCGCAAAATTTAATTATGGAATAAGATCTGCTTTTGATTTTAAATTATTTCAGATAAGTTTGGGAGTTACTGCCATTGATGAAATAAGAAAAGGAACGGATAATGATGAAGAAGCAGCGAAAAATATTCTCCTACCACAATTTTCGCTCGGCTTTGGTTATAGTATCAACAAACATTTAAGATCTGAAGCATTACTCTTTTTAGTGCCTACTCCTGTTGGTAAGTGGACATTTTTGTTTGCTTTTTAACCCAACCTTAATATATTAAGGTTAAAGTTGGGCTAATATATTTATTTGAACAAAGGACTAATTTGAGATAGAAATCTCAATCATAGTTAATAGCATTAAGCTCCACTTCAATGCGGCGATTTAGTTCCCTTCCCAGTGCTGAATTATTGTCTCCCATCAAAACACGCTCACCACTCAAATGATCAATGGCAAGAGGCTTGCTTTCACCAAAGCCCTGAGCAGGACCTAAATTTTTCAAAATTTGATCTAAAATACCTGAATGAGCTGATTTACAGTAATTTGTAAATTCCAGTTTAAACCTTTCTGCCCTGTTTTTAGACAACGTTTTATTAACTTCTTCAGAACCAATGGCGCAAGCATGAGCTGTGAATTTTAAATTTTTCATCGGACCGTTGAGTTTTTGATTCACCTCGTCAAAGATTCGTTTGAAAAGAAAACTGTGAGTAGGATCTGTTTCGACAAATTTTAACGGTATAACAATTCTGTGCTGACGATAAATTTGAGATTCAGTTAAATATGTAAATTGATCATAATTCTGGAATTTTCTACCCAACCGATCTATCACCGTCAAATGATATTTCATTTTTTTATTCAACCACGAATTTATTTCATGTTTTTTAATTTTCCAATAATGCTCCCCTGTGATTTTCAATCTATCTTTTAAGTTTTCAATGGAAACAGCGTCCTGGAAATTGTTTTGTGAACAGTAAATGCTTACTTCAGAATTTGTAACAGCACACACAACTTCGGATTTAAATATAACAGGGTAAATAAATTGTTCTGTATCTTTATGACGGATCAAGTCGAAAAGGATAGGCTGGTTAGCCAAATCAGTAGAAATTTTCGCATATCTTCTTTCTTCAAGAACCCATTTCATGTCCTCTGGATTTACTGGTTTGTTTAATTTGGGAAGAACTTGACCAGGCAATATCTTTATCTGATCTTCATCAACACCTAATTGAATCATAGAATCACGAACTGCATTAGCTCGACGATTGGCGAGTTCAACATTTGTTTCGTCTGAGTTGGGATCTGAAAAACCTTGTATCGAAATAGATAGATCACGATATTTGATTAAACGATGAGCAATTGTGGCAACCGGCGGATCAACTGCTATTTTGTGCAAATATTCAAATTTCACATCAGCGCTGTTTTTATCAAAACAGACTTCAGATATTACCGGAAGGTCGAGTGTTACCAATGACATGACAGATACATTAGCGGTATCATCCGTTGAAAATGTACCTTTAGGAATGGTGTAGAAAATCTTATCTTTTTGGTTGTTAGATTCATTGCTCTCAACTAATTTATGTTCAATGTCTGCCGCCGCTTCAAATAGATGAGCTCCTAAATGGAAAGTATGCCACGGGATTTGAAATGTTTGGGTTGCACCAGGTTTCAATTGTTCGATCGTTTCTAATAATATAAGCTTTTTCCTCTTTTTGTCTTTTTTGACAGTAAGCGTTTGATAAGGAGATATCGATGAGTCATGTAAAACTATTAAAAAATTTTCGGCTAAAAGTCCGCCATTGTTGCTAATGGTCATTTCAATCTCTCCGTGGAAGTCATCCTCAGTAATCCAGGGACTGTGCTCAAATTTTATTTCTTTGATTTCAATATCTGGCGATGGTATGTAAAAATGTGCAATGCGTTTATTATTACTTTCAGCAAAACGTATGTGTCGATTTAAATCATGAGCAAATACTGCCCAATAGTAATTTCCGCTCGTAAGATCATTAGTCAAAAATGAATCAATTTTTATGGTTTGTAACATTAGAAAGGAAGGTTTAGATTTATTAAGCTCAGAGAAAAATTTATCAGAATCATGATCATAAATAGAAATTAAATTTGATAGTTTTGTGCTGTCCTGATCTAATAATAAAGTATAATTTATCTGATCATAAAGATCTGGATCACGGCTTTTTTCCCATTTTAAAACAACGTTTCTTTTTATGATTTTGTCATTTTTTGTAGGACTTAATAGTTCAAAATATTCTGGACCGATCGGTAGATGCCCCATTCCTCCACGATAAGTGCGAGAGAAAAATTCCCCTTCACCAACTGTTGCAAACTCTAATTTTACAGCATTATTCCTGCCGGGGAAAATAGTGTTTTTTGAAATGAGAATATCATCGAGTCTTATTGTTCCTCCAAAGGAAATTTTGCTCATCATGTCGCTTTTGAAATTATAACCACCATTTACTGAAAATCTATTACTAAAACAAAATTCCGCACCAATACTGAAAGCGTCCTGTTCATCCTTAATGTTATAGTAGTCTCCAGAAATCTGCAATTGAAATCCATTATGTGTTCCCGCATGAATCGCTAATCCAGCACGGATAGTTTGCGGCAGCGGTGTTCCTAAACGATAGAATTTGAGATCAGGTCCCAACTGGGTTAAGGATAGACCCGTAGAAACAATTCCATATTTGAACAAAGAATTCCCGAGACTAAATTTTGGTGTTCGGGCTAAAACTCCTGCATCAAAAATTATGCTACTGGCGGTATATGTATCCAATGTGCTTTTAAAATATTTTATATTGCAACCAAATGAAATATTGTTTGACAAAGCAGAAATCGGCTGACCCAGGCTTATTGATAATACCAAATCATTGGCAGATGCATTTTCAACGACGTGATCAGAACTGTCGAATTCCGGCATGCCTTGATACAAAATACCGAGTGCAAAACGTGTGTTTCGACTTAATGGATTTCGAATCCGTTTACCAATAATAAATGACGCATTGTAAACATCAGCGATCCATTTTGAATAAGTGGTAGTCCATTGCCATTCCCTAATAAAACCTGCCGCGCCGGGATTAGCAAATATTGCATGTAATTCATCGAGAGAACCTGTTTGAGCTGCTGCCATTGATTGAACCTTTGCGCCTGGAAGCATGTTTAAAAAACTAGCGCCAGCTCGAATTTGTCCGTGCGCCGATGAAAACATAAATAAAATTATAGCAATGGAAAAATTAAATAAAATATTTTTACTTTTTAAAATCATGAATATACCTTAAGTTTGTGGTTATCTAATTATAATGAACTTTTTCCATGAATTAAATTTCCCTGCTCGTAACGTAACTAAATAAACGCCACTGCCAACTTGTTGCCCATTTTCAGTTAGACCGTTCCAGGGATAAGTATTCCACCCTCCTTCATAAATGTCTTCAGTAATTTTGGTGATATGCCTGCCATTCAAATCATAGACATCAAGCTGGGCGGTTCTTCGGTAACTTAATTTAAATTTAATACCAAGCGCATTTTCTATTCCTGGTTTAAATACATTTCGATCAAGCACCAGGTAATTACTACTGCGCACGGTTACTTTAGATTGACTATTAGCTTCTCTATTAAGAAAATCAATAGTCCGAATTTCAAAAATTAATTCTTCTTCTTTTTTGGTGGTGATAAGATGACCTGGTTTATACATCTCATCGATATCATACCAAAGATCAGGTGTTATGGTTGTGTTTTTAATAAAATCATCAGCGAATGTTTTATCAATAGTACCGTCTGGTAAATAAATCCACAATTCCCAGCTCATTGTATTTTTTGGAATTTGAACGCGAACCTTGGTACTGTCAGTAACGTCTATCTCTGATGGATTAGCTTCTATTTTTGGCTGAAGAACGGGTGGGACAGGCACAGAATTAAATACCGTATCAATTGAAGTGTTGTTATTCAATTGAGAAGGATCTTCATTGTCCGCACTGACCATGGAGCGGTGAATTAAATGGTTTAGACCAATCGGCATAATTGGAGGCACATTAACATCAAACTTTAATACGATTGTGGAATCTGAGCTTATACTATCAAATTTCCAGGTAATAGAATCTTTATCGACAGATGAAGCAATTGGTTGAAAATGGAAAGCTGTAACAGAATCTGGTAAAATGCCTTTTATTTTAACATTTTTCGCGCTGGCAGGACCCAGATTTTTCACATTAAGAAATATCGAATAGGTTTCTTCTTCATCCGCATATTTAATTGTGTCATTATTAGTAATAGAAAAGGAATCAGTTAAAACGTATTGGTAAAGGTAAATATCAGCCCGTAGGTTTTTATTTTCCACAATTGTTTCGTTGTCTTCTTTTGGTGTTTCAGGATCGTCCGTAGGCTCTTGTTGTGTTTCATCGCTGTCCACAACGCCTTGATTTGAAATCTGTTCCACTGATTTGGTGATTTCAACTTTAAATGATATGGTAACGGTTTCGCTTTTGTTTGGAGCGATAGTTCCAATGTTGACCCGTAATACTGGGGTCGTATTTTCAATCGTTCCTTTAGATGTAGATGCTGATCCATCTATATATTTAGTATTTTGAGGAATGGAATCAGTAAATACAACATTGTGGGCAACCCCAGCACCTGAATTTTGCATTGAGATTGAATAAATAATGACATCTCCTGGGGAGAGCTGGCTGTCACCATCCAAATCTTGAAATTCCTTCCGTTTTAAAACATCCGTGGGTCTATTAAAATTAGGTGGGGCAGTAATGGTTTCATCATTTTCGTCTATTGTATCGGGATCGTCAGTTGGCTCCGGAGATGTTTCATCTGCATCTATTCTTCCCTGGTTTCCGATTTGGTCAACAGAGTCTGTAACCAGCACTTGAAATTTAATTTTAACCGTATCTAATTTGTTTGCTTCAATAGCGCCAATATTTACTTGAAGCATAGGAGAAGTATTTACAATTGTACCTTTTGTTGTGTTTGCTGATCCTTCAATATAGGACGTGTGTTCAGGAATTGAATCAGTGAAAACCACGTTATAAGCAATGCCAGCGCCAGAGTTTGTGATAGAAATTGTGTAGGAAATAATATCTCCTGGTGTGAGTGAACTGCTACTGTCTATATCCTGAAATTCATCACTCTTAATAACATCACCTTTTCCCTGAAAGTTTGGCAGTTTGGTAATGGTTTTATCATCTGGTTCGTCAGTATCAGGATCGTCCGTAGGATGTGGGTTGGTTTCATCGCTATTGATCCACCCCTGGTTTTCAATATAATCGACTGACTCGGCAATTAGTACAGTAAAAATTATGGTTATAATTTCTATTTCATGCGGTGCAACAGTACCAATATCTACTTGAAGAATTGGTGATGTTGTAATAATATTTCCTTTAGTGCTGGATATCGATCCGTTTACTAATGTCGTATTTTCAGGAATGGAGTCAGTGAAAACGACATTATGTGCATAGCCTCTTCCAGAGTTCATAATTGATATTGTGTAAGTAATTGAATCTCCGGGTGAGATATGGCTATCATTATCAGTATCAAAGAATTGATCTTGTTTCAATACATCGTTCTCGCCCAAAAAGCTGGGGATGCGTATAATCGTTTTGTCATCATCTTCATTGGTTTCAGGATCGTCCGTAGGTTCTTGTTGTGTTTCATCGCTGTCCACAAAGCCTTGATTTGAAATCTGTTCCACTGATTTGGTGATTTCAACTTTAAATGATATGGTAACGGTTTCGCTTTT
>Ga0075123_10001196_pt1 | contig 13225 bp, 7 predicted proteins | sample AntAceMetag02UKX_FD_69808 | JGI IMG/M metagenome (GOLD analysis project Ga0075123, IMG submission 69808) | Saline lake microbial communities from Ace Lake, Antarctica - Antarctic Ace Lake Metagenome 02UKX | ecosystem: Environmental > Aquatic > Non-marine Saline and Alkaline > Saline | place... | reverse complement strand
CGTCGACCGAGCCTGAGACATCGCGCGGCTCCATACCCAGTTTCTCGGCCTGCTCTTTGAGATAGCGGGCGTTTTCGGCATTTGCCGGTTTGGTATGCTCGTCGACCTGCCAGCCGCGATGGAATGAGCAGACGATTCGGGCCTGGGGGAAGAGTTCTTTGACGACTTTCATCATCGCTATGCTTTGCTCGCGGAACATTGGCTGCTCGCCGGGAGTAAAAACAATGCTTTTCACTTCTGCCGGGACAACGAGGCCATGGCCGAAATGGTCGGGATCGTACCAGCAGGGACATCCGGTCATCAGGGCGTTTTCAAAGTTGTACCGGCGAAGGACCTCCCATGTGAGATAGTCACGGCAGCCGGCGTATTTGAAATCTTTGCGGAGCCTTTCGAACAATGGTTCGGCATAAGAGGGAAGAGCGTAGTGCTTGACGTCGTAATCGTCACCGGGGATGCCCTTCCAGCCGAGGCCGAAGGAAATAATCGGGACCTTGATGCTCTCGAGCACGTCGAGTATGGGATAAATGCGTTTTCCGATTCCGGACTGATAGGCCGGTCCTCCGCAAAGAATCAGGGCCTTGGCTGAATTGACCTGTTCGAGATGCTTGCCAATCGGCTCCCATGCGGGCAGTTCAATATGCTCGGGGTCGGGGGCGAATTTCTTGAACAGCTTTTTGGCTGAGTGGGCGATCAGGAAGTCGCCGGCGTTTTTCTTTGTCCCGGTCAAGAGCACGTACATCAGCGGCACTCCTCAATCGTTCTTACAATATAGTCGGTGACATCAATCTTGTCGTCGAGCAGTTTTTTTTGTGCGGCCATACAGTCCTGTTTTGCTTTTTCGCTTCCCAGATAATCAAGGCAATATTTGAGGGCCTCGTCGGTATCTATGGTCTGTTTGACTAATCCGTATTGTTCGTGCATGTCAATATAACCTAATTTGAGCGTATTGATATACACGGCGGGGACTCCGAGGACGGCGGATTCGGAAATCACCGTTGCGCCCTCTCCGACACATAAAGACGCGAAAGCCATGACATGGTGTATCTGGTGAACAGGGACTTTTAAGCGGTACTGCTCGAATTCGGTGGGCAATGGTCCCTCGGAACTGATATACGGCCTGGCATATTTGGCGATTTCTTCTATGAAATGCAGCTTCTTGTCATTTGCAAAACCGTGTTCGCCGACGTCGTGATGCGCGCCCCAGCTAACGAACCTAATTATGCAGTACTTCTCGGCAGAGTCGATGCCGAGGGCTTTGACGACTTCGGCATTGGGTCTGAAACGCTTCGGGTGGAGATAGGCCAGTTCATGGCAACCGGCATATAATTGCTGCTTTTTGCCGAGGCGTTTGGTGTAGCAATCGGGGCTTTGATATTGGGTCGCCAGGGGATAAGTTATGGCGTGGGCCTTTTTCTGGTGTTCGGTGTCGTCCCATACGATCGAGGGTTTTCGCAGCAGAAAACCGACGTGTGCGCAGAACATTCCGCTTATGCCGGTGAGTACGTCGGGTTTGAATCGGCGGCAGAATTTCAGCAGGCGCATATCGCGGACGAGCAGTTCGGTGCCAAGGGCTAACAGGCCTGTACCGACTTTACTCAACATCGTGAAGGGTATATTGAAATTTTCGAGCAGTTCTATCGTCACATCTTTTTGCCGGGCTGTGACGGCGACGTTGTGGCCGTGATTCTCGAACTCAGTGATCGCATTGCGAAAGAAATGCACGTGAGCAGGATGTATAATGTCAATAAGAATATTCACTTATTTGCTCCAATAGCAGCAATACCTATGCGAGCGTCTTTTTGTTCGTAGCGAGCAGAAAACCTAAAGCCAGCATCGTCAATTAGTATTTTAATCCAACGGAAGCGTCGCGTACAGAACGTTCGTCCTTATCGCATGGGGAATTCGCTGCACAACTGCCCTACCTGCCTGTTGTTATGCTCTCTGAACGCCGGGTCGATTCTGTATCGACCTGTCCTTGCGATTTCAACTTCTTTAAATATCGCGTCAATCAGATGAGCGATTCTGTCCATTTCATCCGGGCCCATCAAGCTTCGCGTGACGATAGGTGTGCCGAGCCTGATTCCGCTGGTTACGGCGACACTTCTTTTGTCGAATGGCAGCTTGTTCCTGTTTACAATTATGTCGCAATCCTCGAGACACTGCTGTGCTATCGCACCGGTCAGCCCTTTTTTGAAATTGGCGACGTTTATCAGCACCATGTGGTTATCTGTTCCGTTAGTCAGAACGTCATGGCCCAGGTTGTGCAGATCAGCAGCGAGTCTTTTGGCATTTTCAATAATTTTGAACTGCCTGGTTTGGTATTCTTCTTCGAGGGCCTCTTTGAAAAATACGGCTTTAGCGGCTACGTTATTGAGCAGGGGTGTGCCCTGCACACCGGGAAAGACAGTTTTTTCGATATGCTCGGAGAGGGTCAACGCCTTACCGCCAACGTTAATTCTTTGGTCGTGATCTCTTCCCATCAGGATGACACCGCCCCGGGGTCCGCCGGGTTTGTAGGTGCTTGTGGTTGTGAAGTGGGCATGGTTTATCGGTGAAGGATGGGCGCCGGCTATCACCAGGCCCGATATGTGTGAGATATCGGCAAGCAGAAAGGCTCCAACTTCGTCGGCAATTTCTCTGAATCTCTTGAAATCAATCGTTCGGGCATAAGCGGTGGCGCCGCAGATTATCAGTCTGGGTTTGACTTTAATCGCGAGTTTTCTTATGGCTTCGTAATCGAGCAGGAAAGTTTCTTTGTCGACGCAATAGTTTTCGACGCGGAAGAACTTTCCGGTAAACGAAACGTTTGCTCCATGCGAGAGGTGTCCTCCCTGGTCAAGTCCGAGACTTAGTATTTGGTCACCGGCTTCGAGCATCGCGGTGAGAACTACATGGTTGGCGCTGGTCCCTGAATGCGGCTGGACATTTGCATATTGCGATCCGAAGACCTCATTCGCCCTCTGGATCGCCAGGGTCTCGACGTCATCGACAACTTCGCAGCCGCCGTGATACCTTGCTCCAGGGAAGCCCTCGGCGGTTTTGTTCTGAATGATAGATCCCAGGGCGGCGAGCACCGCTGGCGAGCATCGGTTCTCTGCAGCGATAAGTTGGAGGGTATTCTGGAGTCTTTCGTGCTCTCTTATTATTAAGTCGTAAACGTGCGGGTCTTCTTCTTTGAGGGCATTGAATATTGCCTCGTGGTATTGCTCGGCTTCGGAAGCCGCTGCTTGCCCGGTTGTTACAACCTCATAGATTTGCTTGTCGGAGTTTTTGCAGGTGTCAGTTGCGCCTCCGCGCCAGCGCTGCTTGTCGCGTTGATCCATTACCATCCGTGTTGATCCTCTGATTTTTGTTTAGCTGAAGAAACTCCTGACAATATCGTTGAATGTCACGTAAAGAAAAAGCCCGCCTATAAGGACCCAGCCGACATAAGCAATCGCACCTTGTGTTCGTTCACTCAGGGCCGAGCCTTTGATTTTTTCTACGACCATGATCACTATCAGGCCTCCGTCGAGAGGGGGCAGGGGCAGGAAATTGAAAACGGCCAGGCAAACGCTTATCAGGCCGAGCAGGTAAACGTAATTGATGAACGGCTGCTCGGCAACAATTGTGTAACTTACCGTAAGGATACCGACCGGCCCCATAAGGTTCTTGGGACTGACAAGGCCCGTGACTAATTGCCTGAGGGTGACATAGGTCTGAGCAATGAAAGCGAGCGTCTTATCATATCCCATCGCAACAGATTTACCTAATCGCGAGATGATGTTCGGGCCGGTGGCTTTGTAGAGTCTTCTCAATTCGTCAAACGGGATAGACTGGGCGGGAACCGGTTTTACAGTGACACATTCGGCGACCCGGCCAACATTCAAGGCAACCGCGCCGGCGTTCTGCTTGTCGAGGTAGTCTATCGTGACCTGCTGACCTGGATATTTGCTGATTTCCCTGATGCAATCGTAGAAATCTGACACGGCCTGTCCGCCAACAGCGGTGATTACGGCGCCTCGCGGAATCTCGAGCTTCTCAGGACCATCTGCCGTCTGAATAGTCTTGGCAACAACTGCATGTTCAACATCAAGTACAGGGATGATGCCTATCATCGCCCGTTCGCCGCCGGGGGGACGCCGCGGGACAACGGTTACTGCGACATCGCTTTCGACGCCGTTGGCGTCGGTGCGCAGGACCTTGACATTCAGTTGTTTGTCTTCATATTCTTCGGTAATACTGCGAAGGTCTGCAAACGTGGGGTTTTCCACATCACCAACCGCGAGAATAATATCATCTTTCTGCAAGGGACATTGCTCGGCAAGCTGCTCTTTCTTGATGCCGATCTTTCGCAGAAGGGATTTCCACTTGTTTTGACCGGCCAAAGCGCTGCTGACGGCGTCTATTCTCAGGCGCGGCGTCATTGAATAGATGTGGTACAGGTCGGATTCGCTCTTGACGTTTATTTTTGCAGCGGGGGGAAAGTCCAGTTGGATTTGCGATTCGACCTGCTGGATTTGCTTGGCGGCCGGGTCGATCCTTTCGGCCAGGATCGTAACGGCCGGCTGCAGAGAGTTTCGGACCATCTCTTCCAGTTCCCAGTAGGCCTTTACAGGCGTGCCGTTAACGGTAGTAACACGGTCGCCTGGACGCAGGCCCGTTTTCTCGAACAAAGCATCGGGATCTTTGACGGGCGCTATGGTCAAACTCATCGGCCTTAGCATCCCGAAGATTCTCAAGTCGGCCCCTTCAAAGTCTTCTGCTGCGATTTTGAAATCCTCTTCGGAGCCATCCTCATGGCGCACCGTCATTGAGACTTCTTCGCCCCTGCCTGACAATGCGGCTTCAATCATAATATTGCCGAAGTCGAGGTCGTCGCTCTTTCCTGCAATTTCGATTATTTCGTCACCCGGTCTTATCCCTGCGCGGGCGGCAGGCGAATCGGGAATAACTCCTCCAACGACGGCGGGAGGCAGCTTGATGCCGATAAGAAAGATTGCCATAAAAATAAAGACAGCGCTAATGATATTAAACACAACCCCTGCCGAAATGACAGCGACGCGGGCGGGGATCGGCTTGTTGGCGAAGGAACGCGGGTTTTTGTTGGCTTTGACGGACCCAACGTCGTCCTGGCCGAGCATTTTTACAAAGCCGCCAAACGGTATGAGACCTATGCGATACTCAGTCTCGCCGGCTTTGCCTTTTGGGCCGACGGTGAATGTCATCGGCGTCTCGCCCTGTTCGGCATCTTCGGGTTTGGCATCTTCGGGTTTGGCCTCCTCCTCCTTTTTGAACAGGCCGGGCAGTATGCGGATGCGAAATCCCTGTTCGGTCCTTTTTACGCCTATCAGAGTCGGTGGCATCAGTATCGAAAAGGCCTCGACCTCGATGTCGGAGAGCTTGGCGAAGAGAAAGTGGCCGAACTCGTGAATGAGAACAACTCCGCCAAAGCCTATTGCAACCTTAAGTATATTGCTGACTACGGCGGCATTGCGCACGATTAGAAAGACGATGGCCGCGAAGAAAAGAATAAACAGTGCGGCGCGGGAGTAGTTCTTCGAATCCCCTTTGTTGGGTTCAGACATTCTGTGTTCTCCAATTTATCCGGATTGCAGGCTCTAAATCTGTAATTTCTTTCACGTCCTTATGCTCTTATGGTCCTGCACTTGTTTTTCGACCTCTCTTCTGGCCCAGGCGTCCGTTTCCAGCAGTTCTTCGAGCGAGAGGGTCGTTTTGACACTATGTTTACTCAAACAATGTTCGATAAGTTCCACTATATTAATAAATTTGATGCGTCGTGCCAAGAACTGCTCTACGGCGGCCTCATTGGCGGCATTGAAGACGACAGCGGCGGTTCCGCCTGTTTTAGCGACTTCAAAGCCCAGCGTGAGGGCACGAAACGTCTCAAAATTCGGCTTTTCGAAGGTGAGCCTGCCTATTTGCTCGAGCCTTACAGGCTTTGCGATCCCGGCCAGACGGTCAGGATATGTCAGGGCGTACTGAATCGGCAGACACATATCCGGCTCACCAAGCTGGGCGATCGTCGAGCCATCGACAAACTCCACCAGCGAATGAATTATCGACTCAGGATGCACCAGGACTTCTATTTTTTCTACCGGCATGTCGAAAAGCCAGTGTGCCTCGATGACTTCAAGGGCCTTGTTCATCATGGTCGCCGAGTCGATAGTTATTTTCGGACCCATATCCCAGACGGGGTGGGCGAGAGCATCCTCAAGGGTTACATTTCGTATATCGGCTATATCAGCGTTTCTGAAGGGGCCTCCCGAGGTAGTGAGGATGATTTTGGCGACCTGGTCATGAGTGCCTGCCTGCAGGACCTGGAAGATGGCGGAATGTTCACTATCGACGGGCAGAATCTTGCTGCCGCTTTCTTTGGCGGTCTCGGTCAGGAGTTGACCTGCAATCACGAGCGGCTCCTTATTGGCTATGGCGAGTTGTTTACCTTTTCGGGCGGCGGCGAGCACGGCGGGCAGACCTGCGGCGCCGACGACGGCGGTGAGGACAATATCGACCTGGTCAAGCTCGGCTACCTCAACAAGGCTTTGCGGCCCGGCGAGTATCCGGACATCCAAATCGGATGTCAGTTTTTTGAGTTGGTCGTAAAAATCAGGGTCGGCGACAGCGATGAATTTCGGCTTGAAACGCCTGGCCTGCTCGGCCAACAACTCAACATTGCTCTGGGCCGTCAGTGCTGTGACTGAATAACCGGCCCCGAGCGCATCGATTACTCGAAGCGCATTCTTGCCGATTGAACCGGTAGAACCCAAAATCGCTATTTGCTTTGCCATACGCTCAGATAGTAAGGTAATTAACACCAAACTGTCAAGCCATGAATTGACACCGCCGGCCGGAAGCCCCTTTCTATTGCCGCAAGGACCGCTCGTATTTTCATAATGTTAGCGATAACACAGGACTACAATCGTGCGGAGATCTTTTCCCGTCGTTTGTTTCTCGCCCTGAACTGGCGAGGCGGCATTCCTACAATCTCTTTGAAAGTTCGGGTGAAATAGCTCTGGTTGTTATATCCGACCTGAAAGCATATCTCGGTGCAATTCTGTTCGGTTGCCAGCAAGAGCTGTTTGGCACGCTCTATGCGAACGCTTGTGAGATAATCTATTATCGTTATGCCCATCTGCTCTTTGAATATGTGTGCGAGTCGAGAGCTGCTTAGATGGGAGGCTTTTGCTATCTCGGCAAGCGTAACGGGTTTATCGTAGTTTGCGTCGATATAGTTTATCGCGGGCGTTATCTGTGTCACCTTCCTGCTGTCCTGGGAAGAGTAGACTAATTCGATGAATTCGTTGAGGGCGATGCTTATCCAGGCGCACAAATCCTCCTGGTTATGAATTTGCATCACCTTATCGACGTATCCCAGGTTTTTCGCCAACATAATGTTAATGTCGACCCCCCCTTCGACGGCGGAGCGACTGAGGATGCTGAGCAACTCGAGCAGCCTTGCCTTGAGTATGCCGAGATCGCCGGGATTCTGGAAGAGTATCGTTCCCAGGATCGAGTTTAATATCTCTTTTGCGCCCGTTCGGTCTCCTATTTTGACTTTGCTCATAAGTTCACGCTCACTCTCGAGCGGATACTTCCAGTCGGTTCCTAATCTCTTGCTCTCCTGTATGAACTCGCCGATCTGTGACTGCTGTTCGGACCGTTGTTGGCGCCACCTTATCACGCGTGTATCGAACCGGCCAACATCGTAGAGCAGATCGAAGAGGAACTGTGCGGCTTTGCGAATCTTTCGCCCGTGAATCACGGGCAACTCGTCTATCGCCGCGACGAGCTTTTTTTTGTTTACCCCTGTGTCGCTGAGTCGTTTTTCGATGTCACTAACGAGGACATCGGTCACCGGCTCCCATAGGCACTTGCCGAAGAACATGCCCCCGAGAAGCTTGTCTTTGTCCACCACAGGCACGCATACGAGCACTATGCAGGCGTGGCAAATCGAAATATATGACTGGCCGGTCTCGGCGGCAACGGCAAGACTTCGCCGCCTTTCCCTGCCGCATCTTCTGGCGCCGGCTGCAGTACTTTTGACAACCGAACAAAAGGAAGGCTCGCAGTCTGCGCTGCAGGTGCTCTTTATTTCTTTCCCCCTGGTGTTGGTGGCCTCGAGCCCGAGGCGAAAGTGCTCGCGGAAGACTTTCTCAATTCTCGCGAACTGCGTTTTAGTAAGAAACTTCTTTGTCTGTGATTTTTCAGTCATTTTACCACTTCCCATTCAAAAAAAACAATACCCTTCGACCTGCTATGAGCATAGCAAGATAATGCAATTATACCCGGATAGCAAGATAAGGACAAACAAAAAATCCTGCTAATGCCCCGGTATTTCCAAAATCCGGCCTGAAAAAGAATGAATATTGCCCATTTGAACCGATTCGGCTATGCTGAATATCGTGAAGAACGGTCATGGACGACTGGGAACGTGGTTTCGAGAAATTCTTCTGAAAGGCAACCGAACATGGCGGCAAATCTTGCTCAAGCCTGGCATAATCTTGGAATGATGCTCGATGCCGGTGTGCCACTGCTGCGTTCGCTCGATACGGTCGGCGGCGGGCTGAATTTTCGACAGAAGCAGGCTTTTCACAAACTTTCAGATGACATCTCGAAAGGCAGCACCTTGGCCGAAGCTATGAGCCGGAGCCGGAGAGTCTTTGATCCGCTCGATATAACCTTAGTGGAATCAGCGGAAGCCTCCGGCAACCTTCCGCAGTTGCTGGCTATGTTGTCGAAATGGTACGAGTTCACCCGACGAATCAAACGCAAGACTATCGCAGCAATGATTCTTCCTATTAGCATGATTCATGCAGCAGCAGTTTTCGCTCCGCTTCCCAGCATCTTCCTGGGTGGCCCGAGCACACGACCTTATCTGCACCAGGTAATTGGAATCCTGCTGATATTCTACGTACCCGCGGTGACAATTTTTGCTGTCGTGCGTCTGACACCGAAAACGGGAGCTGCGCGTGTTATGCTCGATTATATGGCATACATGGTTCCGATTCTTGGCAAAGCACTTTACAAACTGGCCCTGACCCGTTATTGCCGGGTATTCCACATGCTCTTCAAAGCGGGCGTCCCGGTGACAACTTGCGCTGAAAAGGCCGCTTCCGCAACTTCTTACGCGGTAGTAACCAAACGTGTCGAGGCGACTGTCGAGGCGGCAAAAGCAGGCGGGCAGCTTTCCGAAGGATTCTCGCCGAATCTGCCTGGCGAGTTTCTAAACATCTGGCAGGTCGGAGAAGAAACGGGCAAGCTAGATGACATTACAAATCGCATGGGAGAGCACTACGGCGAGGACGCGGAGTTGCTGTTTACGGAATTCGGCAGCTGGTTCGCCCGGGCTGTGTATGCGTTAGTTATGATAGTGATGGCTTACCACGTCATGAAAAACTTCCAGCTTGTATATCGATCCATCCTCTAAGCCGTTTTCGCCAGCAAACAATCACTCAAAAATGCTTGACCTCGAAGAAGGTTCGCTAATAATACTTTGGTGTGTGAGCAAAGAAAGAGTTCAGGAACGGATCAGAACGACGGGTCGAACGATGACAGGCCGGCGGGCAAAAGGTTTACGTTTAAGATAGTTACTCGAGGGGCCTTGATACGACTGGGCGTGTTGGCGGGGGTGGTTTTGATCTGCTGTGTGTGGGGGTTTTTTGTAATGAAAAAGATGCCGGGGAAAAGTTATCGCGGCCCTTTGCCCGCACTTACCGCAGAGCAGGCAATTCTGCGACAGGAACTGATCGGCGACGTTGAGGTGCTTGCCGCTCAAATCGGCGAACGCAATATCTGGCACTACAAGAACTTGACGGCCGCTGCAGATTTCATCCAGTCTTCGCTTGAAAAGGCCGGCTATACAGTCGGGCGGCAGGACTTTGAGGTCGAGGGAGAAGTCTGCTCAAATATCGAGGTCGAAATCGGCGGCACAAAACAGCCGGAACAGATTGTGATAGTCGGAGCCCATTATGACTCGGTCTTCGGCAGTCCCGGCGCCAACGATAACGCATCCGCCGTTGCAACAGCGATGGTCCTTGCGCGTCGCCTGGCCGGGAAAAAACTGGGCTGTACCCTTCGCTTTGTCTTCTTTGTCAACGAGGAACCACCCTTCTTCCAGACCGAGCGGATGGGCAGTCTGGTCTATGCCAGGCGATGCAAAGAGAGAAATGAAAACATCGTCGCCATGCTGAGCCTCGAGACTATCGGATACTACAGCGACCAGCCTAACAGCCAGCGGTACGTCTTTCCCTTCAACCTCGTTTACCCTTCGGTTGGCAACTTCCTGGCTTTCATATCCAACGTGGCCTCGCGTGACCTCTTGCACCGCACCGTCGCCTCTTTTCGCACCAACTGCAAATTCCCCTCACAAGGCGGTGCTATTCCTGAATTCGTACCGGGCATAGCGTGGTCGGATCAGTGGTCCTTCTGGAAGCAGGGCTATCAGGCAATTATGGTCACCGACACCGCCCCATTTCGCTACCCCTACTACCACAGTAGTGACGACACACCCGACAAACTAAACTACGACCACCTCGCCAGAATAAGCACCGGCCTGCAATTGCTTATTACGGAACTGGTAAAATCGGAATGATAAATCTCGGCCGGTTGCAATGCCGTATGAACCTGCCTGTTTGAAACCGCAACTGATGTTAAAAAAAGGGCCTATACCGGATTAAGTCGGCATAGGCCCCGTTTAATTTCATGCCTGCTTTGCATCTGACAGGTTAGCGACGATCCTCGATCCACCAGGATATGAGTATGCTCAGGTCTTTTCTGTCGACTTTGCAGTCGTCGTTGAGATCGCCGAAGGGTCCGTACTTGGAAACGCATCTCGTCGGATACAGGCGAATATCATCGAAGAATACAACACCGGAGTTCTCTATAACCGGGCCGTTGGGATCCCTGTGGCCAAAGCCGATACCGACGCTTACGATGTCGGTCAGGTCGACGCCGGCGTCGGCGAAGTCCTGCAGGTCGATGTTCCATTCTATCCAATCTTCACTCTTGATGTCGTTCGGGTCGTCGCCGAACACGCCGTAAACTGAGACTGCATCATTACCGCTGCCGTCTGTCATTACCGCGTACATCGGCTCGAGGTCGTTATCCGGCTGACCGTAGAACCAGATGACCAATGCCGCCTCGCCACTGTCGGTGAGATCTTCGGGCGTCTCCAGCACGCGAGTGGCCTCGGAATAGGGATACTCACGCTCGACCCCGGAGCTGTCGTAATGATACCACATCGCTTGAGAACCGCCATGGACCGGGTCATTGGGCGAAGCCGCAAGCTCGACCCATGAGCCGGTCTGCCTGTCCTCGACGCCGTCGACCCATGTATCGTAGATGTAGTCCGGATTGCTCGAGTACTGCTCGAAATCTTCGAAGACAAGCAGCGATTCGACCGTGAACTGCCAGATCTTGCCGACTGTGTACGTAGCGAGACTAAGCTGATCGACACGCCAGTAGTAAACTCTGCCTAACAGAAGCGGACCAACGGGCATCTCATCAAGAAGCGGGCTGCCTTGGTATGCCAGAATATGGCCGTCGTTGACCAGATCCCAGTCGGTGCTCAGGAACACAAAGCGACCGTTGGGTATGAGATCGTCTCCGGGCGACCAACTCAGTGTTGTCATCTGCGGCACCTCGATTTCGTCGCAAACCGGGCTCGGGTTCCAGGCCCTGAGCAGATCGGCCTGTGCCCAGACGGTGGTCTTGCCGAGATTGAAGTTGTCGTAGTCAACCATCAGATCGCCCCTGCCGCCACAGCCGCCATACGATGTGATATATCCTGCTGCAATATCTTCTTCAATATCACGGACGACGTCACCATCTATAACCAATACGCCCTCGGTGATATCCATGCTGTACCCGCCATCGCCGTGATCGAACAGGCTGCAACTGATTTGTCCACCGTCGAAATTGACAATGGCCGTACCATCATTGCCGAGACGGAACACACCGCCGGCAACAATGTCACCGCCGGTCATATTCAGCGTGCCGTCGCCACCGTTATTGTTTGCGACAAGGAAGTCGCCGGTATTGACGCTGCCGCCGCTGATATTCATCGTTGCTCGGCCGCTGCCGTCGCCGATGATAAGCTCGCCGCAATTGATAACAGCCGAACCGCTGACGTTGAGCAAGTCGTCGGCGCTGCTGCTGCGACACTGCAATTTGAACTCACCGTCGGAGGTGAAAGTCCCGCCGCTTATGTCGATAGTGCCCTCGCCGTCATCGCCGATCCAGAAGTCACCGCCAACATATAGGTTCCCGCCGCTCATGGTAAGCTCAAGTCTGCCGTCATCGCCGTCGCCTACTCTGAAGTCGTCGCCGATAACGATGTTGGGTTCACCGCTTATGTTGATTTGAGAGAGACCGGAATCTGCAAGACGCCAGCCGCCATCGGTTACAAAATTCGCGTTTTCAGTAATGTTGAATATACCTACGACACTGTCGCCGTCGATCACTTCCAAATCACTCTCTAATACCAAGTCCGACTCACCGCCAATGTTGAATATGGTCGTCCCGTCCTCCATTCCCCACAACTCACCAACGATAATATTCGGGTCTCCATATATATCAATAGTTGCCGTTCCACTGCCACCAGTAGTCAGCTCCCATTCACCAATCCGTATAGTGCCGGTCGAGCAGCTATCCGGTATGATCATGAACTGATCTGCGTCTGAATCATATCTCGGACCGTTTATCCTTCCGACACTGATCCCCCGGTCCATGACTGGGCCCTGCTCCGGCGGCGGATTGATCAACGCAGTGTCCGCCGGGCCGGGTATGCCATGCGGATCCCAGTTGAGAGAGTCGGACCAGAGTACACTCCAGGGCGAATCATTGGTCCAGACATACGTTTGAGGTCCTCCTGTAGCTACAACAAGGTTAATTGGCGAACCTACCGGTAAAGTTGTACCACCAACCGGGTCCTGACTTATTACATCACCGGCGGGCACCGTACCACTGTAAGCATAGGTAATTGTCCCAACGGTCAGACCCGCCGCAGCAATGCTCGATTCAGCAGTCGCTTGGGCCTGGCCGACAAGGTCGGGAACTGTCACTATCTCAACGCCTAACGAGACCTCAAAGCCAACAGCCGAACCATAAGCAACGGATCCTCCCGCAGAGGGAGTAGAGCTTATTACAAGATCGACAGCTACAGTTTCGCTGTATGAAGTAGTCACAGCGCCTTTAGTAAGACCAACCGCAATAAGAGCCGCCT